>Ga0072500_145025_pt1 | contig 13033 bp, 7 predicted proteins | sample GBScelen77Swater_FD_63803 | JGI IMG/M metagenome (GOLD analysis project Ga0072500, IMG submission 63803) | Hot spring microbial communities from Great Boiling Spring, Nevada - cellulolytic enrichment S 77C v2 (version 2) | ecosystem: Environmental > Aquatic > Thermal springs > Hot (42-90C) ...
ATACCGAGGCAACTTTTAAAAGGTTGGTACGCTTCCTAAGGGTTATTGTTTCAGAGGGGTCCATGAAATTCCCTGCAAGGCTTCTTACTTCAACGAAAACTAACACATTATCCTTGAGTGCAATGATATCAATTTCCCCAAACCGTTTCCTGAAATTCCTCTCGAGGATTTTATATCCTTTACGGCGAAGATATTTAGCAGCTAATTCTTCAAACTCTTTACCTTTTTGTTTAGAAACTTTGCCTTTGAAGATCCGAGGGAGAAACATATTTCATCCAGTCTGGTTTAGAAGGCTCAGACGGGTCTGAAGAATAAACAAGTTCAAAATCACCGGTATTTTTTATATCCACAAAAACAAATTCCTTAAATCCACCAGAATAGTAAATCCAGTGCTCACGGTTCCGAGACGTCAAACCGAAGGTTACTCTATTTACTTCATCAGGGGGACCAAATTTTATGTATATCCGACCCCGATCTGAAAGTCTTCCAGGCTTTTCAGGAAGGGAAAAATTTTCGTCAGCATATTTGCACCTTTTCACAAACTCCACAAAAAACTCGTTGTACTCAGTTTCTGGAGTTGGATCAAGCTTCTTCCAAAACTTTTTAAGATATAGGATTTTTCCCTCTTCAGAGAGTTCTTTAAATTCCCTAAGTTCTTCAGGAGTAGCAAAATAGTCAATGAAATAGAAATAGGTTAAATTTTCGATCTGTTGTTCTGGTAATCCAGAAGAATAGTAAATAAACTCTCTGTCCCTTATTGCTGAACTTCCAGTGGACGGATCAACAGCTTGAATCTTCAAAGTATATTTCCCGGACTTCAAACCCTCCAGTAAAATACCGTCCCTAACAACGGGAAGTTCATCCTTGTACCTTTTAATCGGTGTCGAGGCTCTAACAGGGTTACCCTTTTCATCAAGAATAAAATACCTAACAAAATAAGGGAATGTATCTTTCGATAGATGGTAAAGCTCCATGTAGAAAAACAAAGTATCCCTCCCCACGTAGTAGATACCCGAAGGGTTCGGAATCTGAACATAACCAAACCTTCCAAAAACGGAATCCTCACCGGGATAAGTTGTGAGAAGGAGCTGAAGATCGGAGGCAATTAGTGAAGTATCCGAGCTAAGCGTACTCACACTAAATTTGACAAATCCCCTGTTTTTTGAATTTAAATCCGAAATTGTGAACGTCACTTCGTAAATCCCCGGTATGAGGGAAGCCCAAAACTTATCAACTGAAAAATTCAAAGGCTTCGACGTTCTTTGTGTCCACTCTGAAACTATAGGTTTCTCTATGTTCTTACCCTGAATCTCAACCCTTGCCTTAAACCCCACAAAATCGTTCTTCCTTTTGAGGGAATTTAAATTCACCATATAACTGAATTCACAAACGGTGATAGAATCCGACCTTAAAAATCTTGAACATTCAAGTACAAAATCTACCCTTCCCTCGCTTTTATAAACCTGCGAGGGAATCTGGGGAAAAACTCCTCTACCTTCTAAGGATCTCGTAAAAAATATGGCGAGGAGGATTAACAATTTCATAATCTCCAACCCCCTTTAAATCCATAAATACAAAACGGTAATTTCTGTAATAATAGTACCACACCTCATAAGAAGGCGACTCAAGGTCAAAGGGATGTCTTTCAATCTCATCAGGGGGACCGAGAACAATATAGCAGATACCCCTATCCGAGATTGCACCCCTTTTTAGATGGGATGAAAAGTTTTCGTCAGCATATTCAACCCTGTTCCAGAATTCCTCCTCAAATTCATTGAGTTCCGTTTCAGGTGTGGGATCCCGCCTTTTCCAGAACCTTTCCCAGTAACTTTTGAGAGAGTCAGGATTGTTTTTGTAAAAATTAAAAGTGTCCAATTCTGTTTGAGGCACGATAAAAGAGGGGATTGTAATTATTTGATTTAACTCTGTAGGCGTAAAATCAATGGGAAGGGTAAAAATAGTCAAACGGGCTTCTCTCTTTTCTTGCCCGGCTATTAAGACGACTTTATAAATACCTGATTTGAGCTCCGCGAAATTTACCTCAATGAAGTTATCACCTCTATTCAAGATCCCATTAAGCTCTAAAATGGGTCTCAACGAGATAATCTGTAATCTAAAAGGAATTGAATCTTCAATAGACCTCACATAATAAATCCCCTTACTTCCTCTTACGTAAGATGGTGATGGCCTTTTCGAACCCTCTGATAAAGCAGTTGAATCAAGAAGCACAGGATCAGAAATTAAACTCGGGGCTTTCACAACTTGCGCAAGTTCCGCTATTAAATTTCCCTCTGAATCCTTTAATCTAAATCGCAATCTATATTCAGGAAACCTCTTGACTTTAAACGTGAACATTCTTTGATACCAGTTGGATTGTTTGGTCTCTTTGAAAGTAGAGGCTAAAACTTCCATCGTCCAGCTGTTACCAAAAAGGAGATTCTTGCTCTTATCAAACACTTCGGCTTCCAGTTCAGCATAGCTTTTGTAGGAATCACCCTCCCTATAAAATATCAGATTCTGCCTATTAAAACTAACAAAGGTTACAAATTGTATTGAATCTCCATTATCCTCAGGTAAAAGATAAACCAGTACCTCGCTTTTTTTTGAAGTGTAAAGGCTTAGAAGAATCGCTAAAAGGAGGTTCATTTCTTTTCCAGTTTTTTTCGTATTTCTTTAAGTTTCTTTTGCCACTCATTTTCCTCTTTTATAGTACCTACATGCTCACAAGTCGTGCTGTTGAGATTAACTCCACATACGGGACAAAGCCCCTTGCAATCCTCTCTACATAAGGGTTTCATAGGTACAGAAAGGATAATGCTATCCCTTACCAAGGGGGTTGTATCCACTTCCTGGGTAGGTGCGAATATCGAATAAATGTCTTCTTCACTCAGGTACTTTTCAGGTTCCAATTCCTCCTGCCCTGGTTTCACATAGTACTCATCCACCGTATTAAAAGATTGCTCAAACTCCTCAAGACACCTTGAACAGGTCAAAACAAGACTAAACTTAGAATCAATTCTGATCTTGACTTTGCTTCCCCTCTTTTCAACAGTGGTGTGGACAAAAGCTTTATCCTTTAACCGAAAGTCCAGGCCTGTCAGATCGAGCTCTGATGGGCCTAAGGATTCAAAATACTCTGTGATTCCATCCCTTAAATTAAGAATATCAATTTTCACTCTTAATTCCCCTCACCACTTCAAGGCATTTAGGACACAACCCCGGATGCTCAGAATCTTCCCCTACTTTCTCATGCCAAATCCAACACCTTTCGCATTTTTTCCCCGATGCATGCTCAACATAGATTTTAATTCCATCAAAATCCTGAAAAACAAAATCACCTGATGTTTCTCCGTCCAATGAGACCTGTGAAACAATGAAAAGTTCACCAAGATACGATTCATACTTTTTGAGGACATCAAACACCTCGCGGTTACCCGCGTCAATCAACACTTTAGCCTCCAAACGGTCACTCAATATCTTTTCATCCTTTCTTGCTCTCTCTATGAGAAGCAAAACCTTGTCCCTGACATCGAGGAGTAACTGGAAATCCCTAAGTATTTCCTCATTGTCGTACAGTGGGTTAATAACGGGCCAATCCGCTAAGAAAACGCTTTCTTCCTTTTCTCCCGGAAGGTATTCCCATGCCTCTTCCGCCGTGAAGGACAGTATCGGTGAGATAACAATAAGAAGCTCTTTTAGGATTTCATAAATAACTGTCTGGGCGGAACGCCTTCCCATGGAATCAGCACCCCATGTATAGAGCCTATCCTTAAGAACATCAAGGTAAAAGGCCGATAGATCTACAACTATGAAGTTATAAAGGGTATGATAAACCTTGTAGAAGTAAAAATTCTCATAAGCCTCCTCTATACTCTTTTTGATTTGATTCCACCTGGCAAGCATAAATTTCTCGATGGGCATCAGATCCTCATATTTTACTCTTTTGCTTTCATCCCAATCGTAAAGGTTTCCAAGCATAAAGCGGAAGGTGTTCCGTATCTTTCTATAAGAATCCACGAGTCGTGTCAAGATTTCCTCTCCAAGTCTCACATCTTCAGTATAATCACTGGAAGCCACCCATAGTCTCAGAATGTCCGCTCCGTATTTACTTATTACCTCTTCAGGCAGAATCACATTACCAAGGCTCTTATGCATCGCTTTACCTTCTTCATCAACTACCCACCCGTGGGTTATCACATTTTTATATGGAGCAGTTCCACTATAGGCAGTACCAAGCATAAGGGACGCATTAAACCAACCACGGTGTTGATCAGACCCTTCAAGATAAACATCCGACGGCCATGGTAAACCGTACTTTTCCGAAACTACAATATATGAGATTCCAGAATCAAACCAGACATCTAAAATATCCTGCTCTTTGTCAAACTGATTTCCGCCACACCTTGGACAGTGTACCTCTCCCTCCGTAAAGACGCTTACGTCCCTGACAAGCCAAGCATCAACCTCACCCTTCTCAACGTATTTCGCCAGATTATTAACAACTGTTCGATTCAGGAAAGTTTCGCCACAATTTTTACATTTTAAAGCGGGAATAAATACACCCCAGCTTCTCTGCCTCGAAATAACCCAGTCAGGCCTTTCCTTTACGGATGTATGTATTCTTACCTGCCCCTCCTCTGGATGCCATTTTACTTTCAAAATCTCACCCAGTGCCTTATCCCTTAGTCCAGCATGATCTACACTCAAAAACCACTGGTGAGTCGCCCTAAAAATCAAAGGTCCTTTACAGCGCCAGCAATGGGGATAACTGTGAGTTATTTTGGAAAGCTTTACAAATTTCCCCTTCTCCTTCAAAACTTCTACGACCTTCTTAGATGCTTCATCAGTGTCAAGCCCTTCAAAGTCTGGTGCTTCCGGTGTAAATTTCCCGCTTTCATCCAAAGGTGAGATTATTGGAAGTTTGTATTCTCTTCCCACTTCAAAGTCTTCCTTACCATGACCTGGAGCAATGTGGACAATACCTGTTCCATCCTCAGTTGTGACAAAAGTACCAAGAATCACAGGTGAAATTCTATCGATGAAGGGATGCTTGAACTTAAGGCCTTCAAGTTCTTTCCCTCTAAACTTCTTCACGATCTCAAAATTTTCACCAAGGATGTCCCTATTGGTTTCAATTAGCTCCTCCGCCAGCAGGTATGTTCTCTCCTTGGTTTTAACAACCACATAAATAAGATCCGGATGGACGGCCAGAGCAGTGTTGGAAATAATGGTCCAAGGTGTGGTTGTCCACACCAAGGGATAGAAATCCGTTTCTAAGGGTTCAAAGGTAAACCAGAGAGAAGGTGATTCTTTATCTTTATATTCAATTTCTGCCATTGCAAGAGTTGTTTTACACCGTGGACACCAGTGAACAGGCAGATAACTCCTGTAGATATATCCTTTCTCCACAAGTTCAGAGAGTATTTTAAGCTCCTTTGCCTCATAGTAGGGATCCATCGTTAGGTAAGGATTTTCCCAGTCTCCAAAAACCCCCAGCCTTTTGAACTCTTCTCGCTGAATCTCAACCCACTTCTTGGCGAAATTCCTGCAATCTCTCCTCAAATTTTGTTTTAAGAGGGGTTCTCTCATTTCAGAGGCGTCGGACAATAGCCTTTTGTACTCAGGGTGTGTCTTTATAACCTCCAGTTCAATGGGCATACCATGATTATCCCAACCCGGAATATACGGGGCATAAAAACCTTTTAAGGACTTATACTTAACGAGGAAATCCTTTAGAATTTTATTCAATGCGGTACCGAGATGGATGTGACCGTTAGAATAGGGAGGGCCATCGTGCAGGATAAAAACCTTGCCCGAATTTTTTCTCTTTTCTATATTCTTCTTGTAAATTTTCCTCTCCTCCCACCAATTCAATCGGAGTGGTTCTTTCTTAGTCAGCTCTGCCTTCATCGAAAAGTCGGTTTTAGGCAAGTTAACAGTATCTCTATAATCCCGCATATAATCCTCCATTTCAACAAGTACTTAAATATAATTCAGAATTTGAGCAGATTCAAAAAGCTTGGGCCTTTACTTTATTAAAACCCCCTTGTAAGTCCCGACAAATTTACCGTTTACGTCCACTTTAGCAAAGTAGACACCCTTAGACAGACTCCTCAAATCTATCCTTTCAGTTCCAGAATTTGAAACTTTAATTGTTTTTTGAAGAACTTCCCTTCCCGCAGCATCGTAGAGGGAAATTTTCAGGTTTGAATTAGAGAAACCAGATGCTCTCAAAACAAGATACGGGCCTTTCCAATCCAGTTTCAACTTGTAACTAACAGGTTTCTCACCTACACTAACGGGGGTCGAAGAGAGAGTTGCAAAATAGCCAATCTCCCTTACTGTTGAAGCATAAAGCGTGTTTTGTGGCCACCACCCGACAATCTTAGAACCATCGGTAACTTTCACAAAAATCTTAGGTGCAAAGGTGGTGTAATCGCCTGACAAATTCAAGTAATAAGCAGGGTCGCTACTTGAGAAACCTATAGGTATTGCAACTTCAGAATACTTTACATTGTCAATTACAGTGTAAGCGTGTGGAAGATTTAAAGTTTGCATTGAGCCCGTTCCAGAAGCAGTGTAGGGTCTAAAATAAGAAAGCCTTGTTGAACCGTCTCTGAAGGTTATTTCGCCTTCATTACTGTTACTCGCAGGAAAAGAACCATCACCATTATCATCGATTACAAAGGTTATAAAGTCGTTATTGCCCAAAGTAGAATCACCAATGACCTTAAAGGCGAAAAAGATGGTGTCACGGAATATATGGGACTTCATATATGCTTTTCTTATGGTTCTGTAAAATTCACTACCAGCTGCAAGAAAATTACTTATGTCAAGCCAATCTGACCCATAGTACTCGAGGTCATCAACTACTCCATCAACTACATGGGGATTCCAGTAGTTGTCACCTTCAGAGCGGGCAATCTCGTATTCCCTAACAACACTCTTTGAGTAATAAAAGCCGCTTAAAGAATCGTCTCTTGGAACGTTATCGACAACGCTAAGTACCAGATAGTAGGTATACTCACAATCATCAAAGGTGGGAGTAAAGTAAACACTTATGGTTTCTGCCAGTCCAGTATCAACGGCAATACCGGTGAATGTGGTATCGTAAACAAGACCGCCTGATTCGTCGTATACCTTGAAGTTCAAATCTCTGTTTGCAAGCACAAAGCCGTTATTAAAAAGCCCAATCTTAAATTCAGAAGAAGCGTTTACCGTGTCCGCCCTCGGTGTTGAAATGGGAACAACTTTTACATTGTCATAAGACGAAACCATTAGATCTGCGAACATAATATCGCCGGGGTTAGAAATGTTCATAACGCCAACATATGTAGTAACCATCGGATTTCCATAATCCTTGGAATCAGGAGTCGAATAGTTATGGAAATCTCTGTTGTTGGTTGTACCCGGCCATGGATCGCCAGCATCACCTCTGTTGGTGCCATGTTCTAAATCCCACCTCCCATCCGCTTGCTCAAGGGCAACCTTGTAGTGGTAAAGATAATTCTGGCCGGGATACCATTCATTATTGTTATTGGGCCGAGCATCATCAACATGGTAAATTAGAAGCCCTTCACCTGGTAAAGCCCTATCAAATTTTTTCAATCTACGATTTTCGACGAGAAAATACCTGTTGCCTGTATTACCATTTGTCCAGAGCCTAAAGACGACTCCGGAATCCTCCACAGCGGGTATAGGTTGATAGAGCCTATTACTTCTAACGGTATCCACCCTAACAAACCCAAGCCTTATTTTACTCCATGCATCCAAATGAGCAGGAATTGCACCTCCTCCATTCCACGAACCACCTGCCATAAGAGACCAGTTACCGAGCCCTTCTGAGCTATAGTCAGTATCATAAAGGTCTGGAAGGCCAAGAGGTCTGTGCCCGAGCTCATGCGCAATTACTCCACAACCTGCATTTTCGGGTACTGTGGTATACCAGTAGGCCTGCTTTCCATCCACTATAAGAGTGACTGGGATTACCCAGGCATGAGACCAAATATCGTTTGGATTGTTAGTAGATTCTGCTCCAGGTCCAGCATGAACAATAACAAGGGCATCAACATACCCATCATTATCCATATCACACTGCGAGAAATCTATGTAGGGATCTGCGGCTACAACGGCATCGTAGGCCATTTTTTGTGCATTCTGTGGCCAAGAACCCGTCCCGTAATCGTTATTGGTGTAATATGTATAAGGATTGGGCAGCCTTACCCAAATCGGCGTTACCAAGAATTGAAATTCCAAATTGCCATAGGAGTTTTCTAAATAAAAATCTTTAACACTACCTGTTGCAAAAGGCCCATTTGTCAGAGAATCATAATGTCCAGCCGGTGTGGTGCCTATGTTATCAGAAAAATCGCACATTATAACTACGGCCCTTCTTATAATCTTAGACTTTGTCTCCCGTGCAATCTGCATTTCTCTACTCATCTTTTCCATCAATTCCTCTGAAGGGGCATCCATTCCTCTTCTTCTCGCATCCTCCATTATGGAAACCCAGCTTTGCAGGTTTCCACTCTTTCTCAAACTTTCCAACACCTCCGGGCTTGGAGGCATCAAAAACATAATTGCAATTAATAGATTCATCTGACCCCCTTGTTTTCTTTTATTTTATACCCTGACTTAGGGAATGCAAACTTCACTATCAATTCTTAAATCTGAAACCCGAATTGAAAACCTCAACGCAGGTATCCACAACTTCGGGATCAAACTGGACGTTCTTATTTTCTTGAATATATTTTAACACATCCTCCAATTTATAGGCATCTCTCCAGGACCTAAAATGGGTCATTGATTCTACAACTTCCGCAACGGAAAGAATCCTTGCCTCTAAAAGTATTTCACCATTTTTTAATCCCCTCGGATAACCACTCCCATTCCACCGTTCGTGATGTTGATAAACAATTTCCGATATTAAGTAGGGAAAGGATAAATCCTTCAAAAACTCATATCCTATTTCAGGATGAAGCTTTATGAGAGCAAACTCCACATCCGTTAAAGTTCCCGGTTTGTGGAGAATTTCCGCTGGCAATGAGATTTTTCCTACATCGTGGATCATCCCGGCGTAAACCAGATATTCAACCCTTTCTTCTTCAAGTCCCATTCTCTTTCCAATTTCTGCAACAAGTTCTCCAACATTATCACCGTGAATCTTCCCATAAGGATCTTTAAGCTCTATAATCTTCTCAATGAGAATGATAGAACTTTTAAGACTCTCCTTTAATTTTATGTTAGCCGATTCCAGCTTTTGAATTAACATTCTTTGCCTTAAAGCAGTAGAAATGTTCTGGCTTAATTCCCTCAGATAGTCGTAATCATCGCTTCTAATCTCATCGCCTTTAGAGAGCACTCCTATAAATCCTTTGAACTCTTCCTCTACCTCAATGGGAACTGCTAAAAGGGTAAAAAATTCCGTACCCTCTTCAATTTTTTTATTCAATACTTCCTTTTTAAACGGATCTTCATCAGAGATGAGGATTTCTGCTATAATTTTTTCTATAAACGGTCTTTTTCCATCGTCTACAACAAAAGTATTGAAGCCTTTCTCCGGATTGTAAATTATAATAAACGGTAAACTAAAACCTTTTATTTTTGAAAGAAGGCTCACCAGAGCCTGAAAGAGCTCAAAAGGATCAGTTAATAAATAAAGGGCTTCAGAAATTGTCTTTGCTAATGCAAGCTTCGCTGTCTGGCGTTCTAATAGGCTTGAAATTTCTTTATTCCTCTCTCTTAGTTCCTTTAATGCTTCCTCTATAATTTTTAAGGATTCTTCAAAGTTTCTAACTACAAGTTCAATATTGGAATTGCTCATCAAAATAAATTATAAAAAAACCTCATGGCAAAGTCAAACCTTCGAATTTTCAAGCTCTTTCTTCAAGTACAAGCCCGTGAAGGAATTTGGATTCTTAGCAACCTCCTCGGGAGGGCCCTCTGCTACAATCCATCCCCCTTTATCACCGGCTTCCGGTCCAAGATCAATTATCCAGTCAGCAGACTTAATAATGTCAAGGTTGTGCTCAATAACTAAAACCGTATTGCCCATATCTACAAGGCGTTGGAGAACTATTATAAGTTTCTTCACGTCATCAAAGTGAAGTCCCGTAGTAGGTTCATCCAGGATGTAAAGAGTTTTCCCTGTAGCTACCTTTGAAAGTTCCTTTGCCAACTTTATCCTTTGCGCTTCACCACCTGAGAGAGTGGTGGCAGGTTGACCCAGCTTTATGTAACCTAATCCCACATCTTTCAATAGCTTCAACTTTCGCTCAATCGGTGGGATATCTTTGAAAAGTTCGTAAGCCTCATCCACTGACATATCAAGAACATCGGCAATACTTTTATCTTTGTATTTTACCTCTAAGGTCTCCTTATTGTAACGCTTACCCTTACACACCTCACAGGGGACATAAACGTCCGGTAAAAATTGCATCTCAACCTTTATAAACCCCTCACCAGCACAAGCTTCACAACGACCACCTTTAACATTGAATGAAAACCTACCAGGTGTGTATCCTCTCTTACGAGACTCCTTTAAAGAGGCAAAAAATTCTCTGATCGGTGTAAAGGCAGAGGTATAGGTTGCAGGATTAGATCGTGGAGTCCTCCCTATAGGGCTTTGATCAATATTAATAACTTTGTCAATTTTCTCAAGCCCCTCAATCTTGTCAAAGGCTCCGGGGGTTTCTCTTGACCCATAGAAATGTCTCATCAAGGCTATGAAAAGCGTATCTTGAATCAACGAAGATTTTCCAGACCCTGAAACGCCCGTAACACATACAAAAAGCCCAAGCGGTATCTTAAGATCTATACCTTTCAAATTGTTGTGTCTTGCTCCCCTCAAAATGAGAAAATCACCCTTGGGTTTCCTCCTTTTTTTAGGAACAGGAATGCTTTTGATTCCCGCAAGATATTGACCGGTTAAGGATTTCCTTGATTTTAAGATCTCTTCATAAGTCCCACTGAAAACAACCTTTCCTCCCTTATCACCCGCGCCAGGCCCAAGGTCTATGATCCAATCTGCCTCTTTAATCGTTTCCTTGTCGTGTTCAACAACAATAACCGTATTTCCAAGGTCCCTCAGTTTCTTTATCGTCCCTATGAGCCTATCTATATCCCTCGGATGAAGACCAATGGAAGGTTCGTCGAGGACGTAAAGGACGCCTGTAAGACCTGAACCAATCTGAGTGGCGAGCCTCACCCTTTGTTCCTCTCCAGAAGAAAGGGTATCCGTAGATCTCTCAAGGGTCAAATAATCAAGACCCACATCTACTAAGAAAGACAATCGGGAAATAATTTCTTTCACTATTTGCCTGCCTATTATCTCCTCCTTCCCTGTAAGCCTTAGATTCTTAAACCACTCAAGGGCAGAAGATATACTCATTTTAGCTATGTCCCATATCGATTTATCGCGAATTTTAACATAAAGCGATTCCTTTTTCAGTCTTGCCCCACCGCACATTGGGCATGTCTTTTTAACCATATATCTTTCGATCTCTTCCTTAACCCAGTCGGATTCCGTTTCGTGATACCTGCGCCACAAATAAGGGATAACACCTTCAAAATAATAGTAGTCCTGTTCCATTCTATCCTGCCTGTAATAGTCTTTTGCAGGATCTTCGGTTCCATATAATATCAAATTTTTAAAACTCTTCGGCAACTCAGACCAAGGAGTATCAAGGTCTACATGCTTTTCTTTTGCAAGTCTTGTAAGCTTCTCTTCCAGAAAGGGATTGGGCTCGCCCCACGGCTTTATCGCGCCTTCAAGGATCGAAAGTTCTTCCGAATTTATAAGCTTAGAGGGATCGATTTCTAATTTCACACCCAAGCCAGAACATTCAGGACATGCTCCGTAAGGTGAATTAAAGGAAAAGATTCTCGGTTCCAGATCCTCCAGCGAATAATCACAAATGGGACACATCAATTTTTCCGAATATACAACTTCTTTCCCCGTCTCTTCAAATTTAAGTTTAACAAGCCCATTAGATTCTCGGAGAGCAGTTTCAACAGATTCAGAAATTCTACTTCTGTTTTCCTTTTCCACGCCAACTCTGTCCACAAAGATGTCTATTACGTGGTTTTTATACTTCTCAAGCGCTGGTGGCTCTTCAAGTTCAATAAGTTCCCCATCCACATAAGCCCTCAAAAACCCCTTTTTGAGGTACTTTTCGAAAAGATCCTTGTATTCCCCCTTTCTCCCTCTCACCACCGGCGCGAGAATTTGAACATACTGTCCCTGTGGAAGATTTAGAATCTCCTCTACAATTTCGTCAAGGGTCTTCTTAACCAGAGGTAAGTTATGATGGATACAATAAGGCACTCCAATACGGGAAAAGAGCAATCTCAAATAGTCATAAATTTCTGTTACCGTTCCCACTGTAGATCTTGGATTCCAGCCGCCCTTTCTCTGCTCTATGGAAATTGCCGGGGAAAGCCCCTCAATAAAGTCAACATCCGGCTTTTCCATCAAACCAAGAAATTGCCTCGCGTAAGACGAAAGAGATTCCACATACCTTCTTTGTCCCTCCGCATATATCGTATCAAATGCAAGGGAGGACTTACCAGATCCAGATACCCCTGTTATAACCACAAGCTTATATTTGGGAATCTCGACATCAATGTTCTTAAGATTATGAACTCTTGCTCCCTTGATTACAATTTTATCGCTCATCTTGGTAGCTATTTTAAAGGTAATTCAACGAAATTTCAATGCAAATGTGAAACTTTTTGCCTCAAGGCTTATCAATACCTCTATTTCCTTGACATTTCGTGAGAATTCTACAATAATTTATCTAACTAACAAAAGGGGGTAAAATGGAGGAAACAAGGGAGAAAAAAAGCACATCAACCATATGGTATATACTTTTGCCAATCCTCCTATTAATTGCAGCTTTTATCATCTACACCCTTGTTCAGTACTTCCAGTGGACAGCCGAATCTCCCAAAGATATAGAATGGTCTGAAAAGGACATTAATATAGGCTAAATTTCTGAATTTTTCATTTTTCCAGCACTTTTAATAAGGTGAT
>Ga0072500_144274_pt1 | contig 13008 bp, 12 predicted proteins | sample GBScelen77Swater_FD_63803 | JGI IMG/M metagenome (GOLD analysis project Ga0072500, IMG submission 63803) | Hot spring microbial communities from Great Boiling Spring, Nevada - cellulolytic enrichment S 77C v2 (version 2) | ecosystem: Environmental > Aquatic > Thermal springs > Hot (42-90C) ...
AATTTTAAATTTTATGACTTATGAGTTTAAAATTTAAATAATATCATGAAAAACAAAGAGCTTATTGAATACATAGAATCTTCTATTAATCAAGGGAAGTCTAAAGAAGAGATTTATAAAGACCTTTTAAATCAAGGACTAGGTGTTGATTTGATCCAAAATGCATTTAATCAAGTGGAACATAAACATAAAAAAGAAGGTACTCAGCAAAAACATTTAACTGATATATACAAAAAAACTATTATTGTCATCGTAACTACAGGAGCTATATTAATTGGTTTTGGTCTTTTTTCTCTTATCGCCATTAGTTGGCGATATATGCCGGAAATTTCTCGTCTTTTGATAATTTTGGGTGGGATAATTTCTTCTTATACATCAGGTTGGTTCTTAAAAGCAAAATGGCATTATGAAAAAACAGGGGAGGCATTAATATTGTTAGGAGCACTTATTTATGGAATTGGAATTTTTTTAGTTGCTCAAATGTTTGAAATTAAAGGAAATTGGCCCGATGGATTTATTTTATGGATGATCGGCAATATTGTGATGGCTTTTGCTTTAAATTCTACAACTCTTTTTTATTTATCCATATTGGTAGGTATTGTTCCTATCGTTAGTTATGCCTTATTTATAATCATTAAAAAGAATATACCTCTAATAACATCCTCTTTTTTGCTCCTCATCGGTACTATACTTACTTTTTTGACAGCTTTGATTATGAAAAAAGGTATTAAAACAAAATTAAATGATTAATAAAAATGCTTATTGGATATTTATCCCCATTTTTAATTCTTATTTTACTCACTTATCTTAATAATTATCTAATAAAAGAAGAGCTGGAATTATTAATAAAAAATAAATCTATTATATTATCTATCACAAAAAAAGATTTACTAAGTGAATTTTTCTTTTTATTATCAATCCTATTTTTAGCTATGACACTTTTAGCTTTTAACAAAAATTTTAACGAACCTCTAAGTTGGCAGTTTATTATTCTTATCACCTCTATTATTAGTCTAATAACTGGTCATTATTATGGATCTAATTTTAGTGTTGTTTTAAGCTTAATTGGGTTTATCACATGGTGGTATTTTCAATCTGCTATATGGGTTGAAGAAAAAAGTATCAAATTTATTGCTGTTTTTACAGGAATAATATTTATCTCCATCTTGTCATATCTTTCAGGGCGTATTTTAAGTAACAAAATAAATAATAAAAATCTTTCAATAAGTTATTTAATTATAGGATTTCTAGTTATAATCATTTATTTATATTATATCCAAACATTATGGGGTCTTCACACATTAGAAGAGATTATAAAGGGCAATTTTATTTTAAATTCCTGGAAAATTACTTCTATTCTTTTAATTTTATTTATATTTATTGTTAGTATATTAATATATTCCACAAATAAAAATATTATTTTAAAGCCCGAAGCTTTTATACTTAGTTTGATATTGATATTAACCACTATAATGACTTTCGCTCCAGAAAATCTATCTTTTATACAAAATTTTACATCTACTACGAAGTTTAATTTAAGTTGGATTGGTATTTTATTAGAATTTATATTGAAATTATTAACTTTAACTATACCAATTTATTTAATTGTTTGGGGAATTCGCAATAAAGATAAATTAATAAAAACTTTAGGTCTTGTATTATATCTTATCATGATTATTATCCAATGGATAGAATGGATATATTTTAGCCCATCTGATTTTTTATTCTCAGGAGTTATGATTAGTAATTTAATTTTCCCATTATGTGGTTTTATCACTACTGTATCAATTAAATTTATAGAAAACAAATTAGATCTTAAAGTTTATACTACTGCTTATTTTATTTTAGTATTAGTTCCTTTATTCATGTTTTTATTCTCCCTTTCATCAAAAGATGACTTGATATCAAGTTTTAATTTCAACTTTCTAGATTTTTCATCTTTTGAGTATTTTTTATTAATAATTTTAATTTACTTAGGATTCCATATTTTGCTAGGTTTTTATTATCTACGAAATAACATACAATTTTTTAAACAGATACTTATTTTATTCGCATCTTTAGTTATTTTAATATTTATATGTCTTATGCCTATTCACAATAACTTAGCAGGTTCTTTTGGTGAGCTAACTAATTTAGGAGTTTTTTGGTTATTTGTATTTAATATTCTTCTTTTCTTAACAATTGTGGGGATTATTTTACTAGGTTATATTAACAAAAACGAAGTATTTATCAACTGGGGGATATTCTTTACATTTATTCTTATTTTTCTCAAATATTTTGAACTATTTTGGAGTCCTTTTAATAGAAGTTTGTTTTTTATACTCCTAGGAATTTTATTGCTTGTTACTGGTTGGTTAATGGAAAAATGGCGACGTAATTTATTAACCGCAATTAAGGAAGAAAAAGGGGGTAATATTAGTAATAGTTAAATTTTATGACTCTAAACCATAAAAAATTTATATTAGCACTTAGTTTTCAAGTTATTATCATTTTAATTCTTTTTATATTAGAACCTATAATTTTTACTAAAGAAACCTATGTTTTATTAAAAATTGAATCAATAAATATTAAAAGGTCTTCATATGGAGATTTTCTTAATATTTCATATGAAATTTCTTTTATTCCTTTATATTTATTTAGGCACCTTTCTATTAAAGAAGGAGATGTAGTTTATATACCACTTAAATTAGATAAATATTATTGGACTGCTGCAGGAAGTATTACGAAAACCAAACCCATTTATTCACGAACAATCTTTATCAAAGGAATAGTTAAGGAGATTCTATATGATAAAGTAAATGTTATTTATGGTATTGAAAATTATTGCCTTCAAGGAATGTATATTAAAAATTTACCTTCAAAAAAGGAAAATATCATAGCAACAGTATCAATTAATAGACACGGAAAGGCTAATTTAAAACAAATTTATGTTAATAATGAACCATGGATTAAGAATTTTATTAAACCAATTAAGTGTAGTGGTATTTATTAATTAAGGGTTTATTTTAAAATGAAAATATTTCTTTGCGGAGATGTAATGACAGGAAGAGGGGTAGATCAAATTTTACCTTATCCGTCTAACCCTATTTTAAAAGAGTCTTTTGTAAAAGATGCAAGAGATTATATTAAACTTGCTGAGGAAGTTAATGGAAAAATAAATTATCCTGTTACTTTTGATTATATCTGGGGAGATGCCTTAAGAGAATTAGAAAAAGAAGAAGTTGATATTAGAATAATTAATTTAGAAACTACTATAACTACAAGTGAAAATTTTGTACCAAAAGGAATTAATTATCGAATGAACCCTAAAAATGTTGATGTATTAAAAGTATTTAAAGTTGATATAGCGTGTTTAGCTAATAATCATATTCTTGATTTTGACGAAGAAGGACTTTTAGAAACAATAAAAGTCTTAAATGAAAATGGAATTTTAACAGTTGGCGCAGGGAGAAATATTGATTTTGCTCAAAAACCAGTAATCATAAAAAAGAGGGGGATCGAAGTATTAATTTTTAATTATGGTGATATTTCTAGTGGAATTCCAATGCATTGGAAAGCTGATGAAAATAAACCTGGTATAAATTTAATTGATATTAATTCTAATAAAATAAACGAAATTATTCAACAAATAAAAGAAAATATACAAAAATATAAAAAAGAAAATGATTTTGTTATTTTCTCAATTCATTGGGGGGCAAATTGGGGATACGAAATTTCAAAAAAAGAAAGAGAGTTTGCTCATAGATTAATCGATGAAGGAGGTGTTGATATAGTTTTTGGGCATTCTTCTCATCATTTTAAAGGAATAGAAATCTATAAAGGGAGATTAATAGTTTATGGAGCTGGCGATTTTATTAACGATTATGAAGGAATTGGAGGATACGAAGAATTTAGAGGAGATTTAGTATTAGGATATATGTTAGAGATAAATCAGTCAAAGATTGACAAATTAATTTTACTTCCTTTTAGAATTAAAAATTTTAGATTAAATTATTGTAGCAAAGAAGAACTAGATTGGATTTTTAATGTTTTAGAAAGAGAAAGTACAATTGAGGGTGATATATCTAAAGAAGAACAAAAAGTATTTATTAGATTAGAGAGATAAAAAAAACTGATATAAATAAAAAGTAAAGGAAAGAAAACGGAAGGCAGTAAAAATTGGGAAACGTAAATCAAAAAGTTTATTGACAATAAAATTCAAAAACAAGTAATTTTATTACATCAAATGTTAAGGTTTCTGGTAATTCTTCAACTTTGGAAATCACTTTAGTTAAAACATCTTCTATTTTATCTGCAAATTTTTTATCTTTTTCTTGAAATCGAACAGACAATTCTTTTAATCTTTCCAAAAATCTATCTACTCTTACTTTATTAACTTCTTGAATAAATTGAGTTAGATCTCCTGTAATTAAAGCGAATCTTAAATATTTTTCTAATTCTTCAATATTTTCATCATAATTTTTTTGATTAATTTCTTTTAATAAATAGGCTACATTATAAATACATAAAGCAAGCATTTTTCTTGAAGGATATCCTGCAGTGAAAATTGCTTCTTCAATTTCTTCTTTAGACATTTCTTTTATTATTTTCGTTACTATTTCTTTGCTGAAATAATCAATAGCGCTTTCATAAAAAATTTCGTCTTCTGCATATGAAGGTAATTTTAGTAAATATTTTATACCCGATAATTCATCTACTATTATAAAATCTTGATATTTAAGAAAACCTGTTCTATATTCTATAACTTCAGAAAATTTAAATTTGGTATTATAAACCTCGTTTAAACTACTTAAAATGCTTTCCATCTCATAAATATTATCTTGTGAGGTTAATTTCTGAACTTCTGATACGCTCGTACCTATGTAATGTAATACTTCATGAGTGATTTTTTCAGCTATAGAATATGAATTATCGTTGGGATCTTTTATCACAATAAATTTAGGTTCGAAAGTATGAGGATCAATATAACAAATGCCTGCTGTTTCTTGTATTTTGGTTATAATTGATGAAGGTTCTAGAATTTCTGCAAAAGAAATAACAGGAGGAAGATATTGAGATTTAATAAGGTCGGGTAAATTAGAAAGAATTTTGTCTAATTTTTGTTCTAAATGTAAAGATAAATTAAAATTGTTTTTAATATATTCAAAAATCTTCTTTGTTAATTCTAAAATCTTTTGTGTTTCTGGTGATTGATGTTTAAAAGGACCGCTCTCGAAATGTTTCATTTCTAAGTTTTATTTTTCAAAGAGTTAAATAGTAAATTTTAAATCTAAACATGATTCATAACCTTTTAAAAATTAATTTGCTTAACATTTCATTAAAGAGAGCTGCATAAGCAATACATACCGAGAAAGTTATCGCCCAATAATTTTTAAAAATATATTCACTGATGAAAAAGATGATAAAGACAGCAATTGTTCCTATAATAACTTCTTCTTTTTTAGCTTGTTTATCTAAAATGGAATCAGTGTCTATGATCTTTTCTTTAACTAAAGATAAAAGCATAATAGAATTTATAATGTTTAAAATAGGAAATATAATCCAAAAACCTTGTGATTGTTCTAAAGCATATTCACCTGCAGCAAACCCAACTAAACCAGTAGTATATACTGTAAAATATAATATTACTTGTTTTTCTGTAATACTCATAGGTTTTTCAGAAAATGCATGATAGATAGAAAGAAACCAACCTGCAATTAACATGCAACAAAAACCTATGATTATCAAAATACTAATAATTCCAGCCCAAAACTCTGCTTTAGGGAAACTATAGATAGTATTCATAACAATTTCTAGACGCTTTAATAATTCTAATAAAATTTCTCCCCAATACTGATAATTATGATTAATAATTACCTCAATAATTATCCCATTAATTACCACCAAAAATAATGATAAACCGATTAAAAAAAGAGAAACTTCAGTATATTGAGGTATAATTCCGATACGCTTTAATAAATCTTTCAGCTTTAATAAATATTCCATATTTCACTATCCTTTCTTAAAATTTCTATTAATCTATTATACTTTGCAATTCTTTCACCTTGAACTGGTGGACCGATTTTGAAAAAATCAGTATTAAAAGCAACACCTAAATCAACTATCCAATGATCATTTGTTTCTCCGCTTCTATGAGAAAAAACTGTAAATAAATTATTTTCTTTTGCTAATTTAACAAATTCAAAAGTTTCCAAAATGGTACCTACTTGATTGGGTTTAACAATAACTCCATCAATTGAATCTTTTTCTAATGCGATTTTAAGTCTTTCGACATTTGTAACTGTTAAATCGTCACCAATTACTTTGAATCCTTCTTTTCGTAGGTTCGTAAAATTTTCAAATTCATCTTCTTTAAAGGGATCTTCTAAATATTCTATTTCTATATTTTTTAATCTTTCATAAATTTCCTTCCAATTTAAATTTTTATTTATCTGGTTAGCAGCAATATCAGCGCCAAGTTGAAAATCATTTTTAAATTCTCTTAAATACAAAAATGGTTCATAATTATCTGAAAAATTAGTACAAAAAGCTCCTTCATCGTTTCTTCCTAACGGTTGTGGTAATTTCTTTTCTAATTTTTTTATAATATCTAAAATTTTTTCTAAAACATTTTCCAACGCTAACTCTTTTTGATCTAGTGCTGACTGTTTTGAAAGATCCATAGTGTCCGAAAAATCCGTATACAGCCTGTACTTAGTGTGCGTAACTAGCCAGTACTCTTGAAAATCTAAATTATTAAAAGAATGTACCCCGCCACCAATAATGTTAATAATTAAACCAGGAATATAAATCTTTCCATATTGGTTTGTTTCAAGTTCGTATCGGTTCGCGTATTCTCTACTCAAATATTCCCACAACTCTAAATTTTCTTTTTTTGCTAAAGTTCTTGCAAAAGCAATACTTATTCCTAAAGTAAAATTAGCTCCTAATTTTTCTTTATTCTTCCCTGCCCTTTCAATTAAAAATTGATCAAATTCTCTTGATGTTTTGAAATCTATATCTTTTACTTTTTCTAAAAAATTTTTTAAATTTTTCTGTATTTCTTCATAGCTTAAACAGATTGCTTCATAACTACCTTTACTTTTTCCTGAGGGGATACTAGCTTTTTCTCTAATACCTTCACTAAAAAGTTCAACTTCAATAGTCCATCCTCCTCGAGAATCTAAAATTTTATTAACTTTTATATTTTCAATTTTCATTAATTAAATTTTAAAACAAATTAAAATCTGGTTATTAATTGAAATAATTACAATTTAACATTTAATTTTTTAAAAAAATTAAGGCTGAAAAATAGTTTCTGGCAAAAATTTAACATTTTTAACTTCTGGAAATTGTTTCGCAGTGGCTTCAATTTGAAGCCATAAAATATTTACTCGACAAGCGCCTCCGACAGTTTTATTTAAGGGATCATTAAACTCTAAAATTAAAGTACCATCCTCTTTTAAGTTTACAGATTTTAATTCAAACCCATCTAAAGGAAATTCAGTAGTAATTCCTTGAGATAATTCTTCTTCTGTAAGATTATCTTTCCCTTTCAATAAAAGTTCTATTGTATCTTTAATTATATTTTCAGAAATAGGAATTTGTCTTTCAATCGGCTCTAAACCATCTTTTGAACATTTTATATTTCCTAATTCATCTTTGTCTTTTTCTGGATTGTAGTAATAAAGAAAAACAGTCTGTCCCTTTTTGCAAACACTATAAGATTTACTTTCTCTAACTTCCACTAATCCTTCACAACATTTTTGATCAACTGGACCAAGTAAGGGATTTCTATTTACTTTTTCTCCTTCTTTAGCACAAGGAATTTTTGTTTCTTTAACACAATCTATTGGGCAACTTTCCTTCGTTTCAGCACAAGGACAACCTACTTCCATACAAACTATTTCTTGGCAAATTCCATCTCCACAAAAATTTCTACAAAACTTTTCTCCTTTTTTGCATTTTTTATAATAAAAATCCCATTCCTCGCATTCTGAACCATCGTCAAAAATACAAAACTTCCTTTCATTTCCTTCTATGTTTTTTCTAATTTCTATCTTTCCTCCTTGATTTTTGCAAAAAATAGTTGCTTGACTAAGGGATTGGTAATTTATATTTTCTTTATATTCATTTTTAATTTTGCTATGAATCATTCGAATAACAATTTCAGTTCCAAAATAAAAAAGAATAATTAAAAACAATAATATAACCCTCCAAATAGTTTCTTTATTCATTAATTATTATTTTAACATTATTTTCAGAAAACATTTTAAATATTCAATACGAAATTTAAAAAACTTCAGGTATATTCAAGTTGGAGTTTAAAAAATTTTTCTTTAAAATAATAAAATATGTTAAATAAAAAACAAAAATATTTGCAAATTGCTCTAAATAATACGCTCGAGGAGGCTAAATTAATTATTAATCAGCTTCCTGTTGATGAAAGAATAATTATTGAAGTAGGGACTCCATTAATTAAAAAGTATGGGATTGAAGCGATTAAAAATATAAAAAATTGGTGGGGCGCTCAGATTTCAAAATATATGAAAAATTTTTATCCATATGTTGTTGCTGACCTAAAGACTATGGATAGGGGGACTACTGAAGTAGAAATTGCTTATTCTGGAGGTGCAGATGCTGCTATTGCTTTAGGAACAGCATCTATTGAAACACTCAATGTATTTATTGAACAATGTAAAAAATTAAAAATAGATTCTATGATTGATATGATGAATATAGATTTTTCTTTAGAAGTCTTGCGAAAATTAAAATTTTTACCAGATGTGGTTATTTTGCATAGAGGCGTTGATGAAGAAGAATTTAACCCTGAATCAGAAATTCCCTATCATGAAATTCATCGTATTAAAGAAAATTACGATATTTTGGTTGCTATTGCTGGAGGAGATACGATTCAAGAAGTACAAAGAGCAATTTTTAATGATGCAGATATTGTTATTGTTTGGAAACATTTTTACAAAAGCAGCTTGGATATTGCTAAATTAACCAAAGAATTTCTAAATGAAATTAGATAGTCCCCAAATGAATTTTAAAAAATTCTCAAACGTTTTAAATAATTTATTATCAACTTTAATCGAAGGATTAAAGGCTTCATTATTTTATGGCAGTTTTATAATAATATTTATTTGGGTAATTTATTACTATATAGTCGTACCGCTTTTTTTAAAAGCAGATTCATTTGAATTACATTTAAATTTAACTTTATTTAATTCATTAATTACCTTTTTCATAGTAGCTAGTTTTCTCTTCTTCGCCTTTACAAGTCTTATTTTGAACATATTTATAAAAAATTTCCAAAGTAATGTACAAACTGATTTAGTTTTTATAGACGAAAGTAAGTTGGAAAGATTTATTCAAATAATTAAAAATTACTTCGGTATTAAAGGTATAATTTGGAAAATAATTATTGTAATTATCGCAATTTATTACGTTTATCTTCTAATTGCTTATTACACCAAAATATAAAACTTCCTATCTAAAAGTTCATATAATCAACATTCAATAATAATTTTTAATTTCAAATTTTCTTATTCAAAGAAAATTAAATCTCCAGCTTGTATATTTTTTTTATCTTCTTCATATAAACCCCTTAAGAGAAGGGCGCAACTTTCTCCTTCTTTCGCTACAGAAAGTTCAACATTGTATGCTTGAATTGAGACAATTTCTACATTTTTACCATTAATTGTTCCTTTCATACCTGGCCTAATTTCACCATTCTGTACTCTAACTGTTACTACTATTCCTCGACCTGGAATATTGAAAATATCGTCGATTATAAAAGTAGCTTTATTCATTTTGATAAACTAATATAGAATTTATTCATGCGACCTTGATTTTATTAAAGATTTTATTCCTTCAAAAATTTCCACAGGTACAGCAAAAATTACAGTTTTTGATGGATCAGGTTGAATTTTTTCAATAGTTTCTAACGTTCTTAAACTTAATGCGCCGGGAACACTAGATAAAATTTCCGCTGCTTTTTTCAAGTTCTCAGCTGCTACAATTTCTCCTTCTGACTTAGCAATAATAGCCCTTTTTTCCCTTTCTGCTTCAGCTTGAGCAGCCATTGCTCTTTTCATTGCTGCAGGAAGTTCAATATCTTGAATTTTAATTGAAACTACATCTATCCCCCATGAAGATGTTTCTTCATCTACTATTCTTTTAATTTCTGACGATATTCTTTCTCTTTCTGAAAGCAGAGTATCTAATTCTACACCTCCGATAATATCTCTTAAAGCTGCTAAAGCATATTGAGAAACTGCATAAGTATAATCTTCTACTTTTAAAACTGCATCTTCTGCTTTTTCAACTTTAAAATAAACTACTGCATTAACTCCTATAGTAACATTGTCTTTTGTTATAACTTCTTGCCTTGGTATATCTACTGCTCTTAATCGCATATCAACTTTAATTAATTGTTGAATTATAGGAATAACTATTTTTAAACCAGGTTTTAAGGTGTAGCTATATTTACCTAATGTTAAAACAACCCCTCTCTCATACTCTTTAATTATTTTTAGTGAACTGAAAATTAAAAATAGGAGAAAAAATAATATATAAAATTGCATTTCAAATAAAAAGTTCATATTTTTATATATTGTTAATTATCGACTACTGGCATAGTTTTTATTTTTTATTAAAAAATTTAATTATCGTTAAATTTAAATTTTTTCTTCAGTTTTCTGAACTAATTCTATTGTTCTTATAACTGCATCGGGATTAACACTTATCGAAGTTATCCCATTCTTAACTAAAAATTCAACTATTTCTGGAAAATCACTCGGAGCTTGACCACAAATTCCAACATATTTATTCCTCTCTCTACATTTTTTAATTACTTCTTCAAGCATTTTTAAAACTGCTTTATTTCTTTCATCGCCTACTCCTGCAAGAATCTCATTATCTCTATCAATACCTAAAACAAGCTGAGTTAAATCATTTGAACCAATTGACATACCATCAAAAATTTCTAAAAATTCATCTGCTAAAATGACATTTGAAGGGATCTCGCACATAACGTATATTTTTAACTCTGGGTCTTGAATAATTGATTTAATAATTTCTACTACTTCTCTACCCTCTTCAGGTGTTCGACAAAATGGTACCATGACAACAATATTCTTTAATTTCATTGCTTCTCTTACTTTTTTAATTGCTAAAACTTCAAGTTCGAATGCTTTTCTAAAATTAGGATGATAATATCTACTTGCTCCTCGCCAACCAATCATTGGATTTTCTTCTTTAGGTTCATAAAGATCTCCACCAATTAAATTTCGATATTCATTAGTTTTAAAATCAGAAAATCTTACAATAACTTCGTGAGGATAAAATGCTAAAGCAATTTTGGCAATTCCTTCTGCAAGTTTATCAATATAATATTGTTTTTTATCTTCATAACCTTTTGTAAGTTCATCAATCTTATGTTTTATTTCTTCTGGTAAATTTGGATAGTCAATTAATGCATTGGGATGGATTTTAATTTCACTAGCAATAATAAATTCTTCTCTTGCAAGACCAACGCCTTTAACTGGTAAATACCATTTCTCTAATGCTTCGTCCGGTTCTCCAATATTTACATAAACTTTAGTTTTTGTATCTGGAATTTTCTCTAATTTATGTTCAATTACTTCGTATTCTAAAATTCCCTTATAAATTTTTCCTTCAAGTCCTTGAGAATTATCAATTGTTATTTCATCTCCTGTTTTCAATTTTTCTAAGGCACCACTTACTCCAACAACAGCTGGAATTCCAAGTTCTCGAGACACTATGGCCGCATGACAAGTCCTCGATCCTCTTTCAGTAATTATCCCTTTAGCAATTTTCATTATTGGTTCCCAATCTGGATCTGTCATTTCTGTAACTAAAATCTCGCCAGCTTGAAATTCATTTATTTTTTCTACATCTTTAATTACTCTTACTTTTCCTGAAGTTATTTGACTTCCTATAGCAATTCCTTTAAGTATTGGCTCTGATTTTGTTTTCAATTTATATTCGTACCAAACTTGCTTAACAGAGTGAACTGTTTCTGGTCTTGCTTGAACAATGTAAAGCTTATTTTCAACTCCATCTTTCGCCCATTCAATATCCATCGCTTTACCATAATGCTTCTCAATCAAATAACCATACTTAGCAAGTAAACTAATTTCTTCATCAGTTAAAGAAAATATTTTTCTTTCTTCTTGGGTAGTTTCAACTTCTTTTACTCCACCTTCTTCAGCATATACAATTTTTTTAATCTTTTCTCCTAATTTTTTAGAGATTATTGGAAAATTTTCTTTATCTTTAAAAACAATAAATTCATCAGGCACAACTTTTCCTTGAACAATAAGCTCCCCTAAACCAAAAACTGAATTGATAACAATCACATTAGGACAGCCATTATCTGGATCAATAGTAAACATAACACCAGAACTTCCAACATCTGATCTTACCATTTTTTGTACTCCAACAGAGAGTTTAACTTTAAAATGATCAAATCCCTTATCTTCTCTATAAGAAATAGCTCTATCAGTAAAAAGAGAAGCAAAACAGTATTTTATTTTTTCAAGCAAATCTTTTTCTGAAACATTTAAATAAGTCTCTTGCTGTCCTGCAAATGATGCATTGGGAAGATCTTCGGCTGTAGCACTACTTCTTACTGCTACTGTTAAATCTTCTCCGTATTCTTCTTTTAATTTCTGGAAGGCATCTAAAATTTCATTTTTTAAATCTTCCGGGAATTCACCATTTTTAATTAAATTTCTTATCTCTTCCCCTCTTTTGTGTAAATCTTCAATATTATGAGTATCTAAACCTTTTAAAATATTATGAATTTTTTCTTCTAAATTATTAAATTTAATAAAGTAATCATATCCTTCAGCAGTAACTGCAAAACCATTAGGTACAGGAACACCAGCTTCTGCTAGTTTACTCTGCATTTCTCCTAAATTAGCATTCTTTCCACCAACTAAAAGAGTATCTTTTACAGAAATTTCATTAAAAAATTTTATATATCTCATACTTATAATT
>Ga0072500_139219_pt1 | contig 13007 bp, 13 predicted proteins | sample GBScelen77Swater_FD_63803 | JGI IMG/M metagenome (GOLD analysis project Ga0072500, IMG submission 63803) | Hot spring microbial communities from Great Boiling Spring, Nevada - cellulolytic enrichment S 77C v2 (version 2) | ecosystem: Environmental > Aquatic > Thermal springs > Hot (42-90C) ...
GGTGGTTTAGCAGTAGTTAATCGAATTGATAAAACACAAATAAATAATCTATTAGAAATATTTAAGGGAGACCCTGAAGAAGCAGCTAAGGTATTAATGCTTTATATAACAAGACAATCAAAGAGAGGGGAAATAGAGGAGGATGTTGCTAAACAATTAGTTAGTGATATCTACAAAATATTTAATAGCTTCAAAAATAATAAAAGAGAATTAGAGGAAGCTATAAGAATGTATCTTGTATTATTTAAATGGGTCTTTGAGTCAAAAATAGGTGATCGAAATCAAGATTTCCAAAAATTTATTAACAATTTTATAGGAGGTAGAGCAAGATGAGTACAGTTACAGAATCCAAAATAATTTATGATTTTGATATATTTGCTTGTGAATATATATTTGATTTTAAATTATTTAATAGTACACCATTATCTATATGTTCTGGCAAAAACCCTTTTGGAATTGTAGATAATCCAATAGTAAGGATGAGAAGGATTAGAAATGGTATCTCTAAAGAGGAGCCATATATACCTGGAAGTTCATTAAAAGGAGTGCTAAGAACAGAGGCAGAGAGATTTGTAAGAACAATATATGGAGATACTTCAGATAATGTATGTGATATCTTTAAGGCCGCAAATGAAAAAGATAGTGAGAAGCAAAGAGAAAAAGACAATAAAGATTATAAACCTTGTTTAATATGCAGTATATTTGGGGGACAAACAATTGCATCTAGAATAAAAATAGGGAATGCCTTTCTTATAAATTACAATGATAAAGCAGTAAGTACTATAACAAAGGTCTCAATAAATAGGTTAACTGGAGCTGCTGCTAGTCGTAGATTGTATGATGTTGAATATCTATCTCCAGCTCAGGAGTTTAGCTGGTCGTTAAGATTCGAGAATATCGAGTTATTAGGGGAACCATCTGACGATTATGAGAGAAAGATACTAAAGATCATATCTTATCTATTAAAGATTATAACTACAAAAGGTATAGAAGTTGGTAGTAAAAGAAGTATAGGCTATGGAAGATTAGAGGTTAAGGAATGGTATGCTAAGAAATATGAACTATTAAAAGATGGGAAAATAAAAGAGGATGATGTAACAGAATCTATAAAGAATAAACTGCTAGATGCAATATGAATGCAGATTGGATATTACATAATAAATTGTATAGAAGTATAACGCTTTACGTTAATTACGTTAATAAATCCCCATTAAGAATAGGAGCTGGTAAAGGAAGATCTTTAACATCTTTAGTGGATCTAGCAGTATTAAGAATTAATATAAATGGCAAAGAGCTGCCTTATATACCTGGGAGTTCACTAAAAGGGGTATTTAGGAGTACTACAGAGAATATAGCAAGATCCTACAACATAAGTAATATATGTTATGGGGGAGAAGAAGGGTCTCAGAGAGAATTTCGGAATGAACTAGATGATGCTATAAAGAATAACGATATAGAAAGAATTAAAGAGACATTAAATAGATTATGCCTCTGTTGTAAAATATTCGGATCTAGTAGTTATGCATCCCACATAATATTTAGTGATGCTTATGTAAATGGTGACTTTATGTTAGGTGTTAAAACTGGGATAGCTATTAACAGGAGGAGCGGTAGTGTAAAGAGGGGTGCGTTATATGAAGTTGAGTATGTTAATCCTGGAGTATCATTTAATGGCGAAATAATATTGAATAACTTGCCAAACTATGCGATTGGTTTAATAGCAAAAGTTATAGATTATATTAATTCAGGCATAGTTAAGATAGGAGGATTTAAGAGTAGAGGATTCGGTGAGGTAGAGTGTAAGATTAATAATATAAGCGGTAAAGTAAACATAGGCGGGAGTATTAAGGATTTAAGCGAGATTGATAAATTAACTAAATTGGACGATAATGATAAAGATATTGTTATTGATAAGAACAATATATTAGGAATATTGGATCAAGCAAAGGTGATCTTTGATGAGTATGCAAGTTCAAATAGATAGGATAGAGTATACACCAAGGGATAGGTTATTACCTAATAGGAATATCTATATTCTTACGTTAGAATGTATAGTACCTGATGATAGTTACTTAATAACTGCATCCATGCCAAGTGAGTTACCTAATATAAGTGATGAGATAAAGAGTATAGTTAAAGAACTAGACAAGAAATCATGGAATAATTCTGATGAATTTTATTATCAACTATTGCGAGAGGTAGGAAGAATAGAAAATATTAAGAAGAATAAGGAAAGAAATTTCTTCCCAAGAATAAATGATCAATATATTATACCAGGCTCTACATTAAAGGGTGCAGTAAGGTCTAGAATAGAATATAAACTTTCACCAAAGAATAATAAGAGTCTGTCATGCTATATAGTTGAAGATAATTCTTATCCTCAGTATGCTGTTAACCATATAAAATTCTGGGGTAACGATGTAGTGATTTCTAGACCTAAATGCAATATAACAGATTATAGCAATAAAGTATGCTGGGTATGTAATATCTTTGGATCACCCTCATTATCATCGCTAGTAAGCTTCTCTGATGCTTATCTAGTAGATGGGGGTATAGTTAAGTTAAATGATCTAGGATATGAAGCAGCAAAACCAGGATCTAAATTTAACCTAAAGATAACATGTTTTAATTTTGATAAAATTATGCTAGGTTTACTCTTCTTAGGCTTAGAGCTTTATAGCAAGAGCCCAATCATAATTGGCATATTAAAATATAAATATAATAAAAAATTAGGCAGTCTCTATAAAGGTAAGTATAGTTTTGGTTTACTTAGGTTTGAGCTTAAAGAGATTGAGGTTATCGATCATAGATGTAGACGAAATGAGAACGTTAATGAGATAGTAAATGAGTGTAAAAGAGAGTTAGAAAATAGCAATCTTAATCAATATATAGATTGGAATAGAGGTGTTATCAGTTGAAGAAGAGCGAAATATCGAATGAGCAATTGTTAGATGAGATAAAAAAGAATTACGATATGGCTATTATAACATTAGATGATATGACAAAAATTATCTATACAAAAAATAGGAAGATTAATTCTAAGGATTTAAACGAATTAAAAGATCTTGGATTACTTGGTGTAGCATACAAATATAACAATAATAATATTATAAAACTTGAATGGCTTAAAAAGAATTCAACGTATTCTGTAGTTGAAGGAGAAGAAAAAGATAATGATACTAATATAATATTACATTATACTCTAATCAAAGATAGAGCTGCGTATAGTAAGTTAAGTCTAAGGGAGGTGCTAAAAGATGTCTAAGAATGAAGAATATATATGTAAGGGATTTATAATACCAAAGCGAGGTAAAGATGACGAGCCAATCTATATTAAAGAATTTACTATTAATGATAGAGAAAAATTATATGAAAGATATAAAAACTTTCTCAAAGAATTTATTTGCACATATTTAACTATAAATGGTAAAAAGAGTATAGATAATGTTAATGACATACGTGATTTATTAGATGCACTGATATTTTATTTAAGATCATTATTTATAATAGATCCTATACCAAAGGATATAATAGAGAAAATTCTCAAAGGAGAGGCAACAAATTACATCCCATCACCAACTGTTCTCTTAAAGGGTTTAATCATAAACGAATTCAAGGAAAATTTAAATGAAAGTATTAAAAGTATTAAAGGTCTTGAAAGTATTAAAAATCTTGAAAATAGTATAAAAAAACTGATAACACATATTAAGGTACTATCAAAACTAGATGATTTAGCAAAAGGATTATCAGATGATCCTAGTATACTAGATTTCCCAGCGGATACACGACCTGGATCAAATACTTCTTCCCTTATATTACATATGCTTACTGTATCTGCAGTAGCAATATCTATATATATGTATAGGAATGGGAATGTAAATAATGCAGATATACAAGTATTAAGATTGATATCGTTATTCCATGATGTAGGCAAGATTAAGGATTGGTATTATCATAAGAGCGAATCTGCCAACTTTCTAGATGAGATATTTGAGAAATGTATTAAAAATAACACAGAGGTCAGAGAAATTATAAATAGAGCTAGGAACGCTATAAAGGAGGAAAAGGAAGAACAAAAAGATGAGTTATATAAAATATTTAAGGAGGCTGATAGAATAGCAAGTTCATTAGATAGAATACCTTCAGTAATATTGACATTATTAAGTGAAGATAAGCAACAAATAATAAAAAATAAATTAAAAGGAAGAGAATTTGATAAAGCATTCAGCGAGTGGGAGTTTTGGAAACAATTTACGAAGGAAGAGATAAGAGAACTAACGGAAGATTTCTGTAAAAACGCATCAAACATCGAGAGGATAAGTGAATTATTAGAATCAGAAGATGATATATTAACCAATGAGATAGTTATAGCAAGATTAGACTTTAAGAGTATACAATCTTTCATAAGAAGTAACTATTTAAAGGTCATGAATGGTGCAAGTAGATTAGTTGATCTTACCATATTTACTATCTTACCATTTATATTATGCTATAGATTAGGATTATATCCTGAGAATATACTTTATAATGGTGGAGGTAATATAACAATTGTAATACCTGCTAATAAAGGAAAAGATATTAGAAGGTTTATTGATAATAATAATGCCATTTATCCCATAAGATATATAAGATATATAGATTCTTATCTTTATCACTTATTCATTAATACTAATAGAGAGATCGATACTAAACTATCTTATGAAAAATTAATAAGAGATACAGAAGGAGAGAAAAAGATAGATCATAATTTATACGAATTATGCAAATCATGTGGTAATAATGCTATACTTAAAACGCCACAATATTATGATGAAGAAGAGAAAGATATGTGCGATCATTGTAGAGCAAAATATAGAGTGGGGAAGAATTATCACTTCGGTTATAAGATAGATATGTTACAATTGGTTAATAATAATGATAAAAATGAACTTCTAATGAATATACTTGAATATATAGCTGGTCATAGTATTGAAGAGATAAAAACTGGTATTAAAAAGTACAAAGAGATAGCCCTTATAAAGTTTGATGGTAATCTAATGGGTCAGTTAATGGCCTCAAGTATATCATTAACTGATGCATTTGAACGAAGTATAAGAATAGATCAAAGTATAAAGCATGCTTTTATATCTTTCCTTAATAAATTACATAATAATAACCTTGGAGAGTATGCAAAGAGGATAATAATGGGTCTTCAATACATTGGTGGTGATGATGGATTAATGATAGTACCATCTATAATATCCATACCATTTGTCCTTTATATTATAAATGAGTATTATTTGAATATGGGCAAAAGATCTACTTTAAGTGTTGGTATAGTAATAGCTAAACCAAAACATCCTATTCAATCACTAAAAGAAGGTGTAGAATATTTACTTGATGAAATAGCTAAAAAGGATGCAAGACAATATGCTTATGATGTATATAAGTATAATAATAAAGATGAATTTAAAGGTGCTTTAGCGTTCTATGTTGCTGATGGAGGTAAGATAAGTAATGAATCATTAAGATTCGTATTTGATAGACTAGTTAGTGAAGCATTGACAATCCAACCTTATTTAGTAATTAATAATATTAATAAAGAATCTATTAATAGATTGTTAAACATTATTAAAGTAAGCAATAATAACGTGAGAAACAATACTAATTCAAATGATATAAGGGAATATGTAGATATGATGTTACTTTCATATCTAACTAACGAAATAAAACTAAAAGATGACATTCAAAATAATATTAAGAATATTAGAAATATATGTTTGAAAAGTATCCAAATCAGTATAGGTAATCATAGAGATCTAAATTTAAAGATAATTTATTCAATTAAAGAGGCAGGAAATAATCATCTAATACACAATATAGTGAATAACCTATTATTTGTAAAAGCTAATAGATATAGATTTGCCCTATATGATCTTTATATGTTACTAAATATGTTAGGTGTTGAGTATGACTAGTCATGGTATTATAGATAATCTAAGTATTCAACTTACGTTTAAGACAAGGAAGAAACTATGCATAGGAGCTGGTGGGGTACCATTAAAGACTATAGCAGATATAAATTTCTTAAGATTAGATAATAATACACTAATAATACCTGCATCTACAATAAAAGGTGTACTAAGGACATGCATGATAAAGATCGCACCATTGTTAGGCTATACTGTATATCCATATGTTCATCCTGACAAGATAGTTGATGATAATGTTACTAGGCTGATGGGTAAACCAGACGAAATGGGTAGAGTCAGGGTATATAGTGCCATACTTGATCATATGAGCACCTTAACATTATCTCATGTAAAGATAAATGATAAAAAACGTATAGCAGAAGAAGGCGGCTTATTCAGTGTAGAATATATCCCAATGGATGTAACTTTTAACTCTAAAATAGAAGCATATAAAATTAATAATGATGATGCAAGGCTTCTTCTTGCTGCGATAATGGAGATGAATCATACTAGAATTGGAAAAGGAGGATTATTATCTATAAGTTTATCTAAGATTGAGCCAAGCAAGAATGAGATAATAAAAATATTAAATAACGATAAGATTATAACTGCAATCTTAGATAATCTAATTGGTGATAGCCATGAGAATATATGAGGTTGAATATAATGCAGAGTCGCCAATAATTCTATCAAGGTCTAGCGTAACCAATGTATTCCATAATTCATACAAGTATCTCCCAGGTTCAACTATAAGGGGTGCTATACTAACATATCTTATAAATAATAATCATGATATTAAGGAAGAGATGGTTAAACCTAGCATGCTATTTCATCCAGCATTCCCTGTAAAAGATGATCTTGTATTTAAACCTGCGCAAGTATTACTATTTAGGTGCAAATTATGCAATACATATAAACCATTAAACCCATATGAAGTGAATTTAGATAATTTAGATAATTTTGAGATGCCATTTAAATGTGATAATGGTCATCCATTTGCATTGAAGCCTATAGGCGGTGAATTGATAGCCATTAAAGATGGTAGAGTGGAAGAATATAAGCCTAAATACGCCATATTTGATTCTGTAGGTATAAATAGAGTAACTGGTAGTAGTGATGTGAACCTAATTTACACATATATTGCTCTTATTAATGCAAAGTATAGAGGATTAATAGTTACTAACGATTCATGCAAATTTGATTTAAAGGAACTCTTGGATAATGAAGTAATATTTGTTGGCAAAGGTATTAACAGGGGTTTTGGTTGTCTTAGAGTTAAAATTAAAGAAAAAAGCAAGCATGATATAATAAAGAAATATGATAAGTTAAATAATAAGATAGTTCTAAAGGCTTTATCACCTATATTTAATATTAATATTAGTGATAATGGATTGGTCACAAACTATGAATTTAAAATCAAATTATCCAGATGCAAGATACTGTCAAATGGTTCTATGTATGTATCTGGATTTAGTATTGTCTCAAATACAGAGAAGGTTAAGATCGCTGCATTAAAGGAAGGGTCCCTACTAATTACAGATAATATTAGCGAAGATGATATAGCAGATATAGTACTAAATGGAATTGGACCATTTATTTGTGCAGGATTTAATATCGTGGAGGTCTTAGACCATGATTCACCATATTGAATGTTTAAAAAATAGAGCAATATTAGAGCTCAGATTTAATGTATTAGAGCCTATAAGTATTGCTATGTATAATGAGGGCAATATAAGAAAAATAGTTGGTTATACGAGAGATGGTAAGTTCACACCATTTATACCCTCAGAGTCAATAAAAGGTGTATTAAGAAGCATTGCTAGGAAAATATTCATAAACATGGAGAACGGATTTGATTGTAACAAAGATAGTAAAGGCATTAAGCATAATATCAATACAAATTTAAATATAGATGATTACCTTAAGGCGATATATTCTGAAGATCAATTAAGAGAACTAGATGAAGATGCAAAGAAAGATATCTATCTTGCTTTAAACAAGTGTTATGTATGTAGATTATTTGGCAGCAACATGGTTACGGGCAAGTTAATCATTACTGATATGATAATTAATGGCGATGTATATAATTATACATCAACTGCAATTAACAGAAGGAAAAGGATAGCCAAAGAAGATAATCTATTTACTGTGGAATATGTAGTGCCAGATAATCTTATGTTGACAATAATAGCAGATAACATAGAGAAGGATAAGGAAGGAAGATTGCTTGCTGCAATTCTAGATTATATGATTAAATTAGGAATAGAGATAGGTGGTTTAAAGAGTAGAGGCCATGGTTTGATAAAGCTAGATGATGAGAATTCAAGCGTAAAAATAGTGGAATTTAAAGAGATCAAAGATAGGAGTAAGGACGATGATATAATTTACAACATAAACGCGTTAGCTTTGAAGAAAGATTATTTTAGAAATATAAGAATTAAAGAATACTTAGATGAGCTACGAATATAATATTCACTATTTTTATAAAGATATTCTTAATACTATAATAGAAGAATTGAAAAATAGTCATGAAAATGATAAAAGTCAACTTAAATATTCATATTTATTAGACGAACTCTACTTAGAAAATGGCTTGGATATCAAAACAAATATAGGCATGATAACAAATAGAATAATGAATAAAATATTAGAATTAGTAGATAAATATTATTATAAAATATATTTTGAATATGCCAAAGAAAAATTAGCAAAGGCTCTTAACGAGATATTTAGCATTGGGAGTTATCCTATATTATGGACAGGTTATCGTTTAAATGATTTAGCAGAAGAATCTAATGATGCATTCAACCAGATTATGGGGAAACTAGGTATAGATATGTTAAATATAAATAATACATGTTTCATTAATGAGATAAAAGATCTGGTTTATCTTTGTTCATTAGAATTTATTTGTTTTAAAGAATTACGTAATGAACTTGTTAGCTTCTTAACTAGTAATAATGAAGAATCTAAAAATAAGCTTATTCAAGCCTTTTATAGTAGAAATAACAATGAAAATATTGGACGGTTATGTAAGATAATCTCCAAATATCTAGATTTATTAAAATTTTTACATAAAAAATATAACATATCTTATAGTGATGTAGATGTAATTAGCGAACAATTATTTGTTCAACACAGAATATTAGAGATCTTAACATTTAGATTAATTACAAAAGCTGGATTTCCGTCCGTATTAAACGCAAAATTTTATGAATATGAAATAGATATAATTACATTAATTGATGAATCTAATAATGATGGATCAGGAATAAGGCTAATAGAAGTTACCACTAGAAATGATTACTCGAAAAGTTAAATAAATTACAAGAACTACTAAATAAATTAAAAGAAGAAGGCATTAATAAAATTAAAACGATCTTTGTAACATTTAACGATAATATTGACAAAGATATTGACAAAAAGATGAATAATAACATAGACATTTATATAATATCATTTTATGAACTGATTAAAGATTATCCTCATAAACTAATCTCTACTCTATATTACTAAGACTCTTAACTTACATAATCTTTAGTATACTATATACATGCGTCATTAAACAACAGAACCATTACAACATTTCCATCCATCATGATAAGTCCTAAAATAAGTATATATCTGATGGGAACTATGGCTAATTAGATTAGATTAGATCTTTGCATCTCTTAATGCATCTTTGCATATACATCTTCTTTCATCAGGTATCTTAGGTATGATTGCCTTTATAAGCCTCTTAACATTATCTGAGTTCTTTCTAAGAGTATCTATAACCTCTTGCGTGCTAACAGGTTTATCAGCCCATACATCATAATCTGTTACTGTTGCTATGTTAATATAGCATATCTCCATCTCTCTTGCAAGTATACACTCAGGAACAAGGGTCATGCCTATTATATCTGCCTTAAGAGCCTCCTTAAAGAACATGGACTCTGCCCTAGTTGAGTACCTTGGCCCTTCAATACATACATATGTGCCCTTCTCATGTATATTTAACCCTAGGCTCTTACCTTCTTTAATTGCTATAGCTCTTAACTCTGGGCAGAATGGGTCTGCCATGGATACATGACATACCTCTCCACCATCATAGAATGTGTAGGCTCTCTGCTTAGTAAAGTCTATGAACTGATCTGTAATAACTATATCTCCAGGCTTTATATGCATATGCATGCTACCAACTGCTGCAGGTGCTATTATCCTCTTAACCCCTAACTGCTTTAATGCCCATATGTTTGCCCTAGCATTTATCTTATGTGGGGGTATCCTATGCTTCTTCCCATGCCTAGCAAGGAATGCTATGCTCTTACCAGCATACTCTCCAATGGTTATTAGATCCGATGTATCACCATAAGGTGTGTAAACCTTAACCTCTCTAGCATTGCTTAGCATATCAACATCATATACTCCAGTACCACCTATTATTGCTATATCTGCCCTTGCATCTAAACCTCCATTACCATCCCTACTCATAATACCACCATCTTGCAACTACTCATCATATACTACTAGCGAGCATACGTTGTAGCCTTTAAGTAACTCTCTACCCTTCAATCTTGCTAACTCAACTATGAATGCAAAACCTACAACCTTTGCACCTAGGCTCTCTATAAGCTTTGCTGCTGCTATTGCAGTCCCTCCAGTAGCAATAAGATCATCTGCTATAAGCACTCTATCATTACTGCTTATTATATCCTCTTGTATCTCCATTACTGCTTTACCATACTCTATAGTATACTCCATCCTTCTTGTCTTCCCTGGTAACTTACCCTGCTTTCTTATCATTACCATGCCTTTATTGAATCTAGATGCAAGCAAGGATGCTATTATAAAACCCCTTGACTCTATCCCTGCTAGTAGTGTTATATCCTCATCCTTAAAGTGTTCATAGAACCTCTCTACTATATAATGCATGGCTTCTCTACTCTTAAGCAATGGGCTTATATCCCTGAAGATCACGCCTTTCTGAGGGAAGTCTGGGAATTCTCTGATCATTGCCTTTAGGTTAATATAGTTGGTATCTATGCTCTGGCTCATGGTGGTAGTATGGTAGTATGGCTAAATATTCTTTCCTTAATTATGCTTATCCGTATTTTTTGACACTCTCCATGGCTGAAGTAGGAGATTCTCCCTTCTCAACTCTAGAGCATCTAGAACCTCCTTCATCTGCTCTAGAATATCACTAAAGTTCTGGGCTGTGTCAAACCAGCCCATGCCTTGGAAATATAGCCCAAGGCTCGTTTTAGCGTTTTAGGATGTTCATGGCTCTATATAGAGAATTAGTATCGTTGCATTTGAACTTATTGACAGCCCCTACCCACATCCCCTAATTCATCTCATGGTTAAAACCGTGAGCTTTCTTAGCGACTTTTTGTAATCGTTTATGAATCCTTTTATCTCTAACCTATGAGGTATTGAGTAGGCTCTAACCAACAAGCGCTCTGATACTCTCCACCACCTCCTTATACTTATGTAATCTCATACCGTAAAACCTTCCAGCAAGATGAGATACTATGGTTATATGGTTATAAGGTCTTCTATGAGTTCCTCTTGCGGAATCTTCTCTTCATGGTTTATCACCTCTATAGAGGTTCCGAAAGCCTGGAAGATTCTGCTTAAAGTCTCGAATCCAAACCTAGTCAGCCTATCCTTCTCTGCTACAATCACCTTTGAGACTATTCTCTCAGTAACCATCTTTAGAAGCTTAAGGAAGCTCTCTCTGCTCTCATTCAATCCTGAGCCTATGTCTGTGAGTATCTGTATCTCTCTATAACCATTAGCCTTGGCATAGTCTGCTATGAGTAGTCTCTGTCTTTTAAGTTCTCTCTGAGTTGTAGAGGAGACTCTTGCATACCCCACAACTGCTCTCTCTTCTCTCAACCCAAGAATACGATTTATCTCACTCTCAGGAACTCTTCTCCTTCCACCGATAGTTCTAACGCATCTATCTTTCCCTGTCTATCCCACTGCTGGATAGTCCATGTAGTAACCCCAAGAAGCTTCTTAGTCTCCTTGACTGTGTATAGCCTTTCAGTCATCAATACTATTCTGTACTTAACAATACAATATTTAACCTATTTATTCGAAACTGCTGACTACGGCATGCTTCATAGGCATGATTTATCGATTTAGATATATCGATAAGTTTAGGGTACTTTCAATTCCCTAACGGATTCTCACTTGAAGCAATAACCTTAAGATACGTTATACTTGCGTTAACAGATAACGCAGGTTTAACGTACATGTAAATATATGCAAATACATGTAAATACATGTAAATGGTCTTATGCTTGCAGACATGTGTAATGTAAACTGTTGTAACATAGATATATCTATTTCGATAATAACGTTTACCCTTGTTTACGCTTGAATTAGGCTAAGATAGAAACACCTGAAAATTTAATTTACACAATAATATAGATATATCGATTTAGATATAGCGATTTAGACATATCTTTCAATTCCCTAACGGATTCTCACTTATTTGGGGGTGATAATATGCAAGATATCACCATTAACTTTCAATTCCCTAACGGATTCTCACCAGAGCGGGTTGATGTAGAAGAGCCCTTTGTTACAATCTTTCAATTCCCTAACGGATTCTCACAGTCCTAACAGACAAAATAGAAGCAATAATATCACCATTAACTTTCAATTCCCTAACGGATTCTCACCAGAGCGGGTTGATGTAGAAGAGCCCTTTGTTACAATCTTTCAATTCCCTAACGGATTCTCACCAGCCAACACATCATCTCTTCTTACATTCGTTAACTCATCAAGGAAGAGTAAACCTGGGTATAGCGAGAATATTTTTGCCCAACCCAATGGCACATACGATGAATACATTGGTCGTGTACCTGTTTGTGTCACATGTGGTATACCGAGGAGGTCAGCAGGCTCAATCTCAGTTAACCTCATATCATGGAATATGAAGTAATTATGAGGCTCAGTATCTGGTATCTCTTTCTTCAAGAGCCTGTAATCTTCCCTCTCTTTTATGACCGGTGTGAGGTCTGGATACTTTATTATAAAGTCCTTGTAATCAATTAGGGTCTT
>Ga0072500_141903_pt1 | contig 12975 bp, 5 predicted proteins | sample GBScelen77Swater_FD_63803 | JGI IMG/M metagenome (GOLD analysis project Ga0072500, IMG submission 63803) | Hot spring microbial communities from Great Boiling Spring, Nevada - cellulolytic enrichment S 77C v2 (version 2) | ecosystem: Environmental > Aquatic > Thermal springs > Hot (42-90C) ...
AATTTTTAAATTAAATTTTTTATTAAGATTTGCTTTTTTACTGAGTTGTTCTAAGTAATTTTTAAGGACTTCTTTCATATAAATAGGTCTATAAGATACTTTGACTTTAGGTATTATAGTTTTGAAATTTTTAGGTATTTTCCTATAAATCCAAGTGTAACCATCCGGTAAAATGAACTTGATTCCATTATAATTAAAAGACAGATGAGAGGCAGTAATCATAACCCCAGCCTTTTTGTTTTTAATACTGAGATAATACAAAACAGGTGTTGGGATAATTCCTAGATAATTTATTTTGGTCCTTGAGAATTCTAGAAATTTACTTGCAAATGCACTCGCTAAATTAGGTGAAGATTTTCTTGTGTCAATTCCTAAATAAATTTCTAAAGGCAAATTATTTTTCTTTAAATAATTAAAAAATTTTTCTGCTAAAAAATACATTAGATTTTCGTTTATTTCTTTTTTATACAATCCTCTGATATCGTATCCGATTTGCATTTAACTTTATAATTATAATATGAAATATTTTTTGATAATAGTTTTAATTTTGTTAATTATTTTAGGATATTATATTTATAACAAATATTTTATGCCTAAAAGTATTTTTGAAGAAATTAAATTACCTATGCCTTTATATCAACCATGAAAATTCCTAAAAAAACAGACTTAATAAAAATAACAGATTATATTTGGGAAATTCCCAAAACCTTCCGAGAAGATATGAAAGTTCCAGCAAGAATTTTTGCTACAGAAAAAATGCTTGATGAAATTCTAGAAGATAAAAGTTTATGGCAACTTGTAAATGTTGCTTCTCTTCCAGGAATATATAAATATGCTTTGGCTATGCCAGATGTCCATGAAGGTTATGGTTTTTGTTTAACAAAAGATGCTAAAATTTTGACGGAATTTGGTTACTTTATTAAGATAAAAGATTTAGAAAAATTTTTACCAGAAATTAAAATTTTAAATTTCGAGCAAAATAAAAGAAGTTTAGGAAAAACAAAAGTAATAAAATTTTTCAGAATTAAGCCTTATGGAAGGATTTTAAGAATCACTACTAAATCTGGATTTATTCTTGAAGCAACTGAAGATCATCCTCTTTTTACTACAGATGGCATGAAAGAAGCAGGATTACTTAACGTTGGTGACAAAGTAGCAATTTACGGGTTTGATGGAGTTCCTTACGAAGAACCACCAAAAAAGGTTTTAGTTGATGAGAAAAAAATTAAAGAAACCTTTTTAAAGATAAAAGCTCCTAAAAGTATTTCTTCTTTAAAAATAATTATCAAAAAATTAAAAGAAAAAAAATTATTACCTTTAACTTATGACCATCCCAAGTTTCCTTATTTGATCAAAATTTGTGCCTTCATTTTTGGTGATGGTTCAATGAATTTTATAGGCAAGAAAAAAGACGGCATTTTACATTTTAGCGGGAAGAAAGAGGATCTATTAGAAATTAAAAAAGACTTAGAGAAAATTGGCTATACTTCTTCGAAGATATTTAAACGTTATCATATTCTTAAAAACGGAAAGAAAACTTGTGTTTATAGGTTTTATGTTAATGCTTCTAGTCTTCTTATTTTATTAGCTTCTTTAGGTGTTCCTGTAGGAAAAAAAGTTAATCAGAAATACAGAGTTCCGAAGTGGGTTTTCAATGCACCTTTATGGCAGAAAAGGCTATTTTTAGCTGTTTTATTTGGTTGTGAACTTAGAAAACCTCATCGAAGGAAAGAAAGGAAATTTGGCTTTAATAGTCCAGTTTTTACAATGAATAAAAGAATAGATTTGATAGAGGATGGAAAGAAATTTTTAAAAGATATAGCTCGTCTTTGTGAAGAATTTGGAGTAAAAGCAAAAAAAATTCAACAAAGAAAATTAATTAAAGCAAAAGATGGCAATAAAACTACAGCCTTAGAACTTATTTTTTCAAGTTCTTTAGAGAGCCTTTTAAATCTTTGGTCAAAAATAGGATATGAATATAACCTTGAAAGAAAAGCATTAGCAAGTTTATACAGCATTTATCTTAAACATAAACAGAGAAATCTTCAAAGGAGAAAGGAAATTTTAAATTTAATCCCGAACTTTTTAGCTCAAAATCTTAGTTATACTAAAATTGCTAAAAATTTAGAATCGTCAGGTTTTACTCAAAGGTTGATTTTTGATTTTTGTTATCGATTAAAAAATGGTTATAACTATAAGGTTCTAAAAGTTCCTCAAAATTTTATTACTTTAAAAGAATTTATCAAGCAATTTGCTATAGGTAAAAGTGGGTTTTGTTTTGACGAAATTGAAAGAATTGAAGAAATTAAATATGAAGACTTTGTTTACGATTTAACCACATTAAGTAAAAATCATAATTTTATTGCTAATAATTTTTTAGTTTCTAACTGTGTCGGAGGTGTAGCTGCTTTTGATTATGAAAATGGAATAATTTCTCCGGGAGGAATAGGTTTTGATATTAACTGTCTTCACCCAGAAACAAAAATTTTGCTTAATCATGGAACTTATCTTGAAATAAAAGATATAAAACCCGGATTTTTAGTTAATTTTTTCAATACCAAAGATAAAATTTTAGATTTAGCCAATATTGTTTTTGTTTTAAGAAGGAAAACTAAAGAAATTTATAAAATCAAAACAAAGCTTGGCAATGAAATTTTAATTACTGAAGATCATCCGGTTTATACCTTAGAAGGAATGAAAGAGGTTAAAAATTTGGTTTTGGGAGATAAGATTTTGATCTATCCTTTTAAGGGAGTTAAATATGAAAAACCAGAAAAAAAATTGATTTTAGACGAAAAAAGGTTTATAAATTTTTGTTCAAATATTGGTTTTAATAATAGTGGCAATAAATTAACTCAAGTTTTAAATTATCTTAAAAAAAGAAATCTTATTCCTCTTTTTACCAACTCTTCTTCTTTGCCTTATATTTTAAAAATCTTTGGTTATGCCTTGGGTGATGGTCATATAAGCGAAAAAGCCAATTATTTATCTTTATGGGGACAGTTAGAAGATTTAAAGAAAATCCAAGAAGATCTAAAAATTTTAAAAGTAAGATCTTTGATATTAAAAAGAAAAAGAAAATATAAATTAATAAATAGTTATGGAAAGGAATATGTTTTTGAAAGATTAGAATATGAACTTAGAGCTCCAAAAAGTTTTGCTCTATTTTTAGGAGCTTTAGGTTATCCCTTGGGCAAAAAAACAGAAAAAGAATTTTTGCTTCCTGAATGGTTTCAAGATTTAAAACTATGGCAAAAAAGATTATTTTTAGCAGGATTTTTTGGAGCTGAACTTTCAACGCCAAAAATTTTTAAAGATCATCAGTTTAATTTTTACTTATTAACTTTAAATATTAACAAAAATAAAAATTTACTTAAAAATGGCATCAAATTTATGAAAGAGATTAAAGAATTACTTAAAGAATTTGGAGTTGAATCTACAGAAATAAAAATAATAAAAGAATTAGGAATAAAAGAGAAAACTGTTGGTTTAAGGCTTCACATAAAATCAAATATAAATAATTTAATAGAATTCTTTGAAAAAATTGGCTTTGAATATCATAAAGAGAAACAAAAATTAAATAACTTAGCTTTAGCTTATCTTAAATATAAACTTAAGATAATTAAGCAAAGAAAAGAAATAAGGAGGAAGGCTAAAATTCTTTATAAACTTGGAACGCCTATCAGAGAATTAGAAAAAACATTTGTTGGTAAGTTTATTAACAAACGTTTTCTTGAAAGATCTATCTGGGAAAATACCTTAGAAAGCAGAATAGCTTTTAATTTTTATACTTTTGAGGATTTTGTGAAAATTTTCAATTATAAAAATGGTTTTTTAATTGACGAAATTGAAAAAATAGAAAAACTAAATTATAATGGCTATGTTTATGATCTGACTATTAATCATAGAGATCATAATTTTATTGCTAATAATTTTGTAGTTTCTAATTGTGGAGTAAGATTAGCTGTAACTGATTTAGATTATGAAGAAATTAGAGATAAAATTCCAAAATTAACTGAAGAAATTTTTAGACAAGTACCCTCTGGGGTTGGACGCGGTGGTTTTTGGAAGCTAAATAATGATGAGATGAAAAAAATTTTAGAAAATGGTGCTCAATATGTAATTGAACTTGGTTATGGAGAAAAAGAAGATTTGGAGGCAACAGAAAGTTTTGGGAAATTAGAAGGAGCTGATGCTGATACAGTTTCTAAAACAGCTAAAGATAGAGGAAGAGATCAATTAGGTACTATTGGGGCAGGGAATCATTTTGTTGAAATTCAAAGAATACAGGAAATCTACGATGAAGAAATTGCTACTAAATTAAATCTTCAAAAAAATAAAATTTGCATTTTAATTCACTGTGGATCAAGAGGATTAGGGCATCAAGTTGCATCAGATTATGCAAGAAAAGCGATTTCTTATTTATTTAAACAAAATATACAATTAATTGATAAAGAACTAGCTTATTTCCCCTTTGAGCATCCAGAAGGCCAAGATTATTTTTCTGCAATGAAAGCCTCAGCAAATTTTGCTTTTGCTAACCGTCAACTTATTTTGCATCAAGTTAGAAAAGCATTCAAAAAAGTTTTTGGTAAAGAAATTAAATTAAAGCAAATTTATGATGTAGCACATAATATTGCTAAAATTGAAGAATACACGGATCTGTTCGGACTTGACACGAACGGTGCGGATAGGAAATTGAAATTAGTATACGAAAGTTTGACTCATAAGATTATAGGAGCAGCTTTAGAAGTAAGGAAAGTTCTTGGCGTAGGCCAAAAAGAAATAATTTACCAAAACGCACTAGAGAAAGAGTTTAAAAAATTAAATTTAAACTTTGAAAGAGAAAAAGAAATTGAAATTAAATATAAAGGTAAAGTTGTGGGTTATTATAAACCAGATTTTATAGTTGAAGGAAAAGTCTTAATAGAAATAAAATCTATAGACAAAATAAACAAGGAGGTTTTAAAACAAATTTGGTATTACTTAAAAAATACAGATTTTGTTTTGGCGCTTATTTTAAACTTTTCTCCTAAGGGCTTAGAAATTAAAAGAGTTTTAAATAAGAAAAATACTTGGGAACCTCATATTGAAAATTTTTCAGATATTTTTTTATCAGAACAGTCCGTGTCCGGTCCGAAAAAGTCTGTTAAGTTAATTGTTCATCGTAAAGGAGCAACAAGAGCTTTTTGGAAAGGACATCCAGAGCTACCGCCTAAATATCAAGAAATTGGTCAACCAACTTTAATTCCTGGTTCAATGGGAACTGCAAGTTATATTTTGATTGGTCAAGAGTTAGCAAAAGAAATTTCTTTTGGTTCAGCACCTCATGGTGCAGGAAGGGTTATGTCAAGAGCAGAAGCCAAGAGAAAAATAAAAGGAAGTGAGCTTAAAAAAGAATTAGAAGCAAGAGGAATTTCAGTTGCTGCTGGGAGTATGTCAGGGCTTGCTGAAGAAGCACCTGATGCTTATAAAAATGTTAACGAAGTTGTTGAAGTTGTTCATCAAATTGGTATTGCTAAAAAAGTAGCCAAATTAGTCCCTGTTGGAGTAATTAAAGGTTAAAACAAATCAAGAAATTTTTTATATAGATTTTTGCTGTTTATGGAACATTTTTTTAACACTTTTCTATTTTTAATAATTAATTTACTATCTTTATGATAAGATCAAGGTTAAACTGAATAAACTATCCACATTTCAAAAATAATCTAACTAATTAAAAATCCTTCAAATATATTAAAATCATAATATTTTTTCCTTAATTTTTAAATTATAGTTTTTGTATAATCCTAAAAGAGGAAGTTTTTATAAAAAATTTTGATATTTTACAAAATGGAAAAAATTTTAATATATATAGGATCATCAAAAGTGAAGGTTTATCAATATACTAACAACTTACAAAAACATTGGTGTTGATAGAGATTATACTTTATATGCTTTTAAAGAATGTAAAGTAAAATTTAAGGCTTTAAGAAAAACAGCTTTTAGCGGTAAAAAATTTGGGAAAAGTAATCAATATAATTTAATAATATTAATAACCTACTAGTCTCTTTGATAAACAAAACTACGAATAACCTTCAAAGTTTATTTTAAAATATAAAATTTTTCTTGATTTTCGATTCTTTAAAAAATATTCTCCATAATTAACTTTATAATTTTTTGTTATAATTCCATGAAATGGAAAAAATATTAATAGATATAGGATCGTCAACAGTAAAAGTTTATAAGTATTCTAATAAAAAATTAAACTTAATTTTGCAAAGGAGTTTATATTTCAAAGACGGGTTTGATCCAGAAGGTGGAATTTCTCCTGAAAACAAAAAAGAACTCTTTGAACTTTTAGAAGCAATCAAAGAAGAGAATAAAGATGTTTCTATAAGAATTTATGCTACTGGTATTTTTAGAAAGTTAGCTCCAGAAACAAAAGTTAATTTTATTGACGAAGTTTTTCTAAGAACAGGACTTTATTTTAATATTATTGATCAAGATTTAGAAAACTTTTATTTAGAAATGGCTCTTGTTGGAAAATGTAATCTAAACGAACCTGTTCTTCTTATTAATATTGGTGGTGGCTCGACAGAATTAGTGGTGATGTATGGTAAAGAGGCAATTGAAAGATTAAATTTGGATTTTGGAGTAGGAAAAATAATTTCCGATTTTCCGCAAATAAATGAAGAGATTTCAAGAGCAAAATTAGAAGAAGTAGTAGAAAGCGTAAAAAATCTTTTACCTTCTCTTCAAAACAAACCAAAAATTGCTTTTTACACAGGGAATGAGCTTACTTATATGAAACTTGCTAATTATCCCTTGAAGAAAAATAATCTTTTTGAAGACGAAGATCATCCTTATTTGATTGAATTTGAAGATTTCAAGAATAAAAATAAAGAAATTTTCGAAAAGATAACTCTTAAAGAATTAGAAAGTTTAATGCCTGACAATCCCAAATGGATGCATGGAGCACGTCCTTGTTCAACTATTGCCCAAGCAATTTGTGAAAAGTATAATATTGAAAAAATTGTTCCTTCTGATTCAAATATTATTAATGGAATAGTAAGACAAGAATTTAGACATGTAACTTTAAGTGGAAGTTTTAGAAAACACTTAGATTATATTATAGAAGTAAAGAAGAAATTAGAAAATAATGGGGTAATAGTTTTAAGTCCTCGATTTACAATTCCTAAAACACCAGAGACGGAATTTGTGATCTTTCATGGTGAAGAAGGATTATCTCCCCTAGAGTTAGAAAGATATCATTTAGAATCTATTAAAAAATCAGATGCTTTAATAGTTTGTGATCCCAATGGCTATGTTGGTGCTTCTGCTTTGTTAGAAATTGGCTTTGCTCATTCATTAGGAAAAAGAATAATTTTTACTGAAAAGCCAGAAGAGTTTATTTTAAATAATCTTCCATTTGAAATAGGTTTGTTATTATAAATTTCTTTTTACAACTTTCAGCCACCTTCTATAAGGTAAAGGAATTTTTTTGTTAAATTAATAACTGCTTTTTTAATTTTTTCTTTTTCATAAAAAATTGCGGGTAATCACTGATATAAGAAGAAAATAAAAAACGAAGGTGTTAATTTATTACATGCTAGTGGTAAAGATAAGCATTAATCTGTTTTTCGCTTTCATTCACATATTTTTCCAAGATTTAAAAATGATAGTTCAAATACCTGACCGAAATTGCTAAAAATCAAAGTTAATCCTAATGAATTAGTAAGAAAGGTATATGAAAAAACCTTAGAAATTGTAAAAGAATTAGAATTGAAATAAATAAAAATTTTTAAGAAATTATTCTTATTATGGAATTTACTCCAGAAAGAAAAACATCTTTAAAAGTTATTTAATAAAAATGCTAAGTTTATAGTTTAATAATCTTACTAATAATAAAATTTGTTAAAATATTAAAATATTAAAATAAAGTTTCAAAACTATGACTTTTAAGGATGCTTTTAAAAAATTTTTAAAAGTTAAGGATTTGTTTAAGGATCTCGTTAACGATAATAAAGGAGTAGAGGAACTTTTTAAAATTTTAGAAAAACCCCAAAGAATAATTAAAGTATACATTCCTTTAAAAAGAGATAATGATAAAATTGAAATTTTCGAAGGTTATAGAGTTCAGCATAATAATTTTTTAGGACCATATAAAGGAGGAATAAGATATTTAAATGAAGTTAAGGAAGATGAAATAAAAACTTTAGCTTTTTTAATGACAATAAAATGTGCTTTAGTTAATCTGCCTCTTGGTGGTGCTAAAGGAGGAATAAAAGTAGATTCTAAAAATTTATCAGAAAGAGAATTAGAAAATCTCTCAAGAGAATATATTAGGAAAATTCATGATTTTATTGGTCCAGATAAAGACATTCCTGCACCTGATGTTAATACTAATGCGAAAATTATTGACTGGATGGTTGATGAATATTTAAAAATTTATAATTCAAAAGATATAAAACTTAAAGCAACCTTTACAGGAAAATCAATCGAAAATGATGGTTTAATAGGTAGAGAATCTGCAACAGGTAAAGGAGGAGAAATAATTTTAGAAAAATTTTTAGAAAAGATGCGAAATAATATGAACTTAAAACAAACGAATTTAAGAGTAGCTATCCAGGGTTTTGGTAATGTTGGTTATAATTTAGCAAATTTTTTATATCAAAAAGGATATAAATTAATTGCTTTATCAGATAGCAAAGGTGGAATCTATAGTGAAGAAGGATTTAACCCTGAACTTGTGATGAAATGTAAAAAAGAAAAAGGAACGATTGCTGAATGTTATTTTATTAGCAGCGTTCGTGATATAAAATTAGGAAAAGAGATTTCTAATGAAGAACTTTTAGAACTTGATGTTGATATTTTAGTGCCAGCAGCCTTAGAAAATGTTATTAATCAAAAAAATGCAGATAAAGTAAAAGCAAAAATAATTTTAGAAATGGCAAATAATCCTTTAACAGAAGAAGCTGATGAAATTTTAAACAAAAGGGGAGTTGTAATTATCCCTGATATTTTAGCTAACAGTGGAGGAGTAATAGTTTCTTATTTTGAAATGCTTCAAAATTTAAATAATGAAAATTGGAGTCAAGATAAAACTTTTGAAGAATTAGATAGATATTTAGATAAAGCATTTAATGAAATTTGGGAAATAAAAGAAAAATTAGATATTGATTTAAGAAAAGCTTCATACATTGTGGCTCTTAAAAGACTTTATAATAGATTCATTCAAATTCAAAACATATAAACGCTTAGTGTATTAAAAAGTTCTTTAACTTTAATTATTGATTAAAAATCGCTAAAAATTAATAGATATTTAGAAGTAAAAGATCGGCGCTTAAATAAATATTTTAAATACTAAAAGATGTTGTTAGTATTTGAAAAATAATTAATATAATCTATTGTTTTAAAAACATAAATTCTGATATAGATGAGAAAATAGAATTCTCTTAATCATAAATCGAAACAGATTTATAGAAAATAGAAATTCACGCGAAGATATCTTTTTAAATAAATATGCCTATTTTAATTTTTTAAAATTTTGTGTTATAAAATTTAAAATTATTAAAATAAAAATGTTATACTTAATTTTGGCCCTTCTTGCAGCTTTAACAGCTAGCCTAGTCACAATTTTTGGTAAATTAGGTTTAAAAAATGTTGATCCTACGCTTGCAACAACAATAAGATCTTTTATAATGACTATGTTTTTAATATTGGTCAGTTTATTTTTAAAAAGATTTGATAATTTCTCCTTATCTATATTTTCTTCAAAAGATTGGGTTTTAATTATATTAGCAGGAATTGCGGGTGCACTTTCTTGGCTTTTTTATTTCTGGGCACTTAAATTTGGTCCAGCGAGTCATGTAGCAGTTATTGATAGATTAAGTTTAGTTTTTGTAATTTTAATTTCTGCATTAATTTTAGGAGAAAATTTTAATTTTAAAGTTGCCTTAGGTATGATTTTAGTAGTAATTGGCGCTGTGTTGATAGTTCTTAAATAAAATGATAAATTACCTTTGCATATAATTTTTGCTTGAATTTATAATTTATTTAATGGAAAGATATCTCGAGATTTCCCAAAAGAGCGAAAAAGAAATTTTATCTGAATTTAAAACATCAAAAGAAGGATTAACCGAAAAAGAAGCAAAAGAAAGACTAAAAATTTATGGATTTAATAAAATTGTCGCTTTCAAAATTGATCTTTTAGAAATTATAAAAAGAAATTCTTTAAACTTTTTTAATATTTTTCTTTTTATAGCTGTATTACTCTCCCTTATGATTAAAGGTCCAGAGATCGAAGCATTTTTAATTTTGTTTTTTCTCGTGGTTTCAATATTTGTTTCAATTTTTCAGGATTATAAAGCTAATAAATTAAGCGAGAAATTACTTTCTTATTTTGAAAATTATGCTTTTGTTAAAAGAAATGGAAAATGGCAAAGAATTAATGCTAAAGAAATTGTTCCTGGAGATTATGTTAAAGTACCTACTGGCTATTTAATTCCTGCTGATTTGAGAATTTTTAAGGCTGAGAATGCTATGGTTGATGAATCAATAATTACTGGAGAAAGCGAACCAATAATTAAAAACCCACGAATTAGCGCTGATACAACAAGGATAGACAGTGATGACAATATATTGCGGGAAAGTACTAATTTTCACCTACATTCATATGCATCACATCAACGTTCCTCTGTGGTGCCAGAAAATATAGCCTTAATGGGCACAACTTTAATCAAAGGAGAAATAGAGGGAATTGTTTTTGCTACAGGTAAAGAAACATATTTTGGAAAAGTAGCTAAATCTACTTTAGAAATTCCAAAAGAAACTGCTTATCAAAAAATGATGAATGATTTTGCAAAAAATATAAGTTTTGTTAGCATCATAGTAGCATTAATTGTTATTTTTATTAATCTATTAAAACCTGGATACCCTAATATACAAGAATTAATTATCTTTACCATTGTTTTAGCTGTAGCTATTGTTCCAGAATTTTTGCCTACAATGACTGTTTTAGCTTTAGGTTTAGCCGGAAATAGATTAGCAAAAAAAGGCTTAATTATTAAAAGACTTTCTTCAATTGAAGATCTCGGAGCTATTGAAATTTTATGTACTGATAAAACAGGAACAATTACAACTAATGAATTAAAATTAGTAAGAATAAATTCAAAAAATGAAGAAGAATTTATTAAATATTTTTTAGCTGATTATTATTTTACGCAAGAAATGACACCGTATGAAAAAGCAATTTTAGGATACTTAAATTCCATACCTCTAAAGCAACAAAAAGAAAATTCTGTCGAATTTGGATTATCTTCTATAGTGTCTGCATACGAAAATTTTGAGTTTATTGAAGATATTGGCTTTGATCCTATTAAGAGAATAAGAAAATTAATTGTGAAAGAAAATGGAGAAGAAATTGAGATTATCAAAGGAGCACCAGAAAATGTTTTAGAGTATATTTCCCCACGCATTAACGCAAATATATCACAGATCAATGCAGATATAACAGAAAAAATAAATCAAGATAAATCTCTAGTAAATTATTGGTTAAAAGTTTTTGAAGAGGAAGATAAAAATGGTTATAGAACATTAGGTTTAGGTATAAAAAAGCAAGAAGAAGGTAAATTTTTAGGAATAGCTTCTTTTTTTGATCCTTTAAAGGATACTGCCTTTAGTGCTATTCAATTAGCTAAAAATTTGAATATAGAGGTTAAAATATTAACCGGCGATGCTTTAAATGTAGCCAGGAAGACCGCTTTAGAACTTGGCTTAATTAATGAAAATGATAAAGTAATTCTAGGAGAAGATATAAGAAATTTATCAGAAGAGGAAGCAGAAAAGATAATTAAAGAAACAAAAGTTTTTGCAAGAGTTTTACCTGAAGATAAACTAAAAATAATAAAGATTTTACAAAAAGAAAAATTCGTTGGATTTTTAGGTGAAGGAATTAATGATGCTCCAGGTTTAAAAATTGCCAATGTTGCTCTAGCTGTTGATACTGCTGTTGATGTTGTTAAACAAGAAGCCGATATTATTTTAAAAGAAAAAGATTTAAAAACAATTATTGATGGAATTTATGAAGGGAGGAAAACATTAGAGAATATTGGTAAATATATTAAACATACTATGAGTGATAATTTCGGCAACTTAACATCAATTGCTATTTTAACTTCTATTTTGCCTTTTGTACCAATGACTCCATTACAAGTTTTACTTACAAATTTTTTGACTGATATTCCTATAATTGCCTTTGCTGATGATAATGTGAAAATCAAAGAAATAAGAAGGCCCGTTAAATTATCTAATATCCAACTTATTTTATTGCTTTTAATTCTGGGTCTTATTGCTGGAATTGTGAATATTACAGGTTATTTACTTGTTAAAAATGAATCAATAGGAATAATTAGAACATTTATTTTCTTTCTAACAACAATGACAGGCCTTGCGGTGTGTTTCTCAATAAGAACAAAAAATTGGCTTATTTTTTCTAAACCATCAAAGTCATTCTTTGTAGCTTCGATGGCAGGTTTTATTGCAACTATAATTTTTGTTTTTTTGCCACCATTTAAAAGCATTTTTAACTTTTATTCTTTAAATGTAAAATTTATACTTTATTCGATTTTTTTGATATTTGTTTTTATAATATCCACAGAATTAGCTAAAATAATGTTTTATAAAAGATTCCCCAATGCAATTTGATTTTCAGTTTTTTAGATTTAAAATTTATAAATATAGGTTTATAAACATGCCAGGGTAGCTCAGTGGTAGAGCACCGCTCTGGTAATGCGGGGGTCGCGGGTTCGAATCCCGTCCCTGGCTCAATATGCTTAAAAAGGCTATAACTTTTGTAGAAATTTTACTAATTCTAGGAATATTAACATTCTTATTATCATCTTTATTAGTTTTTTTAAATCCATTATTAATTTTTAAAAAGATAAGAGATAATACGCGTTACGCAGATTTGTTAAATTTCGTTTATTTACTGAA
>Ga0072500_140067_pt1 | contig 12974 bp, 10 predicted proteins | sample GBScelen77Swater_FD_63803 | JGI IMG/M metagenome (GOLD analysis project Ga0072500, IMG submission 63803) | Hot spring microbial communities from Great Boiling Spring, Nevada - cellulolytic enrichment S 77C v2 (version 2) | ecosystem: Environmental > Aquatic > Thermal springs > Hot (42-90C) ...
CCGCGCAAGAACCGGGCGTCCCTCATCGCCTCCACCGCCGCGCCTGTGGCGAACCTCGCGCTAATTGGCACTTGGATTAGCTTTGAGGTCTCCGTGATTGCCGACAGTTTCAAGGCGTCGGGGATTGCGCTGGAGCCATATTGGGCGTTTTTGCTGAGCTTGCCGTATCGGTTCTATCCGATTTTCACGCTGGTGTTTATCGCGTGGCTGTTGGTGTGGCGTCGGGATTTTGGGGCGATGTATCGGGCGGAGGTGCGGGCGCGCACGACGGGCAAGGTGCTGGCGGACGGCGCGTCGCCGCTGGCGAACTATGACTCTGCGGAGTTGCTACCGCCTGACCACCTTCAGGGGAGCCTATGGAGCGCGGTGCTGCCGATTCTGACTGCGCTGGGGGGCGCGGTGGGCGGGCTGGTCTACACGGGCTACTACGGCGCGTTGGCGGCGGGCGACCCCATCACCCTGCGCACGGTGCTGGCAAACGCGAACTCGTACATCAGCCTTGTGTGGGGCGCACTGCTGGGGTGTGTGGTGGTGTGGCTGTGCGTGTGGCTAACGCATGCACTGAACCTGCGCGAGTCGTTTGAGGCGTGGGTGAGCGGCATACGCTCGATGGTGCTGGCGGTAGTGATTTTGGGGCTGGCGTGGAGCATCGGTGCGGTGTGCGAGGTGTTGCACACCGCACAGTATCTGGTGCAGGCGTTGCAGGGCACGATTAGCCCCGCGTGGCTGCCCGCACTGACCACGCTGACCGCCGCGGCGATTAGTTTCGCAATTGGCAGCTCGTGGGGCACGATGAGCCTGCTGATGCCGCTGGCGGTTCCGCTGGCGCACACGCTCACGGCGGGGCTGGGCGCGGAGGCACAGCAGTTCTATCTGATTGCGACCATCTCGTCGGTGCTGGCGGGAGCGACCTTTGGCGACCACTGCTCGCCGATTTCGGACACGACGGTGCTATCGTCCATTTTTGCGGGGTCGGACCATATCGACCATGTGCGCACGCAGTTGCCGTATGCGCTGGTGGTGGGCGCAGTGGCGTGGTTGGTGGGTGATGTGGCGACCGCGTTCGGGCTGCCTGTGTGGGCGGCGCTGGGTATCGGCATCGCACTGCTTGGGGCGATTGTGAGAATGGTCGGTAAGCCGACACCCAAGCACTGCTTACCTGCTGACGCACCAACTGAGAAACAGACCGAATAGAAGTTCTGAATAGTCGCTCGTTTGTGGAATAACCCGTTCGTGAGGCGCATAAACTATTCGCTTGGGATAGGCGTGATGCTGGTGTTGCTGGCGGGTTGCCATCGTCATGGCAGCGAGTCTGGTGCTATCGTGTACACGCCTGACGACTCGGCAGCACCAGAAGCGACCAAGCCGCCGATTCGAATCGCAGTAACAGCCGCCTTTATCTCGGAAGCAGGGGTCGGCGTGTACGAAAAGCTGGCGCGCTACTTGGAGGTGCGGACAGGCTACCCCTGCAAACTTGTGAGCGGCTTCTCGTACCGAACAGTGGATAAGATGTTGGCGGCAGGTGCCATCGAAGTAGCGTGTGTTTGCGGGCTGCCGTATGTGTTATCCCAAGAGTTGCCTAATCCCCCCACACGCCTGATGGCAGTGCCAGTGCCTGCCCACCCGCGCTATCGCGGCAGACCCGTTTACTATTCAGACATCATCGTGCGCGCTGACAGTCCCTATCGAAGGATCGAGGATCTCAGGGGGCGCGTGTGGGCGTACAACGACGAACTCTCTAACTCGGGCTACAATCTCCCACGCGCGTTTCTGACGTAAAGGTCTACACAAAGGCTTTCTTGGCAAAGTCATACGCACAGGTTCGCACGAGGAGTCAATTCGGGCAGTGGCGACGGGCGAGGCTGATGTTTCAGCGGTGGACTCGTTGGTGCTGGATTACGAGCGATGGCGCGGCAGCGAGTATGCCCGCAAGGTGCGCGTGATACAGTCGCTGGGACCTTCAGGGATTGTACCTGTGGTAGCGTCGCGCCGGATGCCGCCCGAACGGTTTCGTGCGGTGCAGCGCGCTCTGCTGGAGATGCACACAACGCCAGAGGGAAAGGCAATCCTCCGTGAAGCGGGCTTGGAGCGGTTCACATCTGCTAAGGAGACCCTTTACGACGACATCCGAGATGCCTTGAATACAGCGCGTCGTGCGCGCTGCAAGGGGTTGCAACTATGAAACGACGATTCGCTGGGGTTAATCGCGCCGTTGCCCTGTTGGCAACCGTGTTGGCGGGGTTCGTGTGCTGGCAGACGCTCACTTACGAAACACCGCGCCAGACCGAGCTACTGCAAGCCCTTCAGACCCATGTCCGCGCTTTTGAATATCACACTTTGGAGACGCTCTCCGCGCTCATGTTGGAAGATTGGACCGTTTGCTTACAATCGAAGGACAGAGCGGACGCGCACGCAAAGCATGCAGAGCAGTTGTTTGCCCTGTTGCAACGGGGTGGTTGGGTCAAAGGGAGTACCATTGAGCCTGTGGCGCCGCTTAAGTCCGCCGAGGCGCAGAAACGCCTCAAAGATGCCTACACGGCTTGGTTGGAGATCAAGCGATTCGCTGTGCGCACACTTCGCGCAGATACGCAAACGCTCAGCCGCAACCCCTTTCTATACGAATTGAGCCTTCTGGAGCAAAAACTTAGCCGTTTTCTTGAGCAGACCGTTCAAGCGGAAAGCGCGTTTACAGCGCGCCAAAACCTGCACTTTGTCTGGTTAAGCTGGGCAAGCTTGGGATTGCTGGCGCTGGTGGTACGCCTGCTGCAGAACACAGTTCGCATCCATCGTCAGTCGGAAGCTATGCGCCTTGCTACCGAGCGACGCCTGACAATTAGCCAACTCCTCTCACAGCTGAAGCCCTTGCAAGAGCGGCTGGAGGACGCGCTTGCCCACCTCTGCCGAGCGCACCAAAAGAGCATAACCTCAATAAGCCTGTCTGTTGTGTGTGCTGATGAGACCTTTACCCTCGGAGTCGGAGACGACGCAGGTGTACCGAACACCGAATGCGAGGAGTTCCTCATCCGTGTTCAGGCACAATTCGTCGGCGTGCTACGAGTCCATTTCGTCAGGTCACCCACGCCCGAACTGCGTGATGAAATCGAAGCAATCGCTTCGATGATAGGGTTGGTAGCGCTGCAAGAGTCAGCCCAACGACAAGCCCAGAAACTGGCGCAAGCGAAATCGGAGTTCCTTGCGAAGATGAGCCATGAGATTCGCACCCCGCTCAATGGCGTTATTGCTGCTGCGGATTTGCTGGCAGCCACGCCGATGAACGACGAGCAACGCGAGCTGCTCGACACGCTCACGCTCAGCGCCAAGACTCTGTTGGAGATTATCAACGACATTTTGGACTTCTCTAAGATTGAGGCGGGGCGGATGGTGCTGGAGACGCTGCCCTTCACACCAGCCGTGCTGGTAGAGGAGGTCGTGTCTATTATGGCGCCGGCTGCCCACTCGAAAGGGCTTACGCTGCGCTCGGAGCTGAGCCAGTCGCTCCCTCATAGCGTCGCAGGCGACCCGTTGCGCCTGCGCCAAATCTTGCTAAACTTTGTCGGCAACGCCATCAAGTTCACTGCGTGTGGCGAGGTCGTCATCCGTGCTATGTGCCTCAAAAAGGGCGAAGGGCAATCGGCTTGGCTCCGCTTCGAGGTCCAGGATACGGGCGTCGGCATCCCACCAGAGAAGCAAGCGGGCATTTTCGACGCGTTTACGCAAGCGGATAGTTCCGTGACGCGCCGGTATGGAGGCACGGGGTTGGGGTTAGCCATCTGCAAGCGATTGGTAGAACTGATGGGCGGTCATATCGGGGTCAATAGCCAGCCTGGGCAGGGCAGTTGTTTCTGGTTCGAGGTTCCACTCCCCGTGGTTCAGGAGAACGCGCCGGAGGGAACGACAACCCAGCCGAGCGATTCCGCCCTAAACAGCTATGAACTGGAAGGCGTACGCGTGCTGTTGGTGGAAGACAACCCCGTCAACCAGAAGGTGGCTATCCGCATGCTCCAGAAACTGGGCTGTGTCGTGGAACTGGCTGAAAATGGGCAGCAGGCGTTGGAAAAACTGGAGCGCGCATCCTACGACATCGTGCTGATGGATATGCAGATGCCCGTAATGGACGGTCTAACCGCCACGCGCTTGCTGCGCCAACGCGAGCAGCAGACGGGTCATCACCAAGTTGTAATCGCACTGACCGCGAACGCAATGCAGACCGACCGCGAACAGTGCCTCGATGCGGGGATGGATGATTACTTGAGCAAGCCCCTCACGCTGGACGCACTTCGGTCAACGCTGTTTCGCTGGGTTGCCCAGCACAAGCAACGCGCTGCATAGCGAGCAGCGCAACCACTTCCTCCCTCAATAGGAGAGATACCCGCTTCGTAGAATAACACCGTACAGATGCCGATTAGAGATTGGCTTTGGGTGGGGGTGCAGGTTGCGCTGTTGGGATTGTACGGCGCGCTGCTGCTGGGTACGCCGGCGGGGGAGTGGGGCGGATGGCGATGGCTGGGGATACCGCTGATGCTGGTAGGTATCGGGGTACTGCTGCCCGCGCTCTGGGCGCATGGACGCCAGCTAACCCCGCTGCCTGAACCGAAGCGCGAGCTGGGGTTGCTCCGCACGGGCGTTTATGCCTCTATCCGTCATCCCATCTATGCTGGATTAATCGCGCTCGCCTTCGGATTGGCGCTCTGGTTTCAGAAGGTGGCTGCGCTTGGTGGGGCGATGCTTCTGACCCTCTTTTTCAACCTAAAGGCGCGTGAGGAGGAGCGACGCCTGCGACGCCTCTATCCCGAATATGCCGATTATCAGCGCCAAACGGGTCGCTTCCTGCCACGCTGGCGTAAAAAAGCGGTCTGACCTGCCCGACCTGTCGGACATGCCTCTACCCTGAAGGTACACTCTTGTTGAGATGGAGACGCCATTCGTTGGGGAGTTGCGGTCGCATGAGCGCAGCCAGCTCCGAGAATGGCTCCAGCAGGTGGCGCAGGGCAACGGCGGTTTTCTGTTCATCACGGGCAGCTGGGGGATGGGACGCACCAGCCTGATGCGCCTCGCCCTTACGCTGGCGGCGGAGCAGGGTCTGATTGCCGTCGATAGCTGGTGTCGTGGCGGGCATGGGGAACCTGCCTGGATGCCTCTCGCCTCTCTGATGGAGCAGCTGCTGCGCTCGTTTGGGGACGATCCGCAGGCGCAGTCCTTGGCGGAGCAGCTCCGACACTGGATGGCGTTTCCGCAGTCGTGGCATATCCCAGCCCAATTCATTCGCCCGTTGCGCCAGATGGCGCGTCAGCGCGGACTGCTGCTTTGCATCGATGACTGCCACCTCGCCCATGAGAACCTGATTCGTCTCTTTCAGAGCTGGCTATCGGGTATCCGCTTCGAGCCAATCGGGCTGCTGCTGACCGTCTGCACGCCTGTGGAGCATCCCGCCCTCTATGAACTCATGCGGCAAGCGGAGTCGCATGGGCTGGCGCGCACGATGACCTTAGCGCCCCTCTCGGTTGCCGAGGTGCAGCGATTGATGGCACTCTACCTGCAAGGGGAGGTTCGTCTGGAGAATGGCGGGGGAAGGTACGCCACCCTCGCTGAGGATGAGGCATTGGCACGCGCTTTGCATGAGCGCACAGGTGGTACGCCGCTCTTTCTGGTGGAGATTTTGCGCCACCCGGAGGAGTGGGCTGCCGAGTGGCAGCAGTCTCGCCATCTCCCTTCGCGCTTGCCCACCAGCCTACGGGCAATGCTGATGCAGCGCGTCCAGTCGCTTTCGGCACGCGAGCGCGAACTGCTCAAAACGCTCAGTTGCTTTGAGGGGGTTATACCGCTCGAAATCGTGCCCGCCCTGCATGAGGGGAAGCAGGCTCCGCTGAAGCGCGCACTTGTCCACCTGCTCAAGATGGGCTGGTTGGAACAGGTGCAGGAGCAGCCCCCGCTATGGAGATGGCGTCATTCGCTCATACGCGAGGTGATTTATGAGACCATTCCGATTACCACGCGTGCGCATCTGCACCGCCAGATTGCCACTCTGCTGGAGCAGTATGATAAGGGGATGGAACTTCTGCCTCCCGAACAGCACTGGTTCCACTGGATGCGTGCCACACCAGACGAGATGGTGCTAACGAAGTTGTGGGAGGCGCATCAGCAGGCGCGGACGCGCTCGCAGCCCCGCTTCCGATTGGAGCTGCTGGAAGCCTGTCTGCATGCAGCGACCCAGTTAGGAGACCTAACCAAGCGCATCCAGCTGCTTTGCGAGCGTCCCCATCTCATGTTCTGTCTGCCAGATGGCTTGCTCCATGCGCTGAATGCTTCCCAGCAAGCGATTGCAGCACTGGAAGCCCACCCAGAATGGGACCACGACCGCACGCTGTGGGTTCAGGTGCATTGCGCCCGTGCGGGTCAACTCATCCAATTGGGGCGAGCCGAAGAAGCTCGCGCCGCTTTGATGGCTTTGCTGCAGCAAGGCAATTGGTCCGAGAGCCAGCAGTCGATGCTGGAGCTGACGCTCGCCTATCTTAATGCCTGTCAGGGCGAGGTGCGGGCTGCTTACGAGCGGCACAAGCGGGTATGGCAGCGGATGCGGGCGAATAGGGAATGGTGGCGACGCTGGGCAGGCACGCTCCACTACACCCTGCGCTACGCACTTGCCTGCGGTGATCGGGAGTTGGCACAGGATGTATTGAAACGGTTCACCGAATGGACGATGCAACCCAATGCGCCTCCCGCTTGGAAATCGCTCTGGCACCTGATGCAAGCGGAGTTCGCCTTTTTTGAAGGGCGCGGCGCCGAACAACTCTACCATGTTCGCGCCCTGCAAGAGGCGTCCTCTCCCGACGAAGCCACGACCCTCACCTGGGAAATCGGCTTTCAGACGATGCTGTTTCGCGACCCGACCGAGGCGCTGCATGTAGCCGACCGCGCCCTTGCCCGCGTGCGTCAGGCGGTGGGTTATGAGCGCGAGGCAGAATGGCTTTGCTACCGCACCCAAGCGTTGCTGGAACTGGAACGATGGCAGGAGGCACTGGCAACTTTGCACGAGGCGCGACGACTCGCGCGCAAGCTCAACCACCAACTTGTACTAGCACGCGCTTATCTCCTGCATGCTCAGGTCTTGTTGTTATCTCATCGGGAGGGTGAGCCGTTGGAACCCGCTTTCGAACTCCTTGCGCAGGCGGAGCCACTCGTGAAGCATCTTAATCTGCCCGAACTCGCAGTGGAATGGCATCGGCTCCGCTCAGTAGCAGCGCATAAGGCAGGCGATGAGACGGAAGCCGCTCAGCATGCGCGTCAAGCGGTCGCTTGTGCCGATGCATGGGGGCACGCGCTTTATCGCGGGCTGGCTTATCTGCAGTTAGCGGGCAGTGAACGCGAGCATGCCGAAAGCCTGCTAAGTGGCTATGGTACCCCCATCTGGTGGCGTCGGCAGCAGGTGCCGCTGATGGAGGGGCGACCCCATGAGTCGCTCCTACTCAGCGAGCGCGGCTACGAGATCGAGGTGCGCATGCTGGGCGAGGTGCGGGTGCGCTTTCGCGGTCGCCAGCTGCTGCCTGATGGCTGGGTCAGCCCGCGCACGCGCGCTCTGTTCTGCCATCTCGTGCTGATGCAGGGGCGACCGTTGCATAGCGACACCCTCTGCGAGAGCCATTTCCCCCATCTGGAATTGGAGCGGGCACGGGTGAACCTTCAAACCACTATCTCGGCGGTGCGCCGCTCACTGCGTCGGGCGTTGGGTGAAGCGGCAGGTGAATGGCTGCGCTACGAGCGCGGTCTCTACCGCTGGGCACCCGACCATAGCTGGACAGCCGATGCCTTCGAATTTGAGCGTATCGCTCGCGACGCGCTCGCACTCACCGATGTGCAGGCTCAAATAGAGCGTCTCCAAGTCGCGTTGTGCCTTTATCAAGGCGACCTGCTGCCTGAATTCGCTGAAGAGGAGTGGTGCAGTTCCTTCTATCATCGCCTGCGCGCGCTCTTTCTGGAGTGCCTGCTGACACGGGCACGGCTCGCCTCGTTGCAGGGGCACCACTTAGAGGTAGTGGAGTATGCCGAGCGGCTGCTTCAGCTCGACCCGTGTGATGAGGCGGCAGCGCGCTTGCTGATGCAAGCCTATGAGGCGCTGGGACGCCGCGCCGACGCCCTGCAGGTTTACACCCGCTGCCAGCACGCTCTCGCCGAGCTGTTAGACACATCCCCTTCCGAACCCACCCGCCAGCTCTATGAGGCGATGCGACAGAAATAGTACCAATTTGGGCGACCTCTGAGATAGAGGGGCCCTTATCCCCTCCATATCGATAGGGGCTTTGTTAAGGGGTGAGGGGGGTGAATCAGGGTTTTTCGAGGGGATTCGGCGCGGAGTCGCTGGATTTTTCGCTGGTTAGCTCCTTTTCATCGTCGGAAAGGGCGAGATCGAAGCGCAGGAGGCGTTTGGCGAGCGTCTCTTGCGAGAGGGCAGAGAGAACCACCTGTCCGCTTTCCAGAAAGATGACGCAGCGGGTGCGACGCCCCTGAGTGGCATCAATCAGGCGCGTGCCCTCGTGGCGCAGCTGCTGCACCAGTCGCTTGATGGGCGCCGAGTCGCAGCGCACCAGCGCCACAATCTTGTGGGTCGGCACAAAGTTATAGAACCCCACATTCAGCAGTGGGGTCAGGGCGTTCGGTCGCATCTCGTTTGCCATACGGCATCTCGATTCGCCCGGTGCGCCGCTGTTCCTACTTTCAGACCTCGGCGGTTCCGCACAGCAGCTCGCGCATGCGAGCAATCGCGCGGGTGTGGAGCTGATAGACGCGCGATTCGGAGATGTTCAGCACCTGCCCTATCTCCTTGAAGGTCAAGCCTTCGTAGTAATAGAGCGCAATCACCATCTGCTCCCGTTTCGGGAGCTGATTGAACGCCTCGTTGAGGGCGCGCAGCTGCTCCCGTTCCACCAGCTCCTCGTAGGGGTCATCGGATGCGGCAAGCACCTCAATCAAAGAGGTCGACTCCTCCTCGTCGCCGTTCACCACGCATGCCTCCAGCGAGACCAAATTGGTGCGGGCGTAGTCAAGCAGCAGCTGGCGATATTCCTGGAGACTGATGCCCAGCGCTTGTGCAGCCTCCTCATCGGTGGGCGGTCGTCCTAGCTGTGCCTCCAGATAGACCCAAGCACGCTCCAGCTGGCGCAGTTTGTCGCGGGCGGAACGCGGCACCCAATCCTCGCTGCGCAAGGCTTCCAGCACGGCACCCCGAATTAACGCAATCGCATAGGTCTCAAACTTCACATTGCGGGTGGGATCAAACTGGTCGACCGCTTTAATAAGTCCTATGGTGCCGTGGCTGTAGAGGTCTTCCCACTCCATGCCGGGCGGCGGATAGGGCACGATGCGGGCGACCGTGAGTTTGACCAGGTGCGCATATTGCTTGATGAGCTGCTCCCGCGCCGCCATATCGCCATAAACTTTATATCGCTGCCATGCCTCCTGAATCTGTAGCGCATCCATCCCTTGCAGCCTCTCTAAAGGGTCGGTTTATTTGTCCGATGGATCTTCCGAGTCGTTACCATCTTCGTTTGCGGAGGGCATGTCGGGGTTGGGCACGATTTCGGGCGGTTCGAGACGACACATCACAAATGCCCAGAGCGCGCCAGCCACCCAACCTACCATGCCGCCAATCAGCCCGCGCAGGGTACACAACAGGGGATCGACCCCACTGGTGATACCCAGCACAAGCACCAGCATACACCCGATCCCGCCCGTGATGCGAGGCACAATAGTCCAGTTCATGCCCGCTCATTCTGCCCTCCACCTGTCTGACCTGTCTGACATGTCTGACCTGCTGCCTCTATTCGCCACTTGCGGCGCGCCATTGCTGCTCTATCACCTGCTGAAGGGCACGGGCATAGAGCGCCTCGTACGCCTGTGCTGAACGGTTCCAAGACCAGTCTTGTCGCATGGCACGCTGCACCAGGGCTTGCCAGCGTGTCCGATCAGCAAATAGGCTCACCGCGCGTTCCAGAGCGTCATAGAGGGCGGTTGGCTTATAATCGCGAAAGGCGAAGCCGTTCCCCTCACCTCGCAGAGGGTCATAGTCGGTGATGGTGTCTGCCAGCCCGCCCGTATGGCGCACTATGGGGATTGTTCCATATCGGAGGCTGATTAACTGCCCCAATCCACAGGGTTCGAAGCGGGAAGGCATCAGAAACATATCGGCACCGGCGTAAATCCGGTGCGCCCAGGCGTTATCGAAGCCGATGGTCGCATGCACCTTCGCACGATGTCGCTTGTGCAGCAAGCGGAAGTGGCGCTCGTAAGCAGGGTCGCCCGTGCCCAACAGCACCAGCTGCACCGGCAACTGCAGAATCTTGCCGCTCATCGCCTTGATAAGGTCGAGCCCCTTCTGGTCGGTCAAGCGGGAGACCAGCCCCACGAGGGCGCGCGTCGGGTCAGGCTGCCAGCCACAGGCCTCCTGCAACGCCCGCTTGCACTGCTGCTTGCCCGACAGGTCTTCCGCGCTGTAATGTGCCGGGATGTACGGATCGGTCTCCGGGTTCCATTCCTCCTCGTCGATGCCGTTCAGGATGCCGCTCAGCTTGCCTTGCTCGGCTAAGGTGCGCAGCAATCCCTCCAATCGCTCGCCATATTCGGGCGTCTGAATCTCGTGGGCATAAGTGGGGCTGACCGTGTTCACCTGATCACTAAAGAGCAAGCCACCCTTCATGAAGTTGAGCTTGCCGTAAAACTCCAGTCCATCGGGTGTGAAGAGGTGTCCCGGTAGTCCTGTCTGCCCGAACAGCTCGGCGTCAAAAACACCCTGATAAGCCAGGTTATGGATGGTGAAGACCGTCGCGATGGTCTCGAACGCAGGGTGCGACAGCACGCGCAGGTAGACCGGAATTAACCCTGTGTGCCAATCGTTGCAATGGACAATCTGGGGCTGCCACACGTCGTGATGGGCGATAAAGGCAGCAATCGCACGACAGAAAAAGATATAGGCACGCGGATCCACACTATAAAGGCGCGTCGATTCGGTGGCGCCGTCGAACCATGAGCTGCCCACCAGATAGACAATCAGTGAAGAGGGTAATTGGAGTTGGTAAAAGCGGGCATGTTCCTGCCAGCCCGCATGGATAGGCACAGGGAGTTCCAGCAAGGGTTCAATCTGCCAGCGTGGATCGTTGAGAATCATAGGATAGGCGGGCAGGATGAGGCGCACATCGTGTCCTCGTTTCCGCAACGCTTTGGGGAGGGCACCCGCCACATCTGCCAGCCCGCCGACCTTGGCTAAGGGCGCCATCTCCGCCGCAGCAAACAAAATACGCATCGAGCCAAACGGTTTTTCATATCTGGTCCCGGGCGAATGGGCTGCCGGGTGCTGAACCAACATGTTCGGATGTGTCATCGTTTCCAGACCTCCCTCATGGAGGGGCGTACCGCCGTACGCCCCTGTTGCGATACGGTTGGCACGGGATAATCCCGGCACAGTTGAAGCAATCGGTAATAGCCCCTTCGCTTTCCGTGGCTTTTCGCGGGATCGGGGGGAGATTCCCACTCCCATCGCGGGGTTCCCGATACCTTGACACCAGCCCAGTGCGTTAGCCGACGCCTGACGACGGCGGTCGTGCCTGCTAAAATTATCGGGATGTCCGCCGTGTTTCTGCAGAGCCATGTCAGCCAGCGACGCACTATCGGCAGCAGTGAAGGCAAGCCGACCCCGTTAGACGGAAGCCAGAGCATGAGGCAATCGGCCACTGCCAGACATTGCTCAGTGTCGCCAATCAGATGCCATTCACTCGCCAAGTAGCGCCACTGGCTAAGCTCCACTGTGCTGAATTGGGTGGGCAACCCGCACACATGGAACCGTGCCTGAAGATCCCAGCCTGTGGCGCCACGGGCAGTGGGACGCCAGTGCCAGATGAGGCTGCCCGACGGCACTTCGATCGACTCGGTGCCAGTCAGCCGGATGTGTGCCCGAATAAGGGGCACTTCGATTGGCTCTCTCACTCCGCTCCGCTGCAACACGCGCTGACGCAGACCGCTCGCCTGATCCATAGGTTTTGGCTAAATTCGCTGTCCCCTGTTTTTCTCCTGCTACCCCGTAAAAGTATCGGCTTTCGGGCAGTGGGTCTGAAGATCACCAGTATGACAGGTTAGGGCGTCGGATCGTTGTGCGGGAGCGAGGGTTTACAGAGAACATCCTGGCGGCTCCGCCGACTCCAGAGGGCGCAGGATGCAAAGTGGGGTTTGCTCACAGCCCTGTCCCAGCGGGTTATCACAAAAGAGGGCTTCGATGAGGGCAGGCTGCACATCCCGACTTTTGCCCAGCACCGCCACGCCCAAATCGTTCGCATCGACAATCGCGACTGGCACGCCCAACGCATCTGCCAAGTGCTGACAGACCCTGTCGGGTTGCGTGGGTGCCAGGCAAGCGTATCGATTATAGGGCGGCAAGGTGTAGGGAGTGGGTCCGTCGATGGCGGCGACTTTGCGCCCCGCCACGCGGTAGAACAGCCCACGAATGCCGAACGGTCGCGTGAGGGCTACCAGCACCGCTGCCAGCAAGATGCGCCAAACCCCCGCCTCCCTTAGCGCCAACTCCATCGTGACGGGGCTGCCAATCCCGATGCCCGCGGGGGTTTTCGTCACGAAGCGACTGAGCCAGCGTGCCAGTGGGCGCGGCTGAATCGAATCGACGGGATAGGCACGCCCCTGACAAATAGCCACCATCTTCTCGGACAACGCCAAGATATCGCCCGGACGCAGATGGGGTTTCGCATAGCGTTGCACAAGGGCGAATAAATCCTCACCTGGCATCACGACATGGGTGCGGATAGGATAACGCGCCCATACCTGCCCGTGAAAAGTTTGGCACAGTGCCTTGCCCGGATTGGGCACCAGTTCTGGCTCGATCAATCTATTCCACCGTCACACTTTTGGCAAGATTGCGTGGCTGATCGATTTCGCAACCGCGCCGCCGCGCCACATGATAGGCGAAAAGTTGCAACACC
>Ga0072500_142599_pt1 | contig 12973 bp, 10 predicted proteins | sample GBScelen77Swater_FD_63803 | JGI IMG/M metagenome (GOLD analysis project Ga0072500, IMG submission 63803) | Hot spring microbial communities from Great Boiling Spring, Nevada - cellulolytic enrichment S 77C v2 (version 2) | ecosystem: Environmental > Aquatic > Thermal springs > Hot (42-90C) ...
CGAGAGAGTGAAAGAAAGTAAGAGTAAAAAATTTTTAGCTTGAGAAATGACTTCATTAAAAATAAGAAGTTTAGCGAGTATAATTAAAATCAAGGCAGAAACACCGCCAACTCCAACCGTACTATCCTTCATAATCTCAAGGCGACGAAGTCTATCCTGTTCACTATCTCCCGTCCCTTTATAAAACAAGGCATCAAATGTGTCAGCAAGTCCGTCTATGTGGAAAATACCTCTTATAAAAAAAAGAGAAAGAATTGCGAGAAAAGAAAGCATAAAAGAAGTGAAATACAAACTAAACAAATGAGTTATAAAAATGAGGAAAATTCCTTCAAGAAATCCAACGAGAGGATAGAAGATGATAGAAACTTGAAGATCTTTTAAGGTAAGGTTATTTTGTCTGACAGGTATAATGGTTAAGAAGGATAGGGCGCATAAGAAATGTTTAAACATTTTTTTGGTCGGCTCCTTTACTTACTCCAGCTTCTTCAAAGGTTGCCATTTCTTTGTAGATCTTTAAAGAAGCTTCAATTATGGTCATAGCAAGGGCAGCCCCTGTCCCTTCCCCAAGTCTTAAGTTTAAGTGTAAGATAGGGTCTAAACCCATATAGTCTAAAGCTACTTTGTGTCCCTTTTCCGCTGAATTGTGTGCTGAAAAGATGTAATCTTTGACGGTTGGCTCTAAGGCATAAGCTATTAACGCCCCTGCAGTAGAGATAAAACCATCCACAACAACCGGGACTCTTAGCTCAGCACACCCTAACACTACCCCAGCTATGGCTCCAATCTCAGGACCTCCAACCTTGGAAAGAACATCTATTGGGTCTTTGGGATCAGGCTTATTTAACATTATTGCCTGTTTTATTACCTTAATCTTCCTTTGATAGGTTTCATCGTCAATCCCTGTGCCTTTCCCTGTGACTTCTTCTACAGGATAGCCAGTTATGACGGATACTATGGCAGAAGATGGGGTGGTATTACCGATTCCCATGTCTCCAGTGCCAAAGAGATTGTATCCCCTCTGATGATACTCTCTAACCAATTCCCTTCCGATTTCTATGCATTTCAGAGCTTCTTCCCTTGTTAGAGCAGGACCCTTTGTCATGTTTCTTGAACCGTAAACGACCTTTCTATCTACTAACTCTTTAAGCTTACCAAAGTTATAATCAACGCCGACATCAACCACCACTACATCCGCACCGGCATGCCTTGCTAAAACGTTTATTCCTGCACCACCTCGAAGGAAGTTAAAAACCATTTGTGCTGTCACTTCTTTGGGATAAGCTGATACTCCCTCTTCCACTACTCCATGGTCTGAGGCAAAAACAAAAATCGCCTTGCCCTTGATCTCTGGCATAGGATTTTCATACATAGCTACAAGTCTTGCGGCAATCTCTTCAAGCTTCCCTAAGCTTCCAACAGGTTTTGTCAGATTGTTTAACCTTTTCCAGGCAAGATCAAGATACTCCTTTTTAAGTGGTTGAACCTTAAGATCAATCATTGCTTTAACCCCTTTGAACTTCAATAAAAAATTTGTTATTTTGGCTATAAACTTTTCCTAAGGTAAATTTCACGGGATGCTTAAAAAGAGGTCCGTCGTAGACAAAGGTATGATATTCTCCTTTTTCGCCGCAAAGGTCAACGGTTCCTAATTTTTTTAGCTCCTCAAGAAAATCATAGTTTACTTCTCTGCCAAGCCATTCTGGACCAAGAAAAGAGGCATTTACTGCACAAACAACGGCTTTAAAACCAGCGTTTATAAACTCCTTCATCAAGCCTTCCCTACCCAAAAGCCAAAGAGGAAGGAAGGGTTTAACCTCAACCTCTCTACAGACCCTTTCAATCCAGGCTCTATGCTCTTCAACATCTATGTCGCCAAAGACGCCTGCATTTATGCCCTGAGCTTTTAGCTCAGATACGGCTTCTTTAAAGGCTTTTTCATAGCTTCCCCAGCTTGCTTTTTTTTGAAGAATGGGAATACCCATTGCTTCAGCCTGAGCAACGAGGATCTCTCTTGTCAAACCATGAGAGCGAGACTTTGTCCCGTCTTCTCGCAGCATGTTAAGGAGATAGCAAACATGAATTCCTTCCTTGATAGCTCGATAGCAAGCTAAGGCACTATCTTTCCCTCCGCTCCAGGAAACAAAAGCCTTAATGCTTGCCATCCTTTCCCCCTAAATTTACCCTAAGTAGTTTTTGATTCTCTCTTTTCAAGCCCTTCTGCTTTTTTAGAGCTTCTACAACACCTTCGTATACTACTTTTCCGATAAGCTCTCATATTTTACTATACCTCGCCTTTATAAAAAACTCTTTAAACATTTGTGCCTATCACTACGATCCTATTGTCACTTAACCTTTCTGTTCCCTGCGTCCTTTTATTAATAACTAAACTTCAATCCAACTCTAACCGTTCTCTCAGGCATTGGATAGTATTGCACGTATTCATACTTTTGGTTGAAAAGGTTTTCAACTGAGCCTTTAAATTCAAGATTTTTAATCGGGCTGTAGATTAGAGAGAGGTTAAAGAGGGTAAAGTCTTGTTTTTTTATAGCCTTCCCAAAAGTGGGACTATAGTAATTCCAGTCTACGACTTTTTCATCACCAACATATATCCCATAAATGGTTGTGCTCCATTTACCATCGCGTAGTGTAATTCCGAAGGTTCCCGTCCATTTCGGTGTCCAAAGTAAAGTCTTCGTTCCATAGGAAGTGGTCTCTTTTGGGTCTTCGTTGCGATACTTGGTGTGGTAAGTTAAGTCAACAAAGGGTGATACCGAGAAAGGAACCCCAAGTATTGAAGCAAGTTCGGACCTCAAGTTTAGTTCAAGTCCTTGGATTTTTGCTCCGTCAACGTTTACATAAGTTTTGGTATTCCCAAGAGTTGGGTGAGAAACAGAAATGATTTTATCCTTATAATCGGTGATGAAATAAGCAGCGTTTAAGTAGATAAGCTTTCTTTTTAAAACAAATCCAAAGTCTAAAGTCTTTGACTTTTCAGGGTTAAGGTCCGGGTTCCCAAGGTACCTCGTCCCCCAGGAGGAAAAATAATCTGCTGCCATCTCGTCAGGTGTTGGAGCCCTAAATCCCGTCCCGAAAGTTGTTTTAAATATAAGGTCATCGCGAATTTTGTAGTTTAGTCCAGCACGGAAGCTTGCATGAGAAAAATTTTCATCTCTTGGATAAACACTAAGCCCTTCAGTTCTTTTAACCTTTACATTAAACCAGTCTTGTCTTACTCCTGCGCCGATCAAGAGCTTTTCCTGGAGGAAAGAAAGCTTAGCCTCACCAAAGAGCCCAATATTTTCAGATTCAGCCTTCGGATAGTAGGGTGGAGGTGGTGAGTTTTTACTTTTTACATCTATGTTTACATAATCTCCCCCAAGGACAAAACTTGTCCGTCCAAGTTTAAAATCACGAAGAATGGAAACCTGGTTTGTATAAACCTCTTTGTTTGTTTTGATATTCCAGCTTATGGTATGCCAGGTATCCTCATCTTTGGCATAAACAATTAGCCCTTTAAAGAAAGGGGTATCAAAGTTAATCCCTAAACGATTTAACGAAGAATTTTTATAGTCTTTAGGGGTAAGACTGAAGGACATCCCAGGATTATCAACATCAGCCCTTATGTTTAGAAGACTAGCTTCAAAATTCCAATTCTTAGCCGGGCTAAAGCCTGCCTTTGCAAAGAATTGCCCAAGGTTATAGCCAGTGTTTTCATACCTTCCAAAGCCCTTTGCGTTATAATCGCTTTGTCCCTCCCGCAAGTAGCTCAGGTAGAAGTAGTTTTCTCCCTTACGGTAGCCAGCTCCACCTTTTGCCCTCCAGTATTCCCAGGAGCCACTTTCAAGGTTAGCAATTCCAGATGTTCCTTCTTTTTTAGGCTTTTTTGTGATTATGTTTATCACCCCACCCATAGCCTGCGAGCCGTAGAGCACCGATGCGGGCCCCTTAACGATTTCAATCCTTTCAATCTCATCAACAAGGAGCTTTGCTAAGTTTGCCGTTCCAGCATAACTTGAATCAACTAAAATTAACACCTTGCTTTTTAGCAGGTCACCCATAGAGTCGTTTGGGAGACCACGAACAGCAACCCTTCCTGTGAGCATGCCAGGATACTTATGAACATGACCTGTTCCTGCAGAAACCATCACATCTCCTACATCCCGTGAAGTAGCAAGAGCTGGGTCATCTTCCTTTATAACCTGAACAAACGATATGGCTTTTTCTGGTTTCTCCTCTACTCTTGATGCGGAAACTACAACATCCTCAAGCCTAACCTCCCTTTCCTCCTGAGCAAAAGTGAGGGAAGTCATGCCAAACAGACCAACTAACCCTAAGAATGTTAGTCTCCACCGCATAAAATGTCCTCCTTTAATAGTAATTTTTTTTACCACTTCAAATAAACCATGATTTCCAAGCCTGTCAAGACAAATATAATGGTATTTTAAGCTACCATATGTTTTTATTATCCTTGAATCGCCCTTACATGTTATAACTTTTTGAATGACCACACTGCTGGGTGCTTCTACAATTGACTTATTTATAATGGATCCTCTCTCCAGCAGACCTCTCAAACAAAAATTGAAAGTGATATTTCAAAATAGTAACTTCCTTAGCGACAGGAGGTTTAAGATTGTCTCTGGTTATACTGAGGTTGTCCGAAAAATCTTGCAAAAATACTTTGCCATTTTAAGGTAGCATCAAGGACCTCTGAGGCCCTTCGCTGCCCTCAGGCTCACATAAAAGGCGCGTCACCCTGAGGGGCGTATGCCCCGAAGGATCTCAGAGGCCCTTCGCTGCCCCTTCGCTGACGCTCAGGGCTTCGGCTCAGGGCGACAGAAGGGGGCTCTTCGGGCTATTGCCCTCAGGGCTTCGGCTCTGGGGCGACGTGATGGGGGACATCCTGAGGCGAAGCCGAAGGATCTCAAAGGGAGCGAAAGCCTCGAAGAATCTCTCGTTAGGAGCTAAAGAGACCCTTCGGCCTTTCGGCCTCAGGGCGACCCCTCTTTGTCTTCCTGAGCGAAGCGAAGGACCTAAGAGACCCTTCGGCCTTACGGCCTCAGGGTTTCGGCTGAGGGCGACATAAAAAAATAAAGAGCCCCGAAAGGATCTCCATGAGGTCCAAGGAATTTTTGATGAAGTTTCACTAAAACTGTCCTACCTTGGAGATAAGGTCATAAATCGGTCCGATAAGGGCTAAAACAATCAAAAGAAAAATAAGACCAGCAAGGACAAGAATCACTGGCTCAATAATCTTGGTTAGTTGTTCAAGAAGGTTCTGGACCTCTTGATAGTAAAAGGAAGCAATCATCTGCATTTGGCTATCAAGCCTCCCGGTTCTCTCTCCCACAGATACCATCCTTATGTCCATAGGTTTAAATATGTTATATTTCTTAAGGGCTGAAGAGATTTCTTCTCCAGCTGTCACAGAATCCTCAATCCCTTTAACGATTTCCTGATAGTATCTATTAGCAAAGGCCCTTTTGAGAAGCTGAAGTAGCCTTCTCATATCAAGCCCTGAAGATAGAAGCAAAGCAAAGTGCTCAAAGAAGAAGGCAAGAAAACTCGTTCTTTTAATCCTTCCCAGTATTGGAAGCTTAAGAAGGATCCTTTCAAGAGGTGCCTGAGTTTTAGGGTTCTTTTTCAAGAATATAAAAATAGCAATGGATGAGATTATACCAAGTAGTATCCAAGATTTGAAGTTGATAAAGAAGTTGACGGTGTTCATTAAGATTATGGTTGGAAGGGGAAGCGCAAGGTTCATTTCTTGAAAGACTTTGAGGATCTGTGGGAGAACATAAAAGATCCAGAAGGCAAGAGCAAAACTCATAGCAAGGAGCACAAAGCTTGGATAGGTGAGAGCCCTTTTTGTCTGAGAAATAATCTCGTCAATGCGATAGAGATGCTGTGATGCCTCCTCAAGGGTCCTGTCAAGGCGACCAGACTCCTCCCCGATCTCCACCAGAGAAAGCACTATGGGTGAGAAGATCTTAGCCCTTTCAAAGGCCTCTCTAACAGTTGCCCCCCTTCGTAAGGAGTTTCTGATGGTTTTGACGGATTCCTTAAGACGTTTATTCTTGAGTTCGGGCTCAAGGTCCTCTAAGATAGTTATCAAAGGAATCCCGCTTTTCAGACTAACAGCTAATTGATGCAGAAGCTCGGCAATCTCACGCCTGCTTACTCTCCCAGTAAAAAAGGGGATGGAGAGCTCTCTCTTTATTGAGTATTGAAGGAGGAGCGCTCCTTGAGCTTTCAATTCGTTAAATAGTTGTTCAGGTGTTTCGTATATCCCTTCGTCCTCAGCTACGCTACCATCCGGTTGGAGAACCTTAAATTTATACCTTGGCATGATTAACCAACCACCCTCTTTATCTCCTCAACGGTAGTTATCCCTGCTAAGACCTTATCTTTTGCGTCCTCTTGCAGAGTTCTAAATCCCTTTTGGCGAGCTAATTTGTAAATCTCAACAATAGAGGCTCCACTTGCAATAAGTGAGGCTATTTCTTCGTCCACGTAGAAGATCTCGCAAACCACCGTTCTACCTAAGTATCCCTTTCCTCGGCAATGGGGACAGCCCTTTCCTCGAAAGTAAGTAAGATCCATGGGTAAGTTGTAATACTTTAGTAAATGCTTAGGTGGTTGGTATGTCTCCTTGCAATAGGGGCAAATTTTCCTGACCAACCTCTGGGCTATTACTCCCTTCAAGGCACTTGACATAAGGTCAAAGGGTATCTTCATATCCCTCAAGCGGGAAATGCTTGAGATGGCATCGTTGGTGTGAAGAGTGGAGAGGAACAAATGCCCAGTCAAGGCAGCTCTTACAGCCATCTCCGCTGTCTCTTCATCTCGTACCTCTCCCACGAGGATCACATCTGGGTCAAGGCGAAGGAAGCTCCGAATGGCTCTGGCAAAAGTATATCCTATCTCTTCGTTCACCTGCGTTTGCCTTGTAAGGGGTAAGAGATACTCTATCGGGTCTTCGCAGGTAAGCACATTCCTCTCAAAGAGGTTTAGGCGTCTCAGACTTGAGAAAAGGGTCGTAGATTTACCAGACCCTGTTGGTCCGGTGATGAGAAACATACCATGAGGTTTTGCCAAGATCTCATCTATGAGTTGTATCTCCTCAGGGTCAAAACCGAGATACTCAAGGTTCTGAACCTGTGCCCCTGTGGGAAGATAACGGATGACGACCGTCTCTCCAAAGGAAGTTGGAGCAGTGGCTACTCGTAAATCGTATCTTTCCTCTAAGAAAGTAAAGGTCATCCTGCCATCTTGAGGTCTTCTCATTTCGGCAATGTCCATCTGAGATCGGATCTTTATAACATTGATAAGTCTACGAAAGATTGTAGCAGGAAAAACCACCATAGGCTCAAGAACACCGTCAATTCGGTAAAATATCTGCACACTCTTTTGGGTGGGAATAAGATGAAGGTCTGTTGCTCTTTTGGAAATACCTATGATGATAAGGTTGTTTAATAAATCGTCCACGTCAAACTCAAGTGCAGGGTTAAGCTTCAGCCTATCCAACAAAGCAAAAACCTTATCCTCAACCGGGTTTTCCTTGAAAAAGTAAAACTGGGAGATAGCCTTCTGCAGCGTCCGAGACCCTGAGATGAAAAATTCTACCGGTCTGTTGGCTATCCTTTGGACCGCCATCATGAGTTGCTGGTTGAAGGGGTCGGAAATGGCTACTTTTAATCTACCGTTTTCAAGAGCAAAGGGACAAACTAAATTGTTAACTGCAAAGTTATGGGGGATGCTGGTTAAAGCTGTATAATCGGGCTGTATTAGGCTTAAGTCAATAAAAGGATAGCCTGACTGCTCCGCTAAAGCCTTGGCAATCTCTAAATCAGTGGTCAATCCTGTCCTAACTAAGACTTCACCAAGCTTTTCTCCAGTTGCCCGCTGTTCAAGCAAAGCAAAGTTCAAACCAGTGTCTGTTACATATCCTTTTTCCTTAAGGATCTGTCCGAGTGGTTTCCTCTCCATGCTTTTAAGCTAAAAATGTCCTTAGGGTTGACAATATTTTTTTACGCTCTCACTTTCGGGGAAGCTTTGCAAGCTACTTTGGTATGCCTTAAACAACCTACATGCTTCTTCAATCTCATTAAGCCTTAGCTTAGTTAAGATCAAGTTTAGCCTATATGTTGGGTGGTCTTTAAGTTTGAGAGCCTTTGAAAAGGCCTTTTTAGCCCCTTCATAATCTCCTAAAAGATATAACACAGTTCCATAATTATTCAACACATCGGGCTCTACCTTTTTTTCTAAATATTTTTCATAAAAAAACTTAGCCAACTGGTAGTTTCCATTCCTTATCCCTTCTTCGGCATTGAGAAGGAGATTGTTAAGAAGACCGTCGTCGCGAAGAATAGGGGGACCTTCTTGAGGAGAATACACAACAACCTTTTCCTGATTAACATCCTTTTTTCTTTTATTCTGTGTTTTTTCTTCCCTTGCAATGACGTTTGGTTTTGTTTTTTTGGTTATCCTTTTTTGCTCCCTTTGCTTTTTTTCGGTTATTTTTTTTTCCTTCATCTTTTGTTTGATATTCTTTGGTCCTTTATCCTGTAAGTCCCTTTTTTCTTCTGTCTTTGATACTTCCTGTGGGCTTAGAGGCTTCACAGGTTGTGTGGAAGGTACTTGTTTATCTATTTTGGGAGAAGCAATGTTCATTACTAATTCCTTTGGTCCCCTCTTTTGTTTATTTGCTATCTCATTTACAATGTTAACTATAAGATAACCACCAAAGACAGAAGCTATAAAAAACAAAACCGTAAGAAGAATTAATACAGTTTTTCTTCTTTCTTTTGAAAAGAAAGTAGTCTTTTTATCAAAGATCTTTGTATGTTTATGTCTATGATACTTTTTTTTTAATTCCTCTAAAATCTGGGCAAGCTTACTCATTAATCCACCAATAATCTTATTACTATGACAAGCTCTGAAACCTTGCCGCTTCCCGTTTGAGTGCGAAAGATATTATCCAACAAAGGCAGAGCTAATTGCCTCTCCGTATTTCTTTGTTTGTCTAAAATGAGACCGCCGATAACGATTAGATCGCCTGGCTTTGCTTTAACGATAGAACTCATTTCTCTTAAATTCACTGTGGGCAGACTTATAAAATAGTCTGCGCCAAATCTAACATCTCTTAAACCAACAAGTTCACTTTTTATAGGAACAATGTGTAGGTAAATTTCATCGGTATTTGAAAGATAGGGGACAACTCCCAGCAAAACCCCTTCAAAAACGGACGAAGTTTCGGCTGTATAGGTTACTGTTGGGTTAGTTGTCCCTGTTTCCACATTTCTTTTTACTTCTTTAATATAAGAGAAAGCTGTTCCTACGCTTATTATAGCAGGCTGTGAATGTAAAACTCTTATTTTAGGGTTCTGAAGTACTTTTAATTCTCCGTATTGTTTAAGAAGATTATACAATAAATTAACGTTTGGTTGCCCACTAATGGTAAGGCTTATTGATGGTTGGTCGGTACGAGTAGTTATGTCTAAATCCAATGTGTCAAAAGATACTCTATTTTGTCCCATTAAATAATTGGTAATTGATAACCAATCTATACCTATGTTATGGTCTTTACCGAGCTCAATTTCAACAATTTGTACGTCAAGAATAATTTGCTTTCTATATCTTGCTGTAAACTCTTGAATAAATTTGGCTATGGCTCTTACATGACTTGGCTTGTCCTTTACATACAAGATTCCTGCAGCTTTATTGAGTTCATATTTACCATCCGGTGATAACAAATTTTGTATAGTTTGTTCAAGATTTGTGTAGATTTCAAGATAATCTCTTGATAATTGAGAAGTCAATGAAAATTCACCCTTAAGAGGTGAAGTTAAGCCAGCTCCACCACCGATATTTCCCAGAACATCTCCTCCGAGATTAGCCTGGCTTTCCTTAACCACTGGCAAGAAACCAAGATTAAAAGTCCTTTCCTCATAAGGTAGTAGATGTAGGATCCCTTTCTCAATCTTAGGGTAACAGTCCAAAATCTCGCAGATTTTATTTATTGCTTCCTCAAGCGATTTATTGTAAAACTGAAAGGAAATCCTTGACCTTTCAGGGGGAATGGCTTGCCTTAATTGCGGGTCAACGATAAAGCTTAGCCCAGCTTGCATAGCTAAGAAGGAAAGCACATTCTCGTAGTATTCTTGATGAAAGGCAAGATTAACCTTTTTCTGAAGAGGAGAAACCTCAACAAGCCTCGGTTTAAATACGTCTTCCCCTTCCTTAGGTTTTTGCTGAGGACCAGGTGTAGTCTGGTTTTGTAAAATGGCATGCCATTTTCTGTGCGCTTCTTCAACCTCTGGGCTTGGAATTTTGGCAGTACAGGAGGCTAACACCAGAAAACTAATAAGTAAAAGTTGCCCCAACTTCAATCTTAATACTCCCTTTAGGTCCTGCCATCTTAACATAGTAGTCTCCTATTTCAATTATTTTATAGGGACCTATTCGTTGTCCCTCCTTGTAAAGTTCATCGTTTATAACGCAAGCCTTATGTCCCTCAATATGCATAATACTACTTAATCTCATAAAGGTTGGCTGAAGGGCAGTTAAAACCCCTTGGTCGGATGGTGTAACGGGTGGTCTATAAAAAGGATTGTACTTTATCTGAAACCCATCTAAGGTCTTACTACTTGGGCCCACCTGTGAAGGATGGGACCATTTGATGGCTTCAACAAATTGTTGGTACTCTGGAGGGAGACTTAAATCTGGAATGTGAGCAAACTTCATGAATTTTTGATGTAGATACATCATTACGATTAAGTAGATTAAAGCTGGAACCCAAAATAGAAGCAATATTTTAGCAAAAAAAGGAAGCTCAACCCTCATTGGAATACTATAAGGTCCCCGTTTATCGTTAAGTAAGGTTCTATTCCTTCAAGTTTTAAACTCATTTCGTGAATTAATAAATAACCATTCATTTCCTTAGATAAGCTTTGCATCTCTACTATAGCCTGATTAAGATTTCTTAAGCTATAGGTTGCAGATACTGGAATTTTCGTTTCCATATAAGTTTTTTCTATGTCAACCATTTTGATCCTTTCTTTTAGTTGATTAATTTCTTTACTTAATTTAAAATACTTTTCGTTTATATTTCGTTTGTTGTTAAGATTAATTTGTAAAGTTTTAACCTCCTTTATAAACAAAAGGGCACTTAGCCCTAACACAAGAACACTAATTAACCACATATAAAATTCCTTTTTGTAATGCTTTAAAATTTCTTCTTTTATTATCTCTTTTTTCATCTTCTTTTGATTATTCCATTTATCTGAACTTTTAGTGTATGATTTGCTGTGTCGTAATTGGTAAGGCTATTTCTTACATCTATGTAAGCGTTAATTTTTTCTGTTAACCTTTGGACAACATAAGAAAGCTCCTGTGGTGAAGCTTTTCTTGTAAAACCAATTGTGATTTGATAATCATTCCCACTTTTTATTACCTGAAATTCATTTATAATAATGTTTTCGTCAAGTTCTAATGTCCTTAAAAGTATTTCTGATGGTGATGGATAGCTTTCTAATTCTCTTTTTCTAATTATATAATTTTGAAAATATTTGATTTTTTCTGCTGGATAATGAGCGAGTAAAGAGTTAATGCTTTCCACTAACATGTTTTCCTTAATTTTAATTTCCTTTTCGAGATTTTTGTTCCATAACCAGCATACCACTGTGCCTAAAAGTAAGATCGTAGAGATAGCATACATTACATATGCTGTTTTAACATTTATTTCCATTAGCTTAATAATAGCCCTTTCCTCTTCACTAAGAAGGTTAAAATCTCCCTTAAGTTGAAGGGCTGTAAGATATAGGGAAGTTTCACTGTCTATCAATATCCCTTCAAGGTTTAGGCTTTTTAAACCTTCCAGAATTTCAGGAGAATAGGTGACTATAGCTTTGACTTCTTTACCCTTATCTGCGCGAAACAAGCTTTGATAAACATTTATACGATTAGCTAAGATGTCAAAATTTATACCTAACATTTCATCTATGGGTATTCGTTCCACATAATGGAGAATGCCCTTTTCACAGAGGGTCAACCAAATTGCCTCCTTTTCTCTATAAAGAACTATCATAGGTTGGTCTTTTTCTGGGATGTTTTCTTCCTTTAAGACCTGTTGAGCAATAAGAATGGGCAGAAAAAAAAGACCTCTAATTTTAGCCTGTGCTACCTCTTTTAATGAATTTACGATTGGGTCGAGTTCCACTACAGGGATGGCAAGCACCGAGACTGTATAAATGGTATCAGCTTTTTCAAGGACATGCCAAAAAAGCTTGTAGGGACCCGATAAATACCCCTGAGTCTCCACCCGATCCCTAAGTCTAAGCATCATTGCAGTCCTGTCAAAGACAGGCATGTTTAGTTGGTTAACTTCGTAGTAAAAATTCTTAGGGTTCAAAATGAGGTAGACATGTTTTTGCCTTAGGTCCTCAAGATGGAGCCTTTCATAGTATTCCTGTTTAAGTTTGGTCCCTTTACCACTAATAGAAAAACCTTCAAAAATGCCAGGCTCAACAGGTTTTAGGATGAAGGCGTTAATTTAAAACCTCCGCTCAATTATAATAACAGAGCTTCAAAGGTTGCTTTAGCTTCTTTTAGATGTTTCTTTGTAATCAGCCTTTCTTGCTTGGAGTATGCCACAAAAAGCGTTCTATCCATCAGCTTATTAACAAGCCTGGGATTGCCTTTCGTCCACTTGTAAAGGAGCCGTAAAATGTTTTCCTTAAAGTTGATCTCTGCGTTTTCGCTAACCTGATTGATCCTAAACCAGATGTAAGGGATAAGCTCATCCTTTTCTAAGGGCTTCAACTCCTCAAACACGGATATCCTCTGTCTTAGGGGAAGGAATTTTTCCTCAGAAAGCTTAGCTTTAAGAGCTGGTTGTCCAACTAAGATAATCTGAAGGATTGGGTCTGTGCCTTGGTTAAGATTGGTAAGGAGCCTTAGTTTTTCTAAGGTATCG
>Ga0072500_140570_pt2 | contig 12940 bp, 16 predicted proteins | sample GBScelen77Swater_FD_63803 | JGI IMG/M metagenome (GOLD analysis project Ga0072500, IMG submission 63803) | Hot spring microbial communities from Great Boiling Spring, Nevada - cellulolytic enrichment S 77C v2 (version 2) | ecosystem: Environmental > Aquatic > Thermal springs > Hot (42-90C) ...
CAGGAGTTATAGAAAACAACCCCGTAATTGACATAGCAAAATACCACATTCTCCCAAGATTCGGAAAGATTGTTGTGGAAAGAGATGCGAAGTTTGGTGGGGATGTTGAGTACACGTCCTTTCAAAAGCTCGTAAAAGACTTCGAAGCTGGTTTGCTGCATCCCTTAGACCTTAAGATTGCAGTGGCAAAATATTTAAACATGCTTCTTGAAGATGCGAGAAAAAGGTTAGGGGTGTCTGTCTGAGTGATGAAGAGGATGTAATTAGAGTGAGGTTACCGGACAGAAAGAAGGGGGAGCTTTTTGGAGTGGTAACCTCAATGCTCGGTGCAGGGCACATTAAGGTGAGATGCGAGGATGGTGTGGAAAGACTTGCAAGGATTCCCGGGAAAATGAGGAAAAAAATCTGGATCAGAGAGGGTGACATCGTTATTGTTGTTCCCTGGCCGTTCCAGAAGGACAGGGCGGACATTATATGGAGATACACCAACCCTCAGGTTGAATGGCTGGAGAGAAAGGGCTATTTGAAGTTCTGAAATGGAGATTATAGAAATTCTGAAATCCTTGGAGCCGAAAAAGGCACTGGCATTTGGAATCGGTGGGGGAGGGGACATTGTAAGCACGATTCCTGTAGCAAACTTCCTTTCCCATTTTGGATTTGAAACGTTGCATGGAACTGTCGTGTGGGACAGAATCGTTGTTGATCCAAAACCAGGCCCAAGATGTCTTGATGAGCTTGTTAATTTCCAGAGAATAAACGAGACAGTTGGAATCGCTAACGAAAACACAAGGACTGTTGATGGTGTCAATCCAAATTTGGCAAGAGCGGCAAAGCATCTCGGCAGAGTTGTTGCCTTGGATCTGACAAAAAATGTCGGTGCCCTTTCTGAGGGAATTCGGGACTTTGTTGAGAGGGAAGGAATCTCACTCGTTATTGGGGTAGATGCGGGAGGAGATGCAATTTCTGTGGGATTTGAATCTGGAGTCAGAAGTCCGCTTGCCGATGCCATTTGTGTTGCTGCACTCAAAAAAATTGGCGGAATCATAGCTGTAACTGGATTTGGAAGTGATGGAGAACTCAGAATAGAGGAACTGCTGCTGAACATTTCCTGTATTATGAAAAATGGCGGTTTTCTGGGTTGCTCTTCCTTAAGCAGAAGGGATTACGAGGAGATGAGGAAAATTGTAAAAGATGTGACTACGGAGGCAAGTCTTATCCCGCTGATGGCTTTTGAGGGTGAATTCGGGTTAAAAAAACTCAGAAAAGGGAGAAGTGCACTTGTTACACCACTTTCAACTCTGATATTTTACTTTAAAGCTGAGAGCGTATTCGAGATCAACCGGGCTGCTAAAATAGTGGAGAGGGCAAAAAATTTCGAGGAAGCTAACTCGCTTTTGCACGCTGAGGGAATTCTAACTGAATATGATTTTGAAAGGGCTGTTTCTGGAGAGCTTTAGTCCTTAAGCAGTTCGGTGAGGTCAATCTCCTCCTCTTCGAAACTTAATTCCTCATCCTCTTCAATTTCAAATTCTTCCTCCTCTTCTTCCAGCATCCTCTCCTCAAAATAAAACTCGTAGCTCTCCATCACTTTTTCCACTGCCTCCCTTACAGCTCTTCTGTACTCCTCAAGGTCAGTGTTGTAGATTTCCATTGCAAGTCTGGCAGTATCGCTCTCACCTTTTTTCATCTCCTCTATCCTTTTCAGAGTTTGAACTGCAGTTTCTATCACCCAGTAGTCTTTCGATTCCGGATCAGCCACGCTTATCATCTCAGGGCGGAGGGTGACGAACTTCCTTGTTTCGCCCTCAAAAACTCTTACCTTTGCAGTGATGGCGACAGGGGTTAGAAGGTCAATTTCTTCAATCGCTTCGTAAGCTTCTGGCTGGTATTTTCCGATGTAGCCTATGAAAGCACCGGTGTGATCAGCCACGCGAATTCTATAAATGCTTCCATCCTCACCCCTTTCCTCCATATCCGTAAGAACGCCTATGATGAAAACTCTACTGCATTTCAGTCCGAGAGGAGTCAGAACGTAAAGGGGACTTTTCTCCGACTCATCTCTCAGCGTGTATGTTGAACTCATTAACTCTCTGGCAAAAACTCTCCTCGCAACCTCCCTCTTCAGGAGAACCGTCATTGTATCTCCTCCAGAATGGCTTTAATCTTCTCCAGCTCTTTCCTTATATCAGGCCTGAAAAATTCAGCATGTTTCGCTATGAGGTATCTTGGAGTTGCTGTACCCACAACTCTAAGGTATTTCCCGAGCAGCATTTTTTTGAGCTCAACCAGAACAGCATTCCTGTCCAGAGTTTCCTCTGCTATCTTCTTTGCCTTCTCAAGGTTAATTCCGGTGAGATTCTCAACCCCCTCCTCGTTTATTATTACCTCGTAAGTTCTGTAGCCATCATCAAGGACACCTTTAATCCTCAGATCGTCTTTTGGCTTTGTTTTTCCGTGCTCGGGGCACTTCCCCATCTTTATCACTCGGTTGCATCCTTCAATACTGCAGCGCTGTATCAGTCCGCTGTTCTGCTGAATTGCAACGAGTGCACCAACAACCTCAACCTCCTCGCGTATATCTTCTGGCGATTTTACCTTTATATCCTCATCAATCTCTTCAATTTCGCTTATTTTCGTAACATTGAGCCTGAGGATTCCTCCATAATCATCAACTACAACATTCCTGAAAATGTAGCACTTCCCCTCTTCCACTGGCTTCTTCTTAGCTTTGGTCCAGACAAGGAATCTTATGTATCCAGTCTCATCCCCAATCAGTCCCACCTGGGATACTGAAGGACTGCTGCTTTCCCAGAGCTGAATTACCTTGACTTTAACGGTGACCCATTTATTTGGCTCCTTAATCTCCTCTATCTTTGTTATCCTTTCACGTCTTATTGTTGCAGGTGCCCCGTATTCTCTTATTATGTAGTTTCTGATTGTTCTAACAGCCTCGTTTTCGGTAACTCCGAACTCAACAAGAAGTTTCCTTAGCTTTTCAACAATCTCCTTTCTGTCTACTCCATAATCTTTATAATCTTCGAAAAGCTGATCAGCCAGCTTAATAACTCTGTCCATTCAATCACCATTCAACCATTAATCAGGTGGATAAAAGGTTTTTCCGAAAACTTGATACCCCTTCAATCAGGATTTTTTTATGGCAGAGATTCTTGAGCCAACTAAGGAGGGGATTCTGAGAGCTGCGGAACTGCTTAAGGAAGGCGGTATTGTCGCTTTTCCGACTGAGACAGTTTACGGCATGGGATGTGATGCAACAAATGAAAAAGCCTTGAAAAGACTTTATGAAGTTAAGGGAAGAAGCCCGGACAAACCATTCATAGTTGGTGTCTGGAGTAAGGAGATCGTGAGCAAGATTGCCGAAGTGGATGATAGAGCAATAAAGATGGTGGATCTCTATTTCCCCGGCCCGCTCACGATAGTTTTGAGAAGCAAGGGTGTTCTGCCTCAAATTCTCTCTCCTGAAGGTAAGATAGCTGTAAGAATGCCTGCACACCACGTTCCGCTTGGTTTAATGGAAAAGCTGGAAAGACCAATTGTTGTGCCTTCTGCAAACATTTCTGGAAGGCCAAGTTTAACGAGATGGGAACATGTTGTTGAAGAACTCGGAGAGAGAATAGATGCGGTAATTAAGGGGGAGTGTAGAGTAGGAATTGAATCAACGATTGTGGATTTGACAGTCAACCCGGCAAGGATATTGAGGGTTGGGGCAATAGATGTTGGGAGAATAAGGAAGCATTTAGAAGTCGTGGTTGAGTCGAAAAAGGATACTTACACCCTCTCTTGTCCAGTTTACGTTTTCACCGGTGATAGGGCAAAGGAAAAAATAAAAGAATTCGCTGAGGAAATGAAAAGAAAGGGGAAGAAGGTAGCAGTTATTGCAAGAGAAAAAATTACGGATGATAGCATAAAAATCGGAAAATCGCCTGAGGAATATTCTTCAAAGCTTTTCGATGCTGTAAGGGAGGCGGAATCAAAGAGACCTGATTTAATTGTCATAGAAGGTATTATGGAGCATGAGGGTATTATGGACAGGCTTCTGAGACTTGCGGGAGAGAGAGTTTTCAGGGTTTAGAGTGTTCATCAAAAAATCTTTAAATACTTTAAACAAATGTGAAACCATGGGAATTATAGACAAGATTCTCGGCAAATCTGAAAAGTTGAATATAGAGGAGTATGAAGAACTGGATCTCAGTGAGTACGAGGCTGAGATTGGCGAAGCTGCTGGAGCCTACATCAGGGTGGCTGAGGTAACGGGATTGAGCGAGATTCCTGAAATTAAGAGGGAAATATACGACGGGAACATTGTTGTAGCCGACATAGCATTCATAAAACACGATAAACTCACACTTGACAGGGTTCTGAAAGACCTAAAGCAGCTTGCGGAGGATGTAAAGGGAGATATCGTTGGACTGGGTGAGGATTACGTTATAATCACACCAACCGGAATAAAGGTTGACAGAAACAAAATCAGGAGCTCTTCAAGATGATTTCCTGCCCGAGCTGTGGAAGAGAATTGAAGGTTTTGGTGACAACCTACGATGTACCGTTTTTTGGAAAAATACTTCTAACTTCAGTTAGTTGCGAGTGCGGTTTCAAGCATGCTGATTCTGTTATTGCTGGAGAGAAGGATCCGGTCAGGTATGTCATAAAAATAAACAGAGAAAATCTTTTTACTAAAGTAATACGATCAACATCTGGCACTATACGCATTCCTGAGATTGGTGTGTCCATTGAGCCAGGTCCCGCAAGTCAGGCCTTCATAACAAATCTCGAGGGTGTGCTTGATAGAGTGGAGGGGGTTGTGAGGACGGCAATGAGATGGAATTCAGAAGATAAGGAGAAGGTAAGGAGGTGTGAGTGGATCCTTGAGAGAATCAGGAACACGATTGATGGAGATGAGGAACTGACGCTGATTCTCGAAGATCCTCTCGGTAACAGCCTTATTGTTTCGGAAGAAGCATTCAAAGAAATAATGTCGCAAGAGGAGGCTCAGAAACTCAAAACCGGAATGACGATTATAGACATAACGGGAATGAGCGAGGAGGAACTGGAAGATTTAGTTTAGCTTTTTCATCTCCTCAATCAGCTGCTGACGTTTCTCCTTCAGATTTTCTTCAAGTTCTTCGTCGCTGATTTGCTTTACTCCGTAAATGTACTCCAGCTCGATCATCCTCATGGCTTTCTTGTACTCACCATATAACTTTCCAAGTTCTCTGGCGAAATCTGTCAGCTTTTCCGGGCCAAGGAGAATTACTGCTGCTATTACTATTATGACCATCTCACCCCATCCAAGCATTGCTGTTAGTCTTGGAAAAAGTAAATATATGTTTCGCACCAACATGTGAAAAAATTTTACCTTGCAATTAGTTGCATGTAAGCATAAGTCATCGAGATACCCATGTAAGGTGTGACAATCATTGTGGAAATTGCGCTGCCAACAACTGGAACTGTCCCGAGTATCGCTGAAACCACGACAACCACAATAAAGAGAATAATGGCATAAACCAGCACATCTCCGAAGTTTGTTTTAACAAGTTTAATGCTGCCTGAAATAGCATTTGTTGCATTCTTCCCGGCAATCATGATTTCCTGGATCGTAAACATCACAAGAAGGGCGAAGATCAGTCCGGGAATAACTAAAAGTATCAGTCCTAATGCAACACCTATTGCAATAATAACTGATGCTATTAACAGTGAAGGGAGTCTGGCAATCGCATCTTTGATTCCGTCCACATAAGTCGCACTTCTCCCGCTTAACTCAGAATAAGCGATTGAAACTATGGCCCCATTTGCCACAAGAACCAGAATTACCATTACAAAACTGTAGATGGCAAGCAAACCAATAAATCCGAAAATGAACATCGGGTTCATTACTGGTTGCATGTTCCACATCATCGCACCGTAAATTGCTGTAAATATTAGAGAAACCGCTGCGGGAACCAGTGCAGGTACAAATATACCGGGATTTCTTTTCATAACATCAATGGGCTTTGTTAAGGCCTCACCAATATTTATTTTTGCCATAATTTTAATTGTTTGTCAGGTATTTATAATTTTCCGCTGCTCTTTGATGCTTTATTTTTTTATTTTGGAAATAAGACGCTGATATGAAGCGAGAAACTTTATACCGCGAAAATATGCAATTCAAGAAAGAATTTTAGTGAGGAATGAACTGAGGGCCGAATTGAACTCTTCCGGCTTCTCAAGCATTACCATATGACCTGCATCATCGATTATAATAAGCTCTGAATTAGGAATATGATTTTTAAAGAATTCTGCGTACTTAACTGGAGTCAATTTGTCTTCCCTTCCGACAATTATAAGTGTTGGAGCATCGATAGTTATTCTACCATCTCTGTAGCCATCCAGAAGATCAAATTTGTCGCAAAGAGACAGATCGAGATAGAGAACATCCCGATTTTTGAGGTATTTTTTCTTTGTTTCCTCATAGTGTCCGGTTTTTTCATAGAAGCCCATTTCAAGTATTTTATCAATGGCATTTTCTGGACTGACTTTAAGGTTTTCAAGAATCTCTGGTAGAACCCTGAGTCTTGCTCCAGTTCCAACTAAAACCAGCCCTAAGCATCTTTCAGGATAATTAAGATAAAATTTCTGAGCGATAGCTCCACCGAGGCTGTGTCCAACGATAACGGCACTCTTGCATGTAAGTTTTATAGCCTCATTCACGTAATAGGCGTAATCGTCTATTGACGTTATTTCGGAACCCTCACTTTTGCCATGATTTGGAAGGTCTATTGAATAACCTCCGATTTTCTCAAGTTGATATCTCCACTGCTTAGCATCGCTTCCGGAGCTATGGATATAAAACACTTTTCTATCCTCTCCCTTTAAAATGGAAACACTCTTACCTTTTATCTTAACGCTAAATCTTTCTATCATAATGGTAATGTGTTATGATTATATTAAATTTTTTGGTTGCTATTTTATCCGATTTTCGTAAATCCATGAAATACATAAATTTGGTAGAACACTTTCAGCAGTTTTATTATTTGCTTATTTCTAAAAAGATATAATAGTAAAAAAATTAGTAGGGAATAAAAGTTAGGGCGAGAGCGTAGAATATCATTGCAAGAAGCATGAGAGTTATGCAGTATCCGAAGACATCCCTTGCCCTTACAGCACATATCCCAAGTAGTGGAATCGCCCAGAATGGCTGGAATAAGTTAGTCCACTGATCTCCGGCCCCGTAAGCTATTATTGCCTTACCAACTGGAACTCCAAGTTCTATTGCTGCCCTTGAAATCGTCTCCCCAATTACTGCCCACTCTCCTCCTCCTGATGGGACAAAGATGTTAACAAAACCGGCAACAAGCCATACTACGACTGGAAAAGTCATTGGAGTTGAAATTTCAATTAGCCATCCTGCCATAATCATTCCAAGCCCGGAATACTTTATCATTCCCATTATGCCTGCATAGAAAGGAAACTGGAGAACGATACCAGCTGAAGATGGGACTGCTCGGTAGAAAGCTCTCAGATATCTTATTGGCCGCAGATAAAGAAGTAGACCGACGAATAAGAATGTGAAGTTCACGATGTTGAGATCCAATCCCCCCATCTTTATACCGAAATAGTAGATTATGTAAACCAAGCCCATTATTGATAAAAGCAGACCTATTATTATACTATTCTCAATTCTGTCGGCAATTGTTAAAACCTCAACTTTCTCTTCTTCCTTTTCTACTTCAAGAAGTTGAGGGGCATAATGCTCTATACCCTTGCACCTCTTTGGATGTGAGGGAGAGATAGCATACATAACTGCAACCACAAATACTATCGAAAGAATGCTCAGAGTTATAGCATAACCGGAGAATATAGTTTGCGATGTGGGTATTATTCCATATATATCTTCAAAGAAATGTCCCTTAGTTGCTGACAATAAAGGTGCTGAGGCTGACAGGCCCCAGTGCCATATCATTCCAAGCCCCGTGTAACCTGAAGTTACGATCGCCGGATAGTGGACAGGAACTCCCCTAAAGTAAGCCTGTCTACCTACCTCCCTTGCAAGAATAGCCCCAACAATCAAACCAAGACCCCAATTGATCCATGAAAATATCATTGAAACAAGGGCAACAAGTGCCGCAGCCTGTTTCCCATTGTTTGGCAAAGAGGCAAGTTTAATCAGCAATCTATTAACAGTTGGATGGTAAGCGAGTGCGTAGCCAGTAACCAGAATCAAAACCATCTGCATTGCGAATGTTAGTAGCTCCCAAAAACCTTTGTACCAGTTAAGAATCATGTCCATAGGGCTATTGCCTGCAATGAATATTCCCATAAGGTACGCGATGAAAGTCAGTATAACAGCAAAGAGGAAGGGGTCCGGCATCCATTTTTCAACACTTGCTGAAATCCTATGACCAATAGCTTCTAGAACAGACACCCTTTCTTCCTCAACCATATTAAATCACCGTTAAAAATAGCAATATTAACTATTTAAATTTTGTGTCAATTTTATGTGTCGATTCAGGTGAAAAATAGGTGAAAATTTCACTAGAAATTTGTTAATTCAAACATTTACCATCGTTTCGACTGCAATATATTTTGTAAGTCTTACGATGTATTGCTAACTTCATCGCTGTTGATGTTTTTATGAACTGCTGAAAAAATGCGGGGGGAGGGATTCGAACCCTCGAACCCCTTCGGGACTGGACCCTGAATCCAGCGCCTTTGTCCGCTCGGCAACCCCCGCTCAAGGCAATTTCAATAACCGGATTTATGAGGTTTGTGGTGCAGTGATGGTGGGAATGAAGAAGAGAATTAAGCTTTAAGGACTCCGCATGATCTCATCAGGGTCCAAAGTGCTTCCTGAACACCCAGTAAATGTCCTCGGGCTTTTCAAGTATCGTCACACCATCCATGGCGGCGAGCTTTCTCACGTGTTCGACATCCTCCTTCCTGACCCTTATCCTCAAATCCCTGCCATCAGGAAGTTTTGTAATAACCTCTCCCTCCCTGTAGTCTGAGGGCATTATGTAGAGAGGAACGTAGGCTTTGAGACCCATTATTGCAGCATTTGTCAGAAGTGTGTCCGCAATACCCATCGCTATTTTCGCAACTGTATTTGAGGTTGCCGGTGCGATGAGCAAAAACTCGTATCTGCCTACCTGAATCTGACCGGCTAAGAACGGTGTGTTGGCGTCAATTTCAACTCTAACAGCTCCAAAATTCTCCTTCAAATCATTCATCAGCTTATAGTACTTGACAACCTGCTCTCCTGCCTTTGACAGGTAAACTGCTATTTCAACATCCGGATAATCCTTCTTCACGTTTTTCATTACCTCAACAGTTTCTGGCAGCCTGTCTCCACTTCCCGTTATTCCCCAGGCAACTCTCTTCTTTTTCTTTTCCATTCAACCAACCTCCATCATTTTCAACATTTCAGCAAATCTCCTTACGGTTTTCCTCAAACTCCTGAATCCTTCCTCATCCTCTTTAACTCCATCGAGAGTGTCCCTGCTCCAGAATGTCGCTCCAAGGTTAGCTCCAAATGACCCCCCACTTACCGGAATAATTCCGTTGAGAATGTAGAAGGTTAAAATCTGCTGTATGGCCAGTTCCTGACCGCCAATTCTGTCCCCTCCCACTGCTATGGCCATTCCAACCTTTCCCCTGAAAAAGTCATAGTCTGCAGCAACCAGAGCCCTGCAGCGGTCCATTACAGCCTTTATCTGTGCGCTAACACCTCCATTGTAAACGGGTGTTGCCATGATAATCCCTTTGGCTTCTCCAAGCATTACGTAAAGCTCCTGCATGTCGTCTTCAATCCTGCACTTCTTGTGTTTAAGGCAGTAATCGCAGTGCTGGCAGGGGCTTATGTTCTTCCCCCGAACGGTAAAAAATTTGGTTGCAAAGCCCCGCTCTTCGAGCATTCTTAAAGCTTCCGTGAGCACGTATTCAGTTGCCCTCTTTCTCGGACTTCCTGAAATGCCAAGTATCATCTTGCCAGCTCCGCTCCAAGTTCGAATGCCTTCTGAAGCTCCTCCTCAGTTGGTCTGAACTTTACCATCAGTGGTTCAAGCGTTTCGAACTTCAGCTCCTCCAGAACCTTCTGAATCTCCTTAACACCATTACCATTCCAGCCGTAAGAGCCGAATGCAAGCCCCTTCTTGTTCTGAGGCTTCAGACCTCTGAGATACGTGAGAAATCCCGCAACCGGTGGGAAGAGCGTGTTGTGAATCGTTGGACCACCTATTGCAACAGCTTTTGCGTCCAGTATTTCTGTCACAATGTCTGTCCATGAATCTTTTCTAACCTGGAAAACCCTGACTTCCGCACCCTCGCTTCCAGCTCCGTCGGCAATTGCTTCCGCAAGCTTTTCAGTTGAATTCCACATTGTGTCAAAAACAATTACAACCTTTTTCACGCTCTCAAAGTTTGCCCACTTTGAATAGGCCTCAATAATTCTTCCCGGATTCTTCCATATGATTCCGTGACTTGGGGCTATTATCTCTATCTCCAAACCGGAATCCTGAATCTCGGAGAGCTTCTTCTTTATCAGCCCGGCAAGGGGCATCAGGATGTTGGCGTAGTAAAGCTTCGCCCAGCTTACAGCCTCCTCAACACCTATATCCTCATCGAATCTCTCCTCGCTGGCAATATGCTGTCCAAATGCGTCGTTGGAGAACAGAATTTTTTCCTCTTTCACGTAGGTTGCCATGCTGTCCGGCCAGTGAAGCATTGTCATGTCAATGAACGTTAGCGTTCTGTTACCAATTTTTATCTCATCCCCACCTTTCACAACTCTTATATCCCATCCGTCACAGTTGTAATACTTGCAGATCCCTTCTATGGCTCTCTGAGAGCACAGAATTGTGGCATTCTTTGCAATTCTCATCATGTCCGGCAAACCGCTTGAATGGTCTGGCTCAACGTGGTTCACAACAACGTAGTCGATTTCTGCCGGATCCACGACCTTCTTTATCCTCTCAAGGGATTCTTTTACGAACTTGTGCTTTACGGTGTCAATTAGAGTTACCTTTTCGTCCATAATAAGGTATGAGTTGTACGTAAGTCCCCTCCTTGTCAGAAAGTTGTGGAAATCCCTCTCATTCCAGTCTACTGCCCCGACCCAAAACACACCATCCTTAACTTCAACCGGTCTCATGTTAGAAAATTAGCTTTGGAGTATAAATTTCCTTCCCACGATTTACGAAATTATAAATATCGTTTTGAAACCGAGAAATTATTCACAGAATCTCATCATACCCAGAAGAGCCCCGCTGTATATGCATCCATCAGGGCCTATTTCGGTGGCAGCGTAAAAGCTGTTGTGTGCAGGAAGAGGAGATATCTTAGTATACCATACACTTTCACCGCTTTCCCAGTTTATCGCCTCAAGTGTCCAGAAACCGCCTCTCTGCCCAATGGAATATAAAAGGCCGGTTTCGGCACTCATCGTCGGTATTGCGTTCGGAAGGCTAACATCCCGGTTCACCCAGACTCTCCTGAGCTCCCTGCTCTCACCATCCCACTCGAGCATCTCAACTCCATATGGAGCCACTCCGGGGAGGTTTGAAAGGAGCATTGAGAATGGCTGGAATTTTTCAGGAAGCAGATCAAGCAATCTCAGTCCAAGTCTGTTGTTTGTTACCGCTGCAGAGCAGTTTCTGATGAGAACTGACTGCTCCGAGTAGCTTTCATCTGTCTCAAAACCAAAGGTTACGGGGACTTCTGCAGCAATTCTTCTGTCCCTCCCCTCCAGCCCTTTCCAGTCGTCAGGAATCTCATCCCTCCAGAAAAGAACGATGTGCATCAGCTTCTGTCCATCAGTTATAACCACAAACCTGTCATCCCCGCAGTTCATCAGCGAGGGTGTCGAGCCTGAACCCTTTCCAAGCCTTCCCGCCATCTGACCGCCGGTCATGTATTCTGCTCTCCAGCCGAGAGAGAGCTTTTTCCCATCCCAGTTTATCCTGTACATCGCTTTATCAGTAACAACGTAAATCCCGCCGTTCTCATCCGCTGCAATTGAGTTTGAAACCCTCTCCGAGCAGTTTGCGATGCGGAAAATATCATACCTTCCGAAATCCTGCGAAACCACTCCTACAGCTGCATGGCTGGTTGCGAAGGCTATCATCCCGTCATACGTCATTGTGATCCCAACAATTTTTTCATTGCCATCGCAAAGAGCGGGGATTTCAAAAACTCCCTTAAGCTCTATCTTTGATAACCTCTCTCCTGCGGTATCACCGTAAGCCTCAATTCTGTTCAGTTTTGGCACGAAAAAGGTGTAGTTTGAAAGGATGCTGTAAGCTCCGCTTATTCCCATCTCGTGCTTTCCAGGATTTACCTCATCAATTACGGTAAAATTTTCGAGGTCTATCTTCGCTATTTTACCACTAAAACCTACAGTTGAAACCCATGCGACCCTCATTCCGTCCGGATACGGTTCTGAAAAGGCTATTGTTATTGGAACGTCAAAGAGAGGCAGAAACTGAAATTTCAGCTTTTCCGGATAGTATGGGGCGCTGAATGGGGAACTTGCCTGGCAGTAGCTGTTTCTGTGGCTCGCTGACCATACAATGTCCAGAAACGGGTTTTTTAACGGCTCTGAAGCAAAAGGGTTGGGGTTCCTATCTGGTGGTGGATTTAAACGGACAACTTCAAGCACCGCTCTTGAGGGATAGAGGAAGAACAGAAGTGTTGGGACAGTAACTGGTAGAGATATGACCAGAAAGATCAGCAGCAACCATTTCTTCATGGATTCAAATTATAGTAATTATATTTAAACTTAACGATGCAGTTTCAGCGTTGTTGTGCTGAAAAAACTTTATAACACCTGATATAAGGTTACTCTATGAAAAAAGTTCTTTTCGTCTGCATTCACAACACGGCAAGAAGCATAATGGCTGAAGCACTGTTCAATTCAATGGCAAAGGATTGGGTGGCTGAGAGTGCTGGA
>Ga0072500_141767_pt1 | contig 12900 bp, 25 predicted proteins | sample GBScelen77Swater_FD_63803 | JGI IMG/M metagenome (GOLD analysis project Ga0072500, IMG submission 63803) | Hot spring microbial communities from Great Boiling Spring, Nevada - cellulolytic enrichment S 77C v2 (version 2) | ecosystem: Environmental > Aquatic > Thermal springs > Hot (42-90C) ...
TTTACCATGAATGTAAGGGGGTGTTATGAATGGCATCTACTCCTCAGTTTCCAGCAACACCAAGACTTGGCATTGCTTCTCTTACTGATGATACCCTTACAACAGTACTCTCTGCTGGAGATAGTGGAACTTATGTAGAGAAGCTGAGATATGCCTGTGTATCATCAGAATCAGTTACTCTGAAGATTTTTGTCTCAGATGGTACAAACGACTGTCTCATACTTACCACCAGTCTTGCACAGTATGGTAGTGTTTCGCTCGATTTTGCTATACCTTCTGGGGCTTCTATCAAGGTACAGCTCTCTGGTACTCCTTCTGGTACAGTATATGTCTCTGTCTTTGGTGGTGATTACTGATGCAGGGAAGACCTGGAAAGACTCCGTTCCCATTTAAGGGTAAGGAGATACTGGCTAAGGCGCTGAAGGATATTGAGAAGGGAGATCTGGTATATATCTTTGGTGGGGAATGGGGATTCAGCCCTATAGATACCGGAGTCACCGGATTATCTGCAGGCTACCAGCATGCAGTGTCCTGTAGCAGCGATGGAAGTACTGTAGCCTGTTTCAAGTCTGCTGATCCGTACGTCTATAAGAGGACTGGGCTCACGACCTGGTCTTCCATAAGCCTGAGCGAAAACCCATCTGGGACGATATATAGTGTTGCCATATCTCCCTCGGGTAGATACTTGGCTTTTGGAACAAATAGCTCGCCATATCTTTTTGTATACGAGTTTACGGGCACAGAATATACTGCAAGAAGTTTAGACTCCAATCCTGGTGCCACAGTATATGGGGTTTCATTTCTCAGCGACGATGCTCTGGCTGTGTACTTTTATGCTTCACCATACGTCTGTGTCTACACCACAGGAACAACGTTTACTCGAGTTGACCCTGACGTTGCTGGTGGGTCGCTTGGAAGTCAAATAGCAGCTATACTCGTAGTAAGTGACTCAATGTTTGTAGCTTTTACGACTACATCTACATCTTATACTGCCTATCTATGGAGATTCCAAGACGGTAGCCTTAGCAGGGTTTCGAGTATAGGGTCATACAGCTACATCTTTGCTGCTGCGAGAAACAACTTTCTCAACGTAGAGTTTTTCGCGTCAAATACCGCACTATACCTCAGCTCATTTGCTTCTTCTACTACAGGATACTATCATGGGTCTATTCCACAGGCTATATACGGAGCAGCACCTACCCGATCAGGCTTTCTCTTGGCATCTAATGCCAATGGCATTTTTGCTCTCGATGTACTTGGCAACTATACATCCAGACCTAACTTCTCCTGTTATGGGCTCAGTATAACCAGCTCAGCATGTAGAGGCTTTGCCTGGAACTCAGACTATACACTGTACTATACTTCAGTTGGTGGAACCCTTACTGCCATTGAAGCATCTGGTTTCCCTTGCGTTCTACCAGCTACATTCCCAGTCTCCACGTTACCATATACGTTTTACCTTGCCTGTGCTCTTGAAGACATTCCAGCTGGTGGTATTGGAAGCGTGTTCCTGGTGAGAAGATAGTGACCCATGAGCTGATTGTCTTCCAGTCATGCTACACCGTCATATAGGATGGTTCCGATTTCTTCAGTATCATTTATCGGGAGGTGAAGCAAGTTGGTTGACTGGCTGGATATAGTACTGAAGATTATCCTTTTTGCCCTACCCACCATCATTACCTATGTCTTTTCCAAGCTTGGTATCACCAGGCAGAAATACCAGGAGTGGCAGTGGGCTACTGAACGAGCATTTGAGTTTGTCCTGGCAGCAAAGGATAAGTTCCCCGACAACTCAGGAGTCCAGAAGCTTGCCTGGGCAGTGGAACAACTCAAGGCTGCTCTTATCGAAGCCGGTTACCATCTCAGCGATGATGAAACAGAAGCTCTGGTACGTTCTGCCTATCAGCAGATGAAATCAGAAGTAACCAAGTCGGTTATAAAGGGGTAGTAGCCCTTGCCCTCAACAATGAGGTAGCCTTTAGACGCTTTCTGGATTGGCTGAGGAGCAAGGGCATAGAAATAGACCCATGTATTGATGAGAAGCTGGAAGAGTGGAAGAAATACAGGGCACAGAAAGACTTTGATGAAAAGCTTGGAGCAGTGATGCTTGAGGAGATATTGTCCAGGGAACTGAAAAAGGTACTGGAAGAGCAGGGACTAAAAGCTCAAGAGGAGATAATGAAGGAGATGCAGAAGTTTGGTGGGGAACCAGGTGGTGAGTGGATAGTGTACTGTGATGCTACTGGAGCTCACTGGAGGTGAGCGTGTGAGACATGTATTCTTCTGGGCTATAGCTTCGGCTGTTGTGGTGCTCATTGTTCTCAGGCTTATGGGACGCATATAGAAAGGAGGATAGAGAATGAGTGGATTTCTTGGTCTTCTGGTATTTCTTGTTGGTATCGGACTGGGCTACTGGTTCGGTATCATGAGGTGCAGGGCAAGGTAGAAACCACATCTATGCCTTGAACATATAGTAGCCATAGTATCCTCTGAGCAATAGCAGGTCTTCTCTTATCATCTCCAGAGATATTTCCCCCTGGCCTTTCAGTACATAGGCCAGGGGTAAGTTCCTTACTGCTATTCTTCCTTCTCCAATACCTCTTCCCCTGAGCGTAGCTTTCAGGCTGTCCTTACCAGTTACCTCTATTTCCAGTACTCCATCCTTGAAGTTCAGTATACAGAAATTGGAGAGCTTGTTACACAGGAGCAGTATTCTCATGAGCTCTGCAGCATCCACTTCCATTATACACATTGCATCCTCATCCAGTAGTGTCTCCCATACCGGGACATTAGTGCTGAATCTGGCTCCATACACTTCTATATCCCCACCATCACTGAACCATGCCATTCTCTTTGACAAACCAGCGTATACTTTTCCTGCAGTGAAGGTATTGAGGACCTTGGATATGGTAGAAGCAAGAACACAGGTTTCAAAACGATCATGTCCTATAGCCTCAGCACCAAGACATTCAAGCTTCCTGTTGTAGGCCAGCATGAATAGCCTTCCAAAACGGTGCTGAAATATAATCTCTCTTTCGTGCTCATCCAGTATGGGAACAATCCTCTCATAAGCTCGTCTCATTGCCTCTATGTCTATGACAGCAAAATACTCTGGCTCCTCCTTTTCCATTTCCAGTGGATGTACGTTTATCTTCATTTCTACCTTCAGCTTCTCTCTTTCTTCACTCACCTTCAGACATGCTGCTTCTATGGTTCTCTTTGCTTCTGGATATACCATGGTAGCGTACCATATTGCCTGAGTATTTATCGTTCCTTCAAATGGTATACCACCATCAATTTTTATTCTTTTTCCTGTTCCTTCCACGTATGCTGTACCGTTGAGCATGAAAACCCTGCTCAACTTGGAATCGGATAGGGTCTCAAGGGCTTTCTTGAATTCCATTCCAATTACCTCCCAAAAATTTGGTCTCTAAAACGTTTTAAAACGCCACAGATTTTGCTTTCTCTTTGAGGGTAAGGGTTTTATATTACCCCCAGAGAGAAAGCCATAAAAGAAAACGATTTCCCAACATCACATTCCCGAAAGGCTTTATTCTTCTTCATCCAAGCTTTTACCCAGAGTACGCTTCAGGATTGTTGCAAGGATGAAGAGCTGGTCATCATTGTATTTCTTCTTGAGGTCATATAGGGTTTGCAGAAAATCATCAACGTCCCCTGGATACCTCCTCTTAAGGAATGCTAAGAGCTCTTTTTTGCTTACCTTACGCACAGGTCTTCCACCTCCACTCTAATGTCTTTCAGTCTTGCAAAACGCACAAACCTGTAGAAGACTCCTCCCTTTCTTATCTCTGCTTCCTGTTCTGTGCACCTTCTCATTCTTGGAATAAGCGGTTTTATTCCTTCTTCATTCAGTCTTACAAGAACTGATAGTGGTACAATTGCTACCATATCCACTGCTCCTGATTCTGTAAACCTCTTGATAATCTTCCGTATATCATCGAATGGATTCTCATCGTAAACAACTTCTGCTGAATCGAATAGACGATTGAGTTCACGCAACTGACTCTTCAACGGTTTGTGTTTTGAAAGCCAGTAGACTTTCATATGGCAACACCATAGCATGCAAATGCTATTGCCAGTATTTCAAGGACATGGATAAAATACTGATTGGGTTTCTTTACCTCTGTTGTGATGTAGATGGAGAGAAGAAGGAAGAAAAGAGCAATGCCTCCATATGGTTGCCTTCCTGTGAGGGATAGCAGTATCACAAGGAATATCCTCAAAGCAAGCAGAAGAGCAAGAATATATTCGAGCATATATATCAACTCCTTTCCATTTAAGGATAGAAGATTTTTCTTTGTTTTTTTCGTTTTTTCGAAAAAATTTTTTTGTTTTCTCTTGTTTTTTCGTTTCTCGTTTCTATTATTCTATTGGAGAGAAAAAAACGAAAAGGGGGAAAAATATGAAGAGGATTGTGAATGGTAAGGTGTATGATACAGATAAGAGTGTGTGTATTGCCAGTAATAGGTATTGGGATGGTCACAGCTTCTCAAGGAAAGGTAGAAACATATACCTCTTCAAAACACCAAAAGGGAACTTCTTCCTCTACCGTACTACACAATGGCAGGGAGAAATGAACTACATTGAGCCAATCAGTAAAGAAGAAGCAAAGGAATGGTATGAAGAGCTTCCTATCCATGAAGTTGATTATGAGATTGCTTTTGGTGAATCACCAGAAGAAGCTTAGGAGGTGAGTGTATGCTTACAAAGATGAGATTTATCAGGCTAAGTAAGGGAATGAAAGCATGGGAAATAGCGAATAAGCTCCATATCACAGAAATGTATCTGCACAAGATTGAACGAGGAGAAATACAGAATGTATCAGCAAAACTGAAGGCTAAGATAGAGCAGCTGTATGGAGATAAATTCGAGAATCTTATAAAGCCGATTACAGAAGACGCCATAATAAAATGAAAAACATAGTAATAAACGAAAAAGAATATTCTATAGAATTTACTAATATCTCATTTACTAAGACAGGATTAACTTCAGTAGTTATAGTAAGAAAATATGGAGAAGTAATAGATGGAGCAAGAATAAATCTTTTAGATGATACAGAATTGAATATAAGAGAAGATATAAGAGACATGGTAAAAGAAGCAGCAAAGAAAGCAGTTACAAAGGTATTATCAGTACCAAGACCTCAGAGATTGAGAAAAAGAAAGAATACAGAACCGGTATGGCTTATTGAAAATCTCATCCTGAAAAGCAGTATCAATCTCATATGTGCTCCAGGAGGAGTAGGAAAAAGTCTTTTTGCTCTCTTCACAGCTATGGTAGTTGAGAATGGTATTCCATTCTTTGCAAATCAGACAAGAGGAAAAACTCTATACCTTGACTGGGAAGTTGATTATGTTGAAGCATCAAGAAGAGCTACAAAAATAGCAAATTACCTGAAAAGCCTTAAGAAGAGTATACGATATCCAGAATACATGCTTATGACTTCACCACTCAGTGAGAGTATTGGAAGAATACTGCAAATAGCACCTGCTTATGACTATGTCATCATTGATTCTGCAGCTCCTGCTGCAGGAGGAGATGTATCAGATTCTTCTGCAGCAATATCATTCTTTGATTGTGTACGAAATATTGTTGCATACGGTACAACAGTTCTCATCATTTCACATGTATCAAAAGCGGATATTACAAATCCAGGAGCTGCACCAATAGGAAGTATCTACTATGAGAATATGCCCAGAATTGTATGGAGAGTACTTGGTGCTCATGCACATAACGAACTCACGCTTATACTCACATGTAGGAAATCCAATGTCATGAGACCTAAGCCATTTGTTGTTACCATGGATTTCACAAAGGATGAAATTCGCTTTCTGAACTGCACAAACAGCCAGCTGTGTATGGTAATGACACAGCTTATCTACTATCTTGAGAGAGGTGAGAAGAGCGTAAAGGAAATCCTTGCAGATATGGGCTATGATGCAACTGTACTTACTGAAGCCATTGACAGGCTTCAGCGTAGTGGTGCTGTAAGCGGTGAAGCAGGTAAGCTAAGACTGAGTTTCTGAAAGGAGGGTTGTATGTGCTGAGTGTGTTTCTCGAGAAAGTAGAGCTGTCTATGGGGTGTGGAGAAATCCATGTGCAGGCAGTATATGCAGTTCACGCTACTTTGAAGGAAGGGGATGAAGTTGAGAAGGCAGTAGCAAGATGGATTGCAGGGAAAAAGGATAGATTCCACACATCAGGCATTGATATATGCTGTGTAGATAATCGAATTTTCTGCTCATTTGTACGTGTCCATAGAATCATAACATCTACAGAACTCCACAATGCCATAGATGCTGTTGAATCAATAACACAGAGAATAAATGCGCTCATAGTAGAAGCGAAGAAAGTATTTGAGCTCGTATCAAAGTTTGATGATATTGGTGCTTTTGTGGAAGTTATCAGAAACCTGAAGGAGGAAAAAGATGGAAACCAGGCTTGTTAAGCAACTCCTTGATGAGCTGAAGTGGCTTCTGGAATCAGCTGAGAAGAAGGAAGAAGCCAAAGAGGATGTGAAGCAAATGGTAACAGGCAAACAGAAGAAGTATATCTATGCTCTTGCAGATAGAGCAGGATTTGGAAAAGAAGCTCTTATGAAGCTTGTGAAACAGCTCACAGGAAAGGAAAGCCTTGATGAGTGTACAAGGAATGAAGCTTCAGAAGTAATAGGAACGCTGAGTGAGATACTGAAGAAGAAAGGGGGACAGAAATAGGGCTGGCTTAAGCCAGCCCTCTTACACTAAAGGAGGGAGTTTGTATGACAAAGCTTTACAGGCTTGTGCAGGATATTCTCAGTTCCTGTGGTGTACAGGAAGGAAAAGAAGCCTATGTCGTTGTACACAATCCTCCATATATGGATCTGGTTATTGAGAGGCATATAGCTGCTGGACATGAATACCTCTATGTTGGCCACTACTTTGAACAGAATGGAGACCGGGTACCAGACCCTGATGTTCTCTTTGTCGATGGGAAGCCAGTAGAGCTAAGGCAAACACTGTGGAGCTTTGAGGTAACACCTCAAAACAGAGAGAATATTGAATCCTTTCTCAACTGGTGGGCAAAGAACATTGTCTACCAGGGCTTCCTTGACAACCTCCCAATGAATGCGGAGGTGAAATGAAATGACTGGCACAGATTTCATCTTTCCATGTGAGAGATGTGGTAAAGAGGTCTACTATGAGGACATGTGTTTTATTGCAGAAATGTATGTATGCAGAGAATGTTATGAGGAGCTGCTGGGAAGAATCACGTGGATTGAAAGCATTGATGAGGATGATGGATATCCAGACTGAGAGTCAGGTACGAGGTGAGATGGATGAATTGTGAGTTACAGAAGGAGGTAGGAAGCAATGGACCTCCATATCATCATTCCTAAGGGGAGGTTAGAAGTTGTTGAGCGTGATCTGATGATACTCGCTGCGGTAATAAGTCACCTTGGTTTGGGGAAGGACGCTGGTGGAGGTATGCACGAGTACGGAGCTCAGTACAACTGCGAGGTCTTCATGATGAATCCATTCTGCTGGTGTGAGCGTCAGGACTGTCCATGGTGCTGTAGCTGCACCTGTTCAAACACACTCGAGCCAACATGTGACTTCTGCACCACCAGCCTCTTTCCAGAGTACGGTACTGAACCAGGACGTCCAGCTCCCAACTTCTGGTATAAGCCCACTAACCTGAAAATCTGGTGGTATAAGTACGTTGGTCGTGATATGGAATATAACCGTAAGTTCCGCATGTCAGAGTGGCAGAACATCTTCCGGCATTGCCTGGAGGCAGTTGTAGAAGCTGCTGATAAGAGGGCTTTTGGAAAGGTGTGAAGCTGCATCAGGATTGGGTTTAGCTTATCAATACGTCTAATAACAAACGCTCCATTATGAGATGTGTTGATATTCCGGTTTAGAAGAGTTGATATGGGTGGATAGCATGAATAAGTCAGGAAAAAGGTTTGAGTACAGGGTTGTATACATGGCAAGAAAAGCTGGATTACCTGCAAGGAGGATAGTTCTCTCTGGTAGTACAGGGGAAAAGCTTGATGTAGAGATTGCAGGAAAGAGATTTGAGTGTAAGTACAGGAGTCAGGTACCAAAGCAGATATTCAGGTGGCTTGAATATGCAGAACGAAATGGAGGATATGGAGTCATTGTTGGTGGAGGGAGAGAACATCCGGTTGTGGTAATGAGGCTTGAGGAGGTCATTAACCTCATGAGGAGGTGTTCTGATGAAAGTGGTGAAGGTAGACTCAGTGAAGCTCTTTCTCCCTGATACTGTGTTACCTGATGAGTTCTTCTACTATGGCAGAAGAGACATAATCGTTCCTGTAGCGAGGAAAGTGAGTGATAAGAAGCTGTGGAAGCTCTCAGAATTTGCTGATGAGGTACTGGGCAAGTGCTGGTATAAAGAACTCTCAAAACCAGTTGAGGAAAAAATATGCAGAATACTGCATATAGACCTCTATGAGGAGGTGTAGCTATGAGGATACTGTGGCTCTCAAGGCATAATCCTCTACCTGCACAGGTGAGAGAACTGCAGAGGATATTCGGTGATGGTGTTGTCATTGATATTGACTCAAGACCATTTGCCTCAGCTGAGGATATTGTTGAGAGAGTAAGAGCTGGAGGATACAACGAAGTGGTTCTTGTGGCTCCGTTATCGATGGTAGCCAAAGTAGTAGAGATGGGAATAAAACCCCTCTTTGCAGATATGGAGAGAATTGATTTTGCAGAAAACACAGATACTGACGTAGATTTAGGCTGTGGTAGAGCATACAGATTTAAGGAGTTCAAGAGGATAGTGGGAATTAAAGTGGAGATGGAATCACTGAAGGGGGAGCTATAGCTCCCCCTTCTCTGTTTTATGATGCTGTTAGCGGAACATAAGAAAGGAGGGCTTAGGATGTTTAAGCTTGATGAGCTCAGAGGTAGAGCAAGCACAAGATACAAGAATATTGCACTTGATAAGCTTATTCAGGAAGGAAAGTGGTATCTTGAGAGAGCAGAGTATCACAGAGATGCTAATCCTCCTTTTGTATCATATGTGTTTCTTGTATACTTCCACAACCGCTACTACTACATAACTGTTTTTAAAACCGCTTCCAGGAAGCTGTATGTAACAGGACCTTTTGAAATGCCTGATGTACTGAGCTCTCATTTCTGGTGGTGTATTCAGAAACATGAAGTGTATGACTTAACAGATTTCTTATCTTAATTCTTACCTTAAAGATGGGGGGTAATGAGCCCCAAAAGGAGGGATGAGGTCATGATGTCCAAAGCTCAACTCTTTGATGAAATTAAAAGCCTCGTCAACCTGATTTCCTGCGACAAACGTTTTGTGTGTACGCTCAATATCGCAAAAACACGCACAACTCTGTCGATTGTGATACGCAGAGCTGTCGATTTCAAAGCTCCTCAAAAAGCGCTCTCTCGGGAAGCCGAAGAGGCACGACACAGAGTTATAGAAACACTCGAGCAACTGCGTGTTGCTGGAACACTCCTCGACGTGAAAATAAAGAACACAAAGAAAGGGCTCCATGAATTAATCCAGAAGCTCAAAGAAATACAGGAACAAAAAGATGAGCTTGTCGAGCAGTTCACTCAACGGTTCAGCAACATGGTAGATGAACTTGAGTACCGTATTGCTGAGCTTCGCAGATTGAACAGTATTGCAAGCAAAGCGATGAGGGAAAGAGCAAAGAAGGAAAGAGAAGCAATAAAGGAGGGAAGGTTTGAAGAAGCTTCGGACAAGAGGATAAAAGAATTTTTGCATAGGCTTGGTTTTAAAAACATTGTTATACTTGACAAGTCGAGCCGATACAGGGCTGTAACATTTGCTAAAGTTGAGCTTGACTACAGAGAAGAGGGGAACTGGGGAGTAATGTCTACATGGCTTGCTGGAGTTGACGATACTGGAATGCCCTGGAGTGTACCAGTTGGACCTCATGATCGCGGTAGTCTTCTGTCGTACAGGGGGCTAACAGTCGAGGATCAGATGGCGATTGCCTTCGGTGTCTATCCTGACGTTCTTGAAGATGAAAGTACAATGCTTCAGGGAGACGTACTTGTCTTCCACTGCAAAGAGGAAGAAGTACAGGAGTGGTGTGGATACTTGAAATACAGTCCGCAGGCAATGAGGATAAGACAATCCTGGGACCCCAGGGATATTGTGTTTCGCACAGCGTGGAAAAACATAGACGATGATTATACTGAGTTTTCTTCCCTCGACATTGCTACCTCTCACGTCTTACAAGCTCCCCAAGGAAGGGTGAAGAGGATTGAGGCAGTTCTTCTGGTTAATGACAAACCCACAATGACAAGGCAGCTTGTTTATCATGTTGTACTCCCAGAAGGTGGAACACTAACCCACAAGGAACATGCACCCCTCACACTTGCTCCTGGTGAGTATGCCATTGTGTTACAGATTAATGCTTTTGGCGCTGATTGAAAAGGGAGGGCAATAAGCCCTCCTCTATTATTTTGAGGAGGTGGAGGAAATGAGGCTAAGGTTTGAAGTACCCTGGGAAGTTGACTTAGGCGAGTACGGATTGGCTTGGCTTGAGGAGCTTGAGTACGACCCTGAAGATAACAGCTTTGTAGCAAACATATATTATGTTTACCGTGAATGGGTATTCGATAACGCCGAACTCTGTGTGCAGCTTGACGAAAAACCAAGAACACTCACGGCTGAGAGTGTTCTCAATGCTCCATGGGGTCACTTTACCATCTGTCCTACGAGAGCAACAAAGGTGGTTGGATTCGGGGAACCAGATGAGCTTATCGGTACCACCTTTGAGAAGATGTTGGGAAGTCGAGATGGGGAGGGGCAATGAGCCCTTCCTTGTTTTGGGAAGGAGGAGAGGAATATGAAAATCATAGACAGGAAGCTTGAAAACATCAGTAAGCATATTGAGGCTGATAGGTATGTGTACTACAGGAGAGTGGGACCATGGCTTTGTGGTAGGCATGTAGCTTGTGGGGGTCAGGAGGAGTGTGAAGATAAGTTCTTCTGTTTATTCAATGTTGCATATACCTGTGACTGTTGTGGAACGCTTGGTGTAAAATACGAAACATTCCGCTGGGTTGAAAATGGCTGCAGTTACATATCAGGACATAACACCGATTCAGGATTCTACTGCTCAAAGAAGTGCATGTATAAAAAGGAAACTTGGCCTCTTGATGAAGAAGATGATGTTACGATTGCATTCATTCAGGTGAAGAACAGAATAGAAGGGCTCACCCTGCAATGCCTCATTAAGTACGATCTTCCGATATGAAGTTTTGTTCTGATTGTTCCAATTGCCACAAAAAAATTTTGGACAAATTTTTTTCGTTTTGGTCTTGACAAGACGAGAAATTCTTCTTAGAATATTCTCGAAACAAAAAAACAAAATTGGGAAAAGAGGAGGTGTAGAGGTGAGCTGGTTAAGCGTGTTTGAGCGTGTATGCATGTCCTCTGGTCTGATAGAGGATATGCGACAGGAAGTAGCTGTTGCTCTCCTTGAAGCCCAGGTTAAAGGGCTTCAAGGAAAGCAGGCGGGAAACTATGTGTCAAGGATGTTGCATAGGATGTTGAGGGATTACGGCTTTCGGAAAATTGGAGGAAAGTACATGAGGATGGAAGTTCCTATGAGTTCGCTTGGAGGTGAGAATGATGATTAAGGGTAGATGTGGTAGTATTATTTTTGATGACTCAGGTATCTATGTACAGCAGCAAAATGTGAGGGTTAAAGTAGCAGGCACAGGAGAATTGAGGAAAGTAGTTTACGAAGCTGGTGAAGTAAAAGAGGATTGTACTATCCTCCCAATGATTACGGTACAGCTTGATGGCTTTACTGTTACAACCACTGCTGCATGCTGGAGCTGGGATTTTGAACAGCCAGTATACATTGGAAAGATTGATACAGAAAGGATGAAGGTAGCGTACAGGAGGATGTCCTCCTTAGAGAAGGTATTTATCAAGATAAGCGGTAATGGTATCTACATTGTCGCATCCAGCAATGGCGTCATTGGTATCGAAAGGATTGGAACAGTAGCAGAGCAACAGGAACTTGAAACCAGAGTTACCTGGTCTTTTGTGGAAAACATTCTGAATCTTGAGCTGCCAGTGTTTTTTGGAGTTTCCAAGTCTTGTGTGTGGGCTTGCAGCAGTGATATTGAGGTCTTTGAACCAAAGGCTGATGAAGAAAAGACAGTAGTCGAGGTTGGTGATGTGGTAGCAAAAGCTGTAGTGTCCTCAGAAGGCTTAGGTAGGTTAAGGAAGGTAATGAGAATGGCAACATCATCGCTCATCCACATAAGCTGGAGTGGTAATGGTGTAATTAAGATAGAATCCTCTGTTATAACGGACATGTTTAAAGCCGAAGTAGAAGCATCAGAAATGGAAGGAAAATATTCTTGCTTCGTACCGACGGAAGTACTCAGAGATATTGTTAACAATGCTGACGAAGTTGCTTTTAATGTGCTGAGCAATGACGTTCTTGAGATAAGCTGTGATGGAGGTGGTAGATACTACTTTTGATTCTCTCTGCTCTTAATGAAGAGGAGCGGGTAATTAATTACCCGCTCCTCTTTTTTTGTTTTGTCACCCAGCTGTTGATTTTTCCCTCATTCTCCATCATGTATTACTCTTGTTTTGCTTCTGTTTTTGTGATTTCCCTATGGTATTTTGTGTGTACATTGCTCTGCTGTGCTGCTGTTTCTGTGTATAAAGTGGAGTTTTTAAAGGTGGTGGAGAGAGGATTATAGGGCTTATGAGAACTGGGGTTTGGTTGTGTGTATGGAGGTGTGGGAATGGGGAATGGATGTAAGGCATCTCTCTGTTCCGCTCTACATCTGCATTTTCTGCTATTCCTGTATTATTCTATGCTTTCATCCTTTCATGTTT
>Ga0072500_139695_pt1 | contig 12874 bp, 10 predicted proteins | sample GBScelen77Swater_FD_63803 | JGI IMG/M metagenome (GOLD analysis project Ga0072500, IMG submission 63803) | Hot spring microbial communities from Great Boiling Spring, Nevada - cellulolytic enrichment S 77C v2 (version 2) | ecosystem: Environmental > Aquatic > Thermal springs > Hot (42-90C) ...
TCATCCGGAGATGCCGAGTCATGCTGCTCCGGCAGCGACGATCCGCGCCATCAGCCTCTCGCCGGCGCCGTATGCCGTCGTCTCGCCCGCAACGCCGGTCAGGGTCGCAGCGCGGTTCGTGTCCACCGACAGCGCTCTCGATTGGCCCAATATTCGTTTGCTGGTAGCTGGAAGGCAACTCGAGGGAACGGCGTGGTCGATCGACTCGGATCGTGACGTGACGGTCTTCAATAATTGGCAATTCCCGCCCGGTGTCTGGCCGGTCATGGCGACAGCGGTCGACCGGCAAGGGCGCAGCTTGACGGTCGTCTGGGGCTTCGTCGTCTCCAACGATGCCAACGAGAACCCCTGGTTCTATCCAGATGGCCGCATGAAAGCCGAAGCGGTGACGCGGACCTTGCGGACGCTGGTCGAGGGCTGGCGCTGGCATACGCGTGGACAGTCCTGGGACGGCGAGCCCCATCCGGAGTTCCCGACGCATGCTACCGGCGTGAGCGGTGCTGAACCGTTGCCGCAGTGGTTCGATGCCCAAGGACGCCCGAACCAGCAAGCGATCAGCGACACTCTCCGCATGCTCGAGCGTGAGTTCCGTTGGCACTTCTGGGGAATCAGCTGGGACGGCGATCGTCATCCCGAAATTCCGACGCATGCCGACTGAGCCGGCGGCCAACGACCGGGGTCGGCGGTTGGCCGCCGACCCCCGCTCCGCTTCGTGCGTGGGAAAACGGTTCTACGGACTCAGGCGATAGTTGGGCGCTTCTTTGGTGATGATCACGTCGTGCGGATGCGACTCGCGCAACCCAGCATTGGTCATCTGGATGAAGCGAGCCTTCTGCTGCAGTTCCTGGATCGTGCGTGCACCGCAGTAACCCATCGCGGCTCGTAGACCGCCGACTAGCTGGTAGACGACGTTGGCGAGCGGTCCCTTATAGGGGACGCGTCCTTCGATTCCTTCTGGAACGAGTTTGGCGATGCTGTCCACGTCCTGCTGGAAGTAGCGGTCCTTGCTGAAGGAGCGTGCCTTCATCGCACCGATCGAACCCATGCCGCGGTATTCCTTGAAGCGTTCCCCCTGATAGAGGATCACCTCGCCCGGGCTCTCGTCAACGCCGGCCAGAAGGCTGCCCAGCATGACGGTATCCGCCCCGGCCGCGATCGCCTTGGCGATGTCGCCCGAGTACTGGATCCCACCGTCGGCGATGACCGGGACACCGTACGCGCGGGCGACCCGTGCCACGTCCATGATCGCGGTGATCTGGGGGACACCGACGCCAGCGACGACCCGGGTGGTGCAGATCGAGCCGGGACCGACGCCGACCTTGACCGCATCGGCACCGGCTTCGATCAGCGCGCGAGCGGCTTCTCCCGTCGCGATGTTGCCGGCGATGACGTCGACATCCCAGCGGGCCTTGATCGCCTTGACCATCTCGATGACGGCTCGGGAGTGCCCGTGTGCGGTATCGACGACCAGGACATCGACCCCCTCTTCGACCAGTGCGGCGGCTCGCTCCAGCGATTCTGTCCCGACCCCGACAGCCGCGCCGACCCGCAGTCGCCCGTGGGGATCCTTGGTCGCGTTCGGGTACTGGATCCGCTTCTGGATGTCCTTGACCGTGATCAGCCCTTTGAGGATCCCGCGCTCGTCGACGACCGGAAGCTTCTCGATCTTGTACTTGTGCAGGATCTCGCGGGCTTCGTCGAGCGTCGTTCCCACCGGCGCCGTGATCAGGTTCTCCTTGGTCATCAGATTGGCCACTGGTTGATCGAGGTCATCCTCGAAGCGGAGATCCCGGTTGGTCAAGATGCCGACCAGCCGACCGTTCTCGTCAGTGATGGGAACGCCGGAAATGTGGTACCGCTCCATCACGGCCAGTGCGTCGCGCACCTTGTCGGTGGGGCGCAGCGTCACCGGCTCGACGATCATGCCTGATTCGGAGCGCTTGACCTTGTCGACTTCCGCAACTTGCTCCTCGATCGACAGGTTGCGGTGAATGATTCCGATCCCGCCTTCTCGAGCCAAGGCGATGGCCATGCGCGCTTCCGTGACCGTGTCCATCGCTGCCGAGACGATCGGGATGTTCAGCTGGATGTTTCTGGTCAGGTTGGTTCGGGTATCGACGTCCTTCGGAAGCACCGCTGATTCCGCGGGAACGAGCAGCACGTCGTCGAAAGTCAGCCCGATACCGACCAGCTTCTCGGCTAGGACGTCCTCGAGCGACGGGATCTCGGTTTCGGATACGGGTATCGATTCGGACATGATCGTCATGGTCGGTCACCCCCTGGATTCGCTCGAACTACTCTCGTGCGCCACGGCCAGCGGTTCGCGCGTTGCTGGGAGACCGAGCCGGTCCAGCAACTCGCGACCCAGTTCTGCATACGCGGTCGCCGCGCGGGACGACGGGTCGTACTCGAAGATCGTCTGCCCATGACTGGGCGCTTCTGCCAACCGGACAGCGCGTGGAATCACTGTCCGGAACGCTCGTGTGCCGAAGACGCGTCGCACCTCCTGGACCACCTGGAGGGCCAGCCGGGTCCGCGCATCGAACATCGTCAAAACCACGCCGATGACATCGAGCGGCGGATTCAACCGCCGCTTGACCAGATCCACCGTCGTGACCAACTGGGCGAGCCCCTCCAGCGGGAGGTACTCGCACTGGATGGGGACGAGGATGGAGCGTGCGGCTACCAAGGCGTTCACCGTCAACAATCCGAGCGAGGGCGGGCAATCGATCAGGACAACCGCATACCGCTCGGTGAGCTGGCCGAGCGCCATCCGCAACCGGAACTCGCGCTGATTCGCCGTGACCAACTCGACTTCCGCCCCGGCCAAGATGCCGGTCGAAGGGAGCAGATCCAGTCCGGGGCGGACACTCGGTACGACGACGGCGCTGGTGCGCTCCGGATCGAGCAGCGCGTCGTACACCGTACCCGCGAGGCTGCGGCGCTCCACACCCAGGCTGCTCGTGGCGTTGGCTTGCGGGTCGAGATCGACCAAGAGCGTTGCGTGCCCGTGACGGGCGAGAAAGGCGGCGAGCTGCACAGCGGTGGTGGTTTTGCCGACTCCACCTTTTTGATTCGCGACCGCGATCACTCGTTCCACGCCGCTCGCCCCCGCCCGCGCGGTCGATATCGATTACTCCAGTGTAGCACGTGGTTCCACGAACCGGACAGCGACCTCGTTCGCCAGGAGGATGCCGCGCCGGCTCAAGCGAAGCCGTTCGCCGTCCCACTCGATGAGTCCGTACTGAACGAGTTCGTCGAGTTCCGGTCCATAGGCCTCGCTCAGTTCGACGCCGTGCCGGGCGCGAACCGCCGCAGCGGAAATCCCGTCGGCGACCAGGCGGAGACCGAGCATCATCGTCTCGACCAGCTCGGTACGGGGATCGATCGACTCCATGTCAGCGATCGGCAGTTCGCCAGCCTCCACGCGCGCGATATAGCGAGCCGGTACGCGCTCGTTGACCGTGCGGATCCCACCGATCGAGCCGTGCGCTCCCGCCCCGATGCCGAGATAGGAGCCGTTACGCCAGTAAATCGTATTGTGTCTCGAACGATAGCGGCTGGCTCGTGCCCAGTTGGAGAGCTCGTACTGGTCATAACCGTGCTTCTCGAGCTGTTCCATCGCCAGTTCAGCCAACTCGGCCACGACGTCGTCGTCGAGGGGACGGAGAATGCCCCGGCGAACAGCACGCTCGTACGGCGTTCCGGGCTCGATCGTCAAGGCGTAGAGCGAGAGATGCTCCGGTTGCCAGGAGAGGACCGTGGCGAGGTCCTGTTCCCACTGGTCTGGCGTCTGACCTGGCCACCCGTAGATCAGGTCGAGGTTGACGTTGCCGAAGCCAGCGGCTCGAGCGGCCCGGTAGGCGGTTACCGGCGTCTCGGGACGATGCGCGCGTCCGAGTACTTTCAGCCCCTGCGGCATCAGCGTCTGGACCCCCAGGCTCAGCCGGTTGACGCCAGCCGCACGATAGCCGGCGAGCTTTTCAGTGTCGACCGTTTCGGGATTCGCTTCCAACGTGACTTCCGGCTCGTCGACCAGCAGGAAGATCGCCGCGATGGCGTCCAACAGCTCGGCGACCTGGTGCGGAGTGAGGAGCGAAGGAGTTCCCCCACCGAAGTAGATCGTGCCGACAGGACCTCGTCCCCAGCGATCAGCCACCAGCGCGAGTTCGCGGCGTACTGCCGCGAGATAGCGGGGGATCAACGGTTCCTGACGGGCGTAGACGTTGAAATCGCAATAGGGGCAGACCCGCCGGCAAAACGGTATGTGCACGTACAGCCCCCACGGTGCCTCGCGGGGCTGCGGTGCAGCGAGTTGGAGCTGTACGGTAGACTCGACGGACGTCATCGATCTGTGATCCAGTCCCTTGCTTTCTGTTGAGTATAGCGAGTCCAGCGATGCTCCTGCTGCCGCACGATCGTGCTGGCGAGAACGGTCCGAGCTCAGGTCCGCGATCGTCGGTCAGTCGCGCCCGAAGGCTGTTCGTCGTCGATGGGTCAGCAGGCTCTGGAGGAGCCCCAGTGCGGCGAACTGGGTCCAGATCGCGCTTCCACCGAGGCTCACGAAGGGCAAAGGTACGCCGGTGACGGGAAGGAGACCGACGTTCATACCCATGTTCACGAAGGCCTGGAAGAAAAGAAGGCCGGTCACGCCAGTCGCGAGTGCTCGCCCAAAAAGATCGTTGACGAGCAGAGCGACCCGGCTGGTGCGCCAGAGCAGCAAGACATAGGTCCCGACGAGCGCGACTCCGCCGACGAACCCGACCATCCCCATGGCATGGGCGAAGATGAAGTCGGTATGCCGAACGCGGAGCAGCCCCAGCTGGCTCTGCAGGCTCCCGGCCAAGCCGTTTCCGAACAGTCCTCCAGTGCCGATCGCGATCTGTGCTTGGATGATGTTGAAGCCTTCGCCGAAGTAGTCGCGCTCCGGATCGAAGGAGACGAGCAGCCGCTCCCGCATATAGTCGTGGAGCACGAAATGCCAAGCGAACAGTGCGATGAACGGGCTCGCGGCGAGAACCGCACCGAGGTGCAGCCGACGCACCGGACTGACCAGCATGACGGTGAGCCAAATGGCGGCGAAGCACCCAGCTGTTCCCAAGTCCGGTTGCTGGTAGACCAGGACCATGGGGACGAGCACGAGGAGACCGGCCAGGAGAAAGTTGAGGAAACGTCGCATCTCTGGCCCACGATCGGCCACGAATGCCGCCAGCGCGACCAGGACTGCGATCTTGGCTGGCTCCGACGGTTGGATCGTGATCGGGCCGACGTCGATCCAGCGGCGAGCTCCACCGATCGTCACGCCGATGAGGTCGACCGCGATCAGGCCGACCAATGCGAGACCATAGAGAGCCCACGCCAGTGCCCTGATGTAGCGCGGATCGACGCGGCTCAATGCGAGCATGAGGAGGAAGCCGAGGAGCATGGCGACCGCTTGTCGCCCGACCGGTCCACTCAGGCGCAGAGGACCTCCGCCGTCGGCGCTCCAAATCGCGACCAACCCGAACAGGCAGAGCACGAGCGCAGTCGCGACGAGTGCCCAATCGAAATGCCGCAGATTGGCTCGCCGCTCGTGACCACGCAAGGTCGTGACGATCGCGTTCATGAGTCCATCCTGGCCTGGCGTGCGTTCCGCTATCCCCAGACCCGAGTATACGCGCAGCAAAGTCTGCGCTGGACTCTCGCAACGCGGACGAGCCGTGCTGGACGGTGACGTCAGTCAGACAACGAGAGGGGTACCGTGGCGCGTTCTCCACCGACGATCGTGAAAGGAGCAACTGGCGACACCAGACCCTTGACACAAGACGTGGCAGAGGAGTATATATATCTCCGGAAACTGTGCTGAGCCGATCAGTCGAGGAGCCAGGGTGCCTCGGAACGATGCGAAAGGAGGGAGCCATGATGGAGCGCTGGAGCCCGATCGCGGAGTTCGAGCGACTCTGGAGCGAGATGGATCGGCTGATGAGCGAAGCCTTCGGCCGCACGGCTCGACCGTTCTTCGCCCGGACCTTCGCGGCGCGGCCGGCGATCGACCTCTACGACACGGGTGAGGCGCTGGTCGTGAAGGTCGCCGTGCCGGGTGCTCGGCCGGAGGATCTCGAGGTCAGCATCGAGCAGAACGCGCTGACGATCCGCGGCCGGTACGGTTATGTCCTCGATGAGGAAACGGCGAAGCATGCGACCTGGTACCGCCGCGAGATCGGGTACGGCGAGTTCAGCGAAACGCTGACCTTGCCCGCTCCGGTCGACGCGGAGAGCGCTCAGGCACAGGTCGAGCACGGGATCTTGACGCTGACTTTGCCCAAGACGACGGAGGCTCGCGTCAAGCGGATCCCGGTGCAGCAGGCGAAGGCGTTGGCCAGTTCGCTCAACTGAGCGCGTCAGTCCACGCGGCAGGACAGGCCCGGGCAGCTCGACGCCCGGGCTTTTCTCGTGCGTGGTTGGGGCCGAGCGCATCGCCTCAGTCGTGACTCGACGCCTGTGGCGGAGCCGGAACTGCCCGTTCCCGGGTCTGCATCGTTCGTGTCTCCGGGACGAAGAACAGCAGAATCAGAGCAGCGAAGAGGCCTAGACCCGAGCAGAGCCCAGCAGTCAGCGCGATGCCGAGGAGGTCGGCGACCACACCGACGGCCAGTGGAGCAGCCGCCTGTCCCCCATCACCGACGAGGCGCCAAAGGCCGAGAAATTCGCCCGTCCGTCCGGGTGGAGCCAGGTCGGCCCCCAGCGTCATCATGGTGCCGGATCCCAGACCGTTGGCGAATCCCAATAGGAGGGCGACGAGGAGCAGCTCCGTCTGGGAGCCGGTGAAGGGAACGAGTGCCATAGCGAGGCCGAGCAAGAGAAACGAGGGGATGGCGGCAGCCTTGCGCCCCCAGCGGTCCATGATCCAGCCAGCAGGCCAGAAGAGCGCCATATCGACCATGGCGGAGAGACTGACGATCTGACCGATCGCCGCAGCGCTGAGTCCGAGCGCATCGGCACCGTACAGCGGGATGGCGACTTGGCGAGTCTGACGCAACATCTGCCCGAGCAGCTGTGCCGAGCCAGCGCTGACCAGCACCCGCCAGCGAGATCGCAGCACTTCGCCGAGCGCGGTCAGCGGAGCGTGCCGGATGGCCGACTGTGTACCTCCGCTCGGCTCGAAGGCCAGGCTGGCGACGAGAAAGGCCAGCAGCGCCAAGACTGCCGTCGCAGCGATCGCCCAGGCCAGACCGAAAACGTTCCCGATCCAGCCGCCGATGGCCGGCCCCAGGAACCAGCCGATCCGGTTGATCCCACCGAAGACTGCGATGGCTCGGCCTCGCTCGTGGACGGGAACCACTGTGGCCAGATAGGCATGCCGAGACAGACCCCAAAGGGCCACGCCGGCACCACTCACGAAGCGGCAGAGGACCAGGATTCCGATGGCGCTTCCCGACAAGGCAACGCCGGCCGTCGCTAGTCCATAGACGAGGCAACCGAGCAAAAAGGCGCGGCGGTGTCCGAGGCGGGGCAGGATCGTACCGACCGGCAAGTCAGCGCTGAGCGTCCCGATCCAGCCCGCTGCGATGGCGATCCCGGTCACTGTATAGCTGGCGCCGTGCTCGCGGAGGAACAGCGGCAAAACCGGCACCATGACTCCTTGCCCGAAAGCGAGGAGTATCGTCGGCAGATAGACCGGGAAGAGCAGGTCGCGTGTCAGGCGCATCGCAGTCTCCGCAGCCCCCGCTCATCCTGGCACGGTCCGTTCGGCTCGGCAAGCGATCGGGGGCACGAACAGAGAGGCGTTGCACGGTCACCGGTGACTGCAGGCGCGATCAGACGAACCGCGTGTCGGGCCCCGCATCTCGGGGAAGCACTATCGGACCGGTGAGCGCGCGCCATGAGGGTCCGCAGTGACGAACCGAGAGACGATCAGGTGGGTTGCCCTGGGTATCGCGGCGTGACCATCGACGCTCGCCCTCGCCGCAGTGCGGTGACTGAGCAGGCATCCGCCATGCGAGAGAAGGAAAGAGCGAGGGGGTCGCCCGACCGCAGTTGCGTCGCGTCGGCTTAGGCGTGCCACCGACGCAGCTCGCTGCGGGCGACTGTCGTGAACTTCGGTACCAGAGCGAGAGGCCGGACGATCACGTTGCACAGAATAGAACATGTGTGCTATACTGTGCGGTAGCACCGTTGGGGAGATGCCCGAGTGGTTCAAGGGGCCGGTCTGTAAAATCGGTGCGCTCGTGCGCGTCGGGGGTTCGAATCCCTCTCTCCCCACCGAGAAGTGTTCCGGCGAGTTCTCCCGCGTTCTCGATCCACTGGTTCCGATTCACGGCCTTTTCGTGCCGGCACGACCGGGTGACTGCTCGTCCTCCTTTGCGATCGGTGCCGCCTCAGCCCGATGGATCGGGGCTGTCTTTCGGTCGCTTGACCATCGCTGGTCAACGACACCGAGGGTTGACGAGAACTGAACCTACGCGACGCCGGCGCGAAAGCTCTTCCCGATCGAGCTCGCCGCACTGACAATGCGCGCCGATCCCTGCTGTCAGCATGGTGGAGTGGCCGACCTAGGCGGCCGGCTGGAGGGAGGAGGCTGCCTCACTGATAGACAGGGCGAGTTCGCTGGGGAGACCGGCATCGACGAGGAGGTCGTGCAACTCGCTCGGCGTGGCTGCTCGAGCCCGACGGGTCCGCAAGCGCTGATGTTCGGCCAGATCCTCGAGTATCCACAGCCGCGTTTCGACGTCCCAGCCCGATGCGGTGCGACGGACAAGCATCCGCCCCGCCAGCGCCTGCCCGATACTGGCGGAGCGCCGATCGAGGCGCCGGCCGGTGATTTCGAGTTCGGCTGATCGGGTCTGCCAGTGACATTCCCAGCCAGCGACCTCCCTCGGCAGATGCGGTGGTGCTCCGGTGACACCGGACATGATGGCCTCCTCTCTTGGACATCGCTGCGCGTTAGTCCGCGATCACCGTGTCTTCGGCGCCGCGCGCTCAGCGGAGCACGCCGGGACCCGCATCGCTCAACAGCTCGACCAGCAACGCCTTGTGGAGGTGCAGTCGATTCTCGGCCTGCTCGAAGATGATCGACTGCGGACCGTCCGCGACTTCGGCGCTGGCCTCTTGCCCACGGAACATCGGCAAGCAGTGCATGAAAACCGCGTGCGGCGCAGCCGCCGCCATGATCTCGGGCGTCACGCGGTAGCTCTCCAGTGCGCGGAGCACCTCCTCGGAGACCGTTTGGCCCATGCTGACCCAGACGTCGGTATAAACGATATCGGCGCCGCGCACAGCTTCCCACGGGTCAGCGTACACCTCGATGCGTCCGCCTGTTCTGGTTGCGATCGTCCGCGCGCGCTCGATGATCGCGGGATCCGGACGACAGCCGGGCGGTGTGGCGATGCGGACGGACAGCCCGACGAGAGCACCGGAAAGTGCCAGCGAGTGCGCCATGTTGTTGGCACACCCGAGATAGGCGAGTGTCCGACCGCTCCAGCCACCGAACTGTTCCTTGATCGTCAACATGTCGGCCAAGGCTTGGGTGGGATGCACGAGGTCGGAGAGGCCGTTGATCACGGGAACCGAAGCGTGGGTAGCGAGTTCCACGACGTCGGCATGTCGGAAGACGCGGGCCATGATGCCATCGACGTACCGCGACAGGACGCGTGCGGTATCGGCGATCGTTTCGCCGCGCCCGAGTTGGAGGTCGTTCGTGGAGAGGTAGAGGGCGTGCCCGCCGAGCTGCGCCATCCCGGCTTCGAAGGCGACGCGAGTTCGGGTGGAGGGTTTTTGGAAGATCATGGCGAGTGTCTTGCCGCGGAGAAGATGATGCTGTGGTTCGCCAGCCCGGTGTTGTGCCTTGAGGTGAGCCGCGAAGTCGATCAGCGCGATCGCTTGCTCGGGGGCGAGATCAGAATCGACGAGCAAATGGAAGAGCTTACGAGCGGTCGGGACAGCCATGGCAACCTCCTGATCATGCTGCACACGGTCCAATTACCGGCGTACCGGATACCCACCGTCCTGGACCTGTGCCTCATGCGGAGGTGCACCCTGACCCTTCCTTTCATCGCTGCATCGCTCGCCTCGCGAGCTCGGTTCCACTATCGCAAAAGGGAAGCCAGCTGTCAAGCATCGCGGTCGAGCATCAGGTGCCAGGATCGCGAGCATGTCTCGCGATCGCCGGCAGCGTTCTGCCGGACTCGGAGCGTCGGATCGCTGAGCCGCCCGTCGAGCGTGTCCCCTCACGCCGACGGATGCCTGGAGACAGACGCTGATCTCTTGACATGCTCAGAGAAAAGCTTTAGAGTGCATGACGAGTCCAGCGACCGATTGGCCGCTCGAGTCGAGCGGGATATCCGGCTCGTCGTCGAGAAGCGGTGCGGAGGCACTGACGATCGACACAGCGAGCGTTGTCGTGGTGAAGGCCGGTTCGGCTTTACCGAGGAAGAGGACGTCGGCCATCGCGATGATCGGGAGCGTTTGTCAGCGAAAGGGGGAAGAAGGTGGCAGCAGTTGGTGACGGTGGTGCGGTCGGTCAAGCTGTCCAGATCGGCACCGGTCGCCCTCCACTGTCGTTAGTCGATCTGCCGGAGCCGGAGGAGGTCTTCAAGGTTCCACGCATCGGTGTCAAGGAAGCGATCACGGTGGTGATCGGTCCGAGTCTGATCGCGCTCGGCCTGTCCATCGGGTCCGGTGAGTGGCTCTTGGGGCCACTCGCCGTTGCCCAGTACGGCTTTGTCGGGATCGGTTGGGTCATCTTGCTTTCGGCGCTTCTGCAGACTTTCTACAATGTGGAAATCACGCGCTACATCATGGCAACGGGTGAGGTGCCAGTGTTGGGCTGGGCACGAGTGCCGCCGGGTTGGTGGCTGTGGGTGCCGCTCGCGCTCCTGATGGTCTACTTCGCCAACATTTGGGGTGGCTGGGCTGCCGGTGCTGGCGAGGGGCTTTATGTCCTCTTGACTGGAAGCCTAGTGGACCAGCCGAACGAGCGAACGACGGCGCGCTGGCTGGCGGTCCTGCTCATGGTGATCGTCTTCCTGCTCGTGCTCTTCGGTCGGAAGATCGCGCGTACGCTCGAGTTGGTCAACTGGGTGGTCGTCGGCTTTATTTTGGTCACGCTGGCGATCGTGAACCTCCTGGTGGTTCCCTTCGAAACCTGGTGGACAGCGCTGCGCGGTCTCTTGACGCCGGCTCTTCCACCATCCGGCGTCGACGCGACACTGCTCGGGGGTCTCGCTGGCTACACCGCGCTGGCCTCGGGACTCAACTGGTACAACATGAATTATTACCGCGACCATGGCTATGGCATGGGAGCCCGAGTCGGGTTCATCGCCGGACTCGTCGGTGGGAAGCAGGAAGAAGTACTCGCCAGCGGCGTGACCTTTCCGGATACCCCGGAAAACGAGCGTCGCTGGAAGCGCTGGTTCCGGCTGTTGCTGCTGGACCAGTGGGTCGTGTTCTTCGGCGGTGCACTCATCGGCATGTATTTGACGACGCTCCTCGTCTATCACTTGGCCAATCTGCCTGGTATCGAGAAGCCGACACGGGCTACCATGCCGACCTTCGCGGCCGATGTCTTGGGCCGAGAATACGGGACGCCGCTCTATTATTGGGCCTTGATCGTGGGCTTCTTCGTCCTCTTCAGCACACAACTCGGTGTCTTCGAGTCGCTCGTGCGCAACATGTCGGACGGGTTGTATGGACTCAGCCCAGCCTTCCGGCGCGCGATCGCCGGTGACCCACGTCGCTTTTACTATCCCTTCATGATCGTGCTGCTGGCCGTGATCAGCTTCCTCATTTTTCAGGCGCTGCCGACTGAACTGATCCTGATCTCGGCGAACATGGCGAACCTCGGTGCGTTGGTCTTCCCCTTCTTGCTCATTTACTTGAACCGGCGCCTGCCGCGACCAGCGCGGCTCCGCTGGTGGTCGTATCTCCTGCTGGTCGGCAATACCATCTTCTTTGGTTTCTTCTTCGTCAACTTCCTCTGGACACAACTCACGGGAGGACCACTCGTCAAGTTCTAGCAGCCTCAGCGCGGAGAACCGAGCAGGGTACCGGGGTGCGGCCCCGCCACGCTCCCGTGCCGCGCCCGTTCCACCCCCCCCTCTGGATCCCCGAGGATCGCGCTCTCGCCCTCTCCTCCCGCGCGACCTCCCCACATCCGGCCCGATGAGGCTCACATCCAATACGCGCGATCGAGACTGCGATACTGAATCGCCTCGGAGATGTGATGCGGTCGAATGACGTCACTCTCTTCGAGATCGGCGATCGTGCGACTCACTTTCAGGATGCGATCGTAGGCGCGAGCGGATAGCCCCAACCGCGAGACGGCGTGTTCCAGGAGGCGCTCGGCCGATTCCTCCAGCCGACAGTATGTGCGGATCAGCCGGGGCGTCATCTGCGCATTGCAGTAAATCCCATCGGCCACATAACGGCGCACCTGCCGCTCGCGAGCACGAACCACGCGCTCTCGAACGGTCTGAGAGGTTTCACCCGCGGCACTATCGGCGAGCTCTCGAAATCGCACCGCCGGGACCTCGATGTGAATGTCTATGCGATCCAGAAGCGGCCCGGAGATCTTCGAGACGTAACGCTGGATCATGGCCGGCGTGCACGTGCACTGTCGCACGCGCGACCCCCAATACCCGCACGGGCAGGGATTCATCGCCGCCACCAGCATGAACCGCGCGGGGAACGTCAAGGACATCGCCGCGCGGGAGATCGTCACGCGCCCGTCCTCCAGCGGCTGCCGCAAGACTTCGAGCACATTTCGATCGAACTCCGGCAGCTCGTCCAAGAAGAGGACGCCATGATGGGCGAGGCTGACCTCCCCAGGTCGGGGAATAGCACCGCCGCCGCTCAGCCCCGCCTCCCCGCACGGGTGGAGCGGGGCGGGGAGCGGGGG
>Ga0072500_133899_pt1 | contig 12848 bp, 11 predicted proteins | sample GBScelen77Swater_FD_63803 | JGI IMG/M metagenome (GOLD analysis project Ga0072500, IMG submission 63803) | Hot spring microbial communities from Great Boiling Spring, Nevada - cellulolytic enrichment S 77C v2 (version 2) | ecosystem: Environmental > Aquatic > Thermal springs > Hot (42-90C) ...
TCCTCTTGAGAGCGCCTTCCAGAGTCTCAGGAAGAAACTCGAGAGGTTTTTCCCCAGTCCTTTTGGAGATACCTCGCCACGTCTTGACATGATGCTCTCGCCCTTCGTTACAGTCCTTCGTCCCCAGGTTGAGGTGGGAGAGGTCTTCGGTCTTCTCTTTGAGGCCATCAGGAAACGGAAGCGGGTTCGTCTCACGTACCGGTCTCTTTCTTCGGGAGAGATAACGACCCGTGAGGTCGAGCCGTACCACCTTTACAACTTCGAGGGCGTCTGGTACCTCTGTGGCTTTTGCCTTTTACGAAAAGAGATTCGGGATTTTGCCCTGGACCGGATAGTGGGTGTTACGGTGCTCCCGGAGGAGGAGTTCGAGATTCCTGCGGATTTCGACCCCCAGGAGTACCTCTCCCGGGCTTTCCGCATGTTCCGTGGGGAAATCCAGAGAATTGTGGTGCGCTTTGACCCGTATCAGGCTCGCTGGATTCGGGAACGCATCTGGCACCCTACCCAGAGGATTACCGAGCTTGAGGATGGAGGACTGCTCTTTGAGGTGGAGGCAAATCCCGAGGAAATCACGAGGTGGATTATCGGGTATGGGAGTCATGCGGAAATCGTGAGCCCTCCTTCCCTCCGTGAAGCGGTGAAAGAAGAACTCCAGAAAACCCTGTCGCAGTACACAGACTGACACGTAATGTCACTGGCTTCGGGTACAATGGGAGTGGAAGTTTGGTTCTTTATGCGGGCGGTTATGCAAGGGGAGCTTGCCGTGAAGGGGACGGGTGTGGGACCTCCTTTTTGGGGAGCGTACCGGAGGATGGCGCAAGGTGCAGCTTCTTATTACATTGACCGGAAGCAGGGAAATCGTCCTGCCGTTTGAGCACAACCACCTCCTTCAGGCGGTCATCTACCACCAGATAGAGCAGCCGGCTCTCAGGAGTCTCCTGCACGATCAGGGTTTTGCTTTTGGCAAGCGACGCTTCAAGCTTTTCGCCTTCTCGCGCCTCATGGGGAAATTCAGGGTTCTTGGAGAAAAAGGGGAAATTGCCTTCACCCCTCCCTGCCGGCTGGTCGTCTGCTCGCCTCTCCTTGTGGTGGTGGAGGAAATGGCAAAGGGGTTTTTGCGGCAGGGACAGGTTCGCCTGGGAAAGAACAGGCTCACCGTGGGGTCTGTTGAGGTGCGGGATACGGAAGTCACGGAAAACCGTATCACTGTGCGCATGCTCTCGCCTCTGACTGTCTACAGTACGCTTGAGAATGCCGGAAAACCCTTCACGTACTACTATTCGCCTTTTGAGCCCCGCTTTGCCGAGCTCGTTAGAGAGAACCTGGCCAAAAAGTACCAGCTTGTCTTCGGGCAATCGGCAGATCTTGCCGGCTTTAGCATCACTCCTGTGGGGGTGAGGGAGCAGGACCTGAAGGTGATCCGCTACAAGGGCACAATCATCAAGGGATGGATGGGGAAGTACCGGCTGACCGGAAAGCCGGAGCTTCTTACGGTGGCGCTTGATGCGGGCCTGGGAGCCAAGAACTCTCAGGGATTTGGGTGCTGCGAAGTGGTGGAGGAGAGACAAAAGTACTGAATTCTACTCGCACACCCGGCTGGTTGGTGTGAGACGCTACTTCGGAGAAGTTCTGCCGCTATACGGGTGGGAGTGGATCGCCCGGACTTTGAATGTTTCTGTGGAGGGGAAGTAATGACCCAAAGGTACTTTCAACATGAGGTTTTACGAAAATTGTCAGCTGGTCAGTCAGTGTTAGTCGTAGCGCCGACTGGTCTTGGGAAAACCAGAGCGGCTTTAGAGCCTTTTCTACGTGCGTCTGTCAACGGAGGCCTGCTCGGAACGCGATTGATCTATGCTCTGCCTTTGCGGGCGCTCACCAAGGGCGTTGTGGAGGAGTTCAATGAATTACGAGCAGGACTTCGACCGATAGTTCATCACGGTGACGCGCCTGAAAGTCGGTTCTTCTCTGAACGGGCTATCGTAACCACTATTGATCAGTATTTTACTGCCTTTGCAGGTGCTCCCCTTTCCTGGGCATCGCACTTAAGCCATGCTGCGGCAGGAGCAGTTCTTACCAGCTATTCCGTTTTTGACGAAGTGCATTTGCTCTCTCCCCAAAAAGGGCTCCACCTGCTCTTTGCTGCCCTCTATCTGCGAAAACGATGGGGGCTTCTATCGTGCGTAATGACTGCCACCTTGCCACCCTCCGTAGTAGAGTTTTTTGAGAACTTTTGCAGGCTTGAGAAGGTGGAGGCGACGGACGAGGACATCCAAGAGCGTGACAGTTGGAGGCAGGTAAGACTGGAGTTAATGGGTAGGCTAGCAAACTCTAAAGCCAAAGGCAAGAAGAAAGAAGCGCAGGCTATTACCTTTGAATGGGATGAAAAAACCCCGACCGAATTGGCCGAATTCGTTTTTGAGAAATGGAATCAGTGGAATGAGCTGGGAATAGACGGTTCGAGGAAAATCATTGTGTTTGTGAATACTGTGGACCGCGCTCTTCAAGTGTACCGAGAACTGAAAAGCAGACCCAATGTGAATGTTCTGCTGGCGCATTCAAGGTTTACCAAGGAGCATAGAGAAAAAATTGAAGCCGAGTTGCATCGCTTCTTTGGAAAGAATTCTGGCCCCGAAGAAGCGATTCTCGTGACTACACAAGTAGCGGAGGCCGGGCTAAATATTTCTGCACCTCTGGTCATCACGGAGCTGTGTCCGATGGATTCACTGATCCAGCGTGCAGGACGCTGCCAGCGATTTAGGCCATCAAACGGTCGGGCAAGCTGTGGAAAAATTTTGGTTGTCAAGCCCGCGGGAGATGATTGGTATCTTCCGTATGCTGACAAGGTAAGACTTGTTAGAGTAGGTAAAGAAGACAACAAGGAAAAACGAGAGCTTAGCGAACAATTCTTTGCTATCGAGTTCACCCGAGCGGTTCTTGAGCAAAGGGCAGGAAAAGACCTGAGGCTTCGGTGGGAGGAGGAAAGACACCTTGTTGAGCAAGCCTTGAATCGACTCTACCAATCCTTCCTGAAGGGTTCTGTTGACGTTGAGTTTCAGAAAGGCGAAGAATTCTTCGAGACTCTATTTAACCGTCATTTTAACCGTCATAAAGGCAAGCAAAGGGAGGCTGAAGAGGAGGAAAGCGATGAGGAGTGATAGGGCCATAACTCCATCGGAAGCCCTGGGTGCGTATGAGCGGGCATTTCGTGCGGGTTATCCCGCCGAAGTGGAGAGCTTGCTACGGGAAATGCTTAATGTACAGGTGGCTGTGGTTGACGATATTGAGCGTGCAAAGCAGCAGATTGCCCAGGGCAAGCGTTTTAAAACAGTGACGGTACCCTATGGTGTCTTTTTGGGAAAGTCGAAAGGGAAAAAGATCTGGCTGTTGGGTTTCGAATCTTTAAAACAAACCGGGGCAGATAATGTTATCCAAAAGGTCGGTTCACGGGAAGAAATCCTTCCCAACCGTACATATATCCTGCTTAGGAGCGAAGCGGGATATAGCCAGACCGAAGGCTTGACTTTCGAGGGTGAGGGCGAAACTACCGGTTTTGAGGAGGAACCTGAGGCAGAACGGCGAGAAAAGTCTACAGAAGGACAATTCCAGTCTTGGAAGGAACACAGCTATGGGGTATGGCAGCGCTCGGAACGCATTGCTAATCTATATCGACCATTCGTGGAAGCATGGGCTGGGAGTGTTCTGAGTGAACATTGGGATGGTGAAGAAAAGAAGAAAAACGCATTTGTCGAGATCGTGCTGTGGGCCATCCGTTTCGCTGCTCTGCTGCACGATGTGGGGAAGTTAAATCAAGAGTGGCAGGAGGTGGTCTGGAGGAACGAGAAGCACATACAAAATGGATCTGTCAACAAAGACACTTGGGACCCGTTTATTGCTCGAACCAGCTCGGCTTCGGATGAGGTTAGAAAGCAACTACAGAAGCCGCCTGCTCATGCCCCTTTTGCTTATCCGTTTCTCAAGACACTGCTTAGGAATTTAGTTGGAGATTACCGTTTGTGGGATATCGTTGCTTTAGCGGCTGCTCGCCACCATAGTCTTGAAGTTACTGGGGCTTTCTCAAGTGATCAATTTCAGTGGGATAATGGCGCCGAGACTTTTCTCAGAAAACTGATAGAGGAGGTCCTTGGAGAACTCCTGGAAGAAGACAAGAAGAGGTTAGAAGGTGCCCTTGCTGAAGCATCGAAAGCCATTTGTTCGGCATCCAAGGCAGACGAACCTCCTGGACCTACTGATGATTTGTACTTTCTGTATTGCCTTGCTAACCGCCTGGTCAAAGTGTGTGACTGGGAAGATGCAGGAAATCAAGAAATTGAGCTTAAAGGGTGAGTGTTATGGGGCTACCGGAGCCAATCACGCTTAAGAAGAACGTGTTTTATGTGTACAAAACCGGCATCCCCTTTTTTGACGCTGCCCGCCTGATCGGTGTTGCGCACCTTTTCTTTGGTACTGCTTCGGCAGAAGTGGAGGATAAAGGAGCGTACTGGGAGGTTTCAGGAGTTGTTACAAGACGAGATGAGCAACAAGTGTTATGGGTTGTAGAATTCATTAATCCTACAGCTACCGAGCGCAAGCTTTTTGAAGTTAAAGTTAAAAACGACAGTAAGTTTCCCTGGAAAGAGCTCCTTCAGTATTTTGAGGAAAAGGAATTAGGGAAACGCAAAGGGCGTAAGCAGGAACTGAAAGCGGAATACGATGCAGCTCTTCAGATAGGGACCCGTGGTGTGGATCCCCTTGCTAAATACGAAGTGCTTGCACCACGTTCAACTTCTGAGACGCTTAAAAAATGTAAAACAAACTTTCAGGAGGTTGCTGCTGCCACTTTAGGAAGAGCTTTTGCAGCAAAAGTAGACAGTCGTGCTAAGCGCCAGCGGGATGAAATGTACATTTTGCCCATTTTTCGTGAGCGTTTCGTGCTAAGCGGTTTCTTAGATTATAAACGTGACTTTTCTCATGCTGGTGGTGGATGGGTTGCTGCCATTTGGGCTGCACTTTCAATTCTTGTAGACCTCACTGCAAAACGCCTTCCAGTGACAGACTTTGCCTATACCCGTGAAGTAAAGGGACCGAACAATCAACCTATCTTTTCAGGGAGTGGCTACCTTGGTCTTGAAAGACTGTGCATTTATTGGTGGGAGAGAGTTGTTCAGAAAGGCGATCAGGGTTCTATCAACCTCCTGAGAAATCTTCGGTCCTTCCTGCAAAGTACAAGCAATAAAAATATTCATGAACAAATGCAGATGCTAGCCCGCTGGATTGCAGATTTTGTAGCGAATCCCAATGTGGAAGCATTGGTAAAGATCCAGCAGCTCAAGGCTCGTATACTTGCGGCATCGCAGAGTCAGAACATTTCGGGGTCCAGTGCGGTCCGGCAGCTGCTTCATCGGAGTGAGCTCATAAAGGAGGTGGGAAACATGCTCTTAGAGAATTTACCAGAAGTACCTTGGCAAGTGGCCGAGTCCCTTGCACGCGCCCTGGCTTTCCGCGAAAAAGGGTGGATGAACCAGTTTACCCGCCTTGAAAATGCTCCCAATTTTTCGCAGTTCATTCGACAGGTGGAGCACATTATCTCACGAGGTTACTACAGAGAACAGCTGGAACAAGGTGAGAGTTTGGGTATTCGGGAAGCGCTGGCCATGGCCTACAATCTCGCGGATCAGCTTCGCCGAATGGCACCAGCACTGCAGGATGAAAGAACCTTTCGTGCATGGAAGGCTATCTTTCTGCTGGACGTGCTGAGCCGAGCGCGCATAAAAAGCGTAGAAGCCACCGGGGAGGCTCAAAAAACTGAAGAGGAGCAGTCTGGGGCCAGTCAATAATCAACAATAGGGAGGGATAAATATGGAGTATAAGAGCCTTGCTATATCGTTTCGCATTGAGTTGGGGTTCCACGCCGCCAACAATGAGGGTGCTGGCGGCACAAATGTGATGGAGTCTCGACGCATTACTGTGGGCGACAAAGAGTATGACGGTATCAGCGGTGAAATCATCCGCCATCACATTCTTGAGCAGTTCGTCAAACTCTGTCAGGCAAACAAAGTTTCGCTTCATCAGCGCTGCCATGGTCTTGTTCCAGATCGGTGTAGGGAAGAGGTTAAACAGTGGATGCAGAACCACAACGTCGAAAGGCTATTTCCAGAACAGCATTACTCACCTCTTAGTAGGGAGATTTTGAATAATTGTGCATTATGTGATGCTGGAGGGTATCTGGTGGCTTTACAGCAACAACAAGACAAAGTCGAAGGCACACTCAAGCGCGATTCCTGTTTTGAGGTCGGATGGTTAATTACGGAACATCCTACTATCGTGAATTACACACAACATAGCGCGTATGATCCAGATCCGAAAAAACACAATCTATTTGTCCAAAATATGCGCACCGGCATTTATGGCGGCGTGTTGCGAATTGACCTTGACCGAATCGGTTTCAACGATTGGTGGTGGCTAGAAAAGAATGACCAGCAGGGACGTAATAACCGGTATGCCATTGGTGACGCAGAACGGGCCAAGCGTATCCGGTTGTTACTTCAGGCGATCCGCTGCTGGCTGCTCTCACCTTCGTTTGCCAAGCAAGCCGGTTGGCTCCAGCACATGAGTGGGTTACTGGAAGGAAGTATTGTGCTCTCTAAAGATGGCCCCGCACCGTTTTATTCGCCCATCAAGTTCGAACTGGAAAATGGCGATCCCAACAAACCGATTATCCGTCCAAATCGTGAATACCGAGACCTGCTGGATAAATTGAAGGACGCTTGTGGGAACACCTTGGAAGTCTATCGCTTCGATAGCCCGGACGAGTTTAAGAAAAAGATGGTGGAGGAAATTGAGGAGGAGTTTAGGGCTTTGGAAAAGGAGGATAATAAGGGTGACGATAAAGAAAGCTCAACCTCGAGCTGAACAGCAGGTTTTTGCACTATCTCAGGCACGTTCGGAGCCTGTTCTCTGGCTCAAAGCAATTTACCATTTTTACGTCTTCCACTACCGAATGCCGGATACGGTGGCCATCGCGGCCATCACTCCTTTTGTGCCTTCGCCACTGACGGTAAAAATGAGCATGGTTGCTGCCTTGCTTCAACGTGGAGAACATGCTGAAGCAGAGAAGCTCGCCCCTGTGCTGCCTCAGATTAATGTGCGAGTCGTTCCTCCTTCAGCAGCGTTCTCCTTTAAAGCCTTTCTTCGCTACCGGAGCGTGCCAGCAGTCGAGTCTGCAATTGGTTTAGATGAGACGGGGAGCTTCTATCCCTCTCGCCCACACACTCGCGAGTATGCACTTTTCGCCGATGACCTAACTGTTTTCATCGGGTTGCAGGATGACCAGCTCAAGCCGGTGGTCGAAAGAGCACTTTGTTCTATTCGGTATCTGGGGTGCAAGGATTCCCAGGTTTGGTGTCGTAAGGTAGAAGTGGTGACGTTCGATGAAGTACAAGGTGCACCTCATGTTGTTCCTTTTTCGGAAGGGCTTACAGGTGTCATGATTTTGGGCGCTGATTTTGCGGACGACGCAAGGTTGACCCTGGAAGACTTGATTCCAGGCAATCGCAAGAAAGAGCATTACCGGAACTCTTCATTTGTTTTGCCCGGGAGGATATCCGTTAAGGGACGGGCCCGAGTATTTGTGAGGCGAGATATTTAGGTTTAGGAAGAGATGTACTTCTGTTCTGGAGAATTGTGAACGGGCATAGGAGAACCCCTGGCCAAATCAGGTGAACGGCCGGTTTCGTTGGTGGAGCACTTATGCCAGGTCGCCCTACTGCCTCTATACGGAATATGAAGTACATCGCACTGCGAGACAGTATCTCTTAGCGACACAGCTGCTGGTGCCTATCCCATCTAGTACCTTCTGGATGCTGAAGAGTTCGGGTAGGCTTGCATTTCTTGAGGATGGAACGGTTCTGGCAGACGTTGCGTATGACCCTGAGTTGGGTTTGTTGCCCAGGGAGATTGATTTGGATACCGGATTTGTTTGAGAACATCGTGCAGGAGGTGTACCTTTACGCCACAACCGGTTATCGGTAGCTTTGTTCATGCCTATCTCATCTGCCCCCGCAAGGTCTGGCTCATGTCCCGCCAGATATGCCCGGACGAAAGCCACGAGCTTCTTCAGATTGGGAGGCTCGTACAGAATCAAACTTATGCCCGCAAACACAAGGAGGTCCGTGTTGAGCACCTGGTTCTGGACCTTATTTACTGTGCGGGGAAGAATTTCGTGGTGGCCGAGGTTAAGAAGAGCTCCCGTGCCCTTGAGGCGGCGAGGATGCAGCTGGCCTTCTACCTTTTCGAGCTCAAGCAAATGGGCATCGATGCAGAGGGAGAACTTCTTTTCCCGGAAGAAAAGAGACGGGAGTCCGTGGTGCTGACCCCGGAGTTAGAGGAAAAAGTGGTAGCGGTCAAGCAGGCGGTGTCTCAGGTTGTATCGCAGCCGCTACCACCTTCTCCTCTTCGTAACCGTTACTGCAGAAGGTGTGCCTATGGGGAGTTTTGCTGGGCTTAGCAGGGGGTACAGGTCCGGTGAAAAGAACCCTCTACCTCTTTTCAAGTGGCAGGCTAAAGCGCAAAGACAACACTATCTGCGTGGAAGCCCAGGAGGGTAAGAGGTATTTCCCTGTTGAGAGCGTCCGGGATATCTATGTCTTCGGTGAAGTGGACCTCAACAAGAAGCTCCTGGAGTTCCTGGAAGACAAAGAGATTATCCTTCACTTTTTTGGCTACTACGGGAACTATGTGGGGAGCTTTTACCCTCGTGAACACTATAACTCCGGTTACCTTCTCCTCAAACAGGCAGAGCACTACCTGGATCCTGCGTTGCGCCTGGAACTTGCCCGAAAGTTCGTGGAAGGGGCTTTAGCCAACATGCTTCAGGTCTTACGCTACTACAGTGCGCGGGGTAAAGAACTCCAGTCCTTTATCGATACCATTTCTTCTTTCCTCCAGGAGTCCTTGCCCCAGTGTACCAGCGTGGAAGAGCTCATGGCCGTCGAGGGGAATGCTCGGAAGTGCTACTATGAGAGCTTCAACACCATACTGGTGGACACTCCCTTTGCGATGGAAGCAAGGAGCAAACATCCACCGGCCGATCCTCTCAATGCTTTAATAAGTTTCGGGAACTCTCTTGTGTACACCAAAATCCTCACCGAGATATACAGAACACACCTTGATCCCCGTATTGGGTACCTGCACGCCACGAACTTCCGTCGTTTCACATTGAACCTGGACCTGGCGGAAATTTTTAAGCCCCTCTGTGCCGATAGGGTGCTCTTCGCTCTTTTAGGGAAGAAGATGATTGGTATAGAGGATTTTGAAAACGAAGGTGGTATTTGTCTCTTGAGAGAAAGGGGACGCCGCCTTTACGTCCAGGAATTTGAGGAAAAGCTCCAGAGCACCTTTTACCACCGGCGTCTCAGGCGCAATGTGAGTTACCAGACGCTCATCCGTTTGGAGCTTTACAAGCTGGAGAAGCACCTCATAGGGGAACAGCCCTATGAGCCTTTCGTCAGCCGGTGGTAGTTTGCCCCGGGGTGACAATCTGCCATGTATGTCATCATGGTTTACGACGTCGACGTGGCGCGGGTGAGCAGAGTACTGAAGGTGGCTCGTCGCTACCTTACCTGGATACAGAATTCTGTTTTAGAGGGGGAACTCACCGGGGCCTCTTTTAAGGCTCTGCAAAAAGAGCTGGACCGTGTCGTAAACCTCAACGAAGATTCGGTTATTTTCTATATTCTTGATAGCAAACAGTACATCCGAAGGGAACTCCTGGGGATTCAGAAGGGTGGGGAAAAGTGGATTTTCTAAAAGTGTCGTCGACCTCCGGTAGTGCAAAAACCCCTGGAGATCGACGACACTTTACGAAATTTCCCCGAACCTCTTGACAGAGAGGAAGAGTTGTGATTCCATTGACATAAGGCGTACCTTGACAGGTGAAGATGGTCTTTTCAGAAATCCTTATTTTAAGCCCACAAAACGGGTTTGTAGCCTACCTATGAGGGATTGAAACCTACAAGGGAACTACTCGAAACAGCGCTGAACTTTGAGTTTGTAGCCTACCTATGAGGGATTGAAACTCGGCGAGGACATTGTATCTGATTACTCAACAAAGGTTTGTAGCCTACCTATGAGGGATTGAAACAGGGCAAGTTTTTTGGTAGGCATACGACCTGGGGTGGTTTGTAGCCTACCTATGAGGGATTGAAACCTCAACCTCTACGGGATACGCAGGATTACTGAGCGCAGGTTTGTAGCCTACCTATGAGGGATTGCAACGGAGCACACTCAATCTGCAGCCCTGGAGAAAGGTATCCATGGTATTTCGAGTGAGCGCCTGCTTTGAGCCAGCAGAAGTGTCCTGGTGGGCTGGCTTCCGGCTCACCATCGGTTGCAAATCCTGATGTGCCCTGCGAACTGGAGGTTTGCCGGCTTTGCCCTCAGGTAGCCTGCTGTACCTGGATTTTTAGGTACACCTTTCCCGCGTCCTTTGTATCCTGAAACCTCTCCAGAACTCTCCTCCCACCTCGAAAAATGTTTTGCCTGTTCGGTAGTGTCAGCTTTTGACACCCTCACCGTTTACCATAATTTCCAGAGTGATTGCCCACGGTGGGGGTGATACCATGCACAAGCGGTGGATGCGGGGTTTGGCGATATCTGTGGTGCTCATAGCGGTTGCGTCTCTCCTTACCGGATGCGGTGGTGTTCCTTCAGCTGGTTCAGGGGTTTCTCTCGAAATTCGGGTCCTGGAGGCGACCACCTACACAGCGAGGATTCAAATGATTTTTGCCAACCGGAGCTCGTTCACCTTCTATCCCGAAAGCGCTACAGTCCGTGGAGAGGAATGTTCCCTCTGGAGTACTGCCTGTGTCACGGTAGAATTTTCGATGTCGCTTAGCGGTGGCGGTACACCTCTTTTGCCTGGGGAGACGCGCTCGGTCACCGAAGTGGTGCCTATCAGTGATGGCTACACACGCGTGCGATGGGTGGAATTCGTCGTGAGGGGGCGCCTGGGAGGCTCCTGGCTTGAGGTTGCCTCAAACAGGGTATACTTCTGAAACGTTTTCACCCCTTCACGGCCCCGGAGAGTAACCCTCCAATGATGTATTTCTGGAAGAAGAGGGCGATAAATACCGGTGGGAGACTGGCTAAGATGCCACCAGTAGCCATCATGCCGAAGTCGATGGAGTGCCGGCCGGAGAATTCGGCGATGGCCACGGGGATGGTCTTAGCCTGAGGCGTTGAGGTGAGGATGAGGGCGATGAAGAACTCCTCCCAGGACATGAGGAAGGCAAAGAGAAGGGTGGCCACAATCCCGGGAAGGGAAAGCGGGAGGATGACCCGGAAAAGCGTTTGCAGGTGGGTGCATCCGTCGATTTTTGCCGCATCTTCAAGGTCCCGGGGGATGGTGTCAAAGTAGGTGCGCATCATCCAGATGACGAAGGGAACGAGGATGGCCGAGTACACGAGGATGAGAGCTTCTTTCGTGTCGAGCATTTTGAGGTTGCTGAACATCTGGTAGAGGGGAATGATGACGGCAATAGGGGGGAGCATGTACGAGAAAAGTAAAACGAAGAGCACCCGGTCTTTCCCGGGGAAGCGGAGGCGGGAGAAGGCGTAGGCGGCAAGAACCCCTAAGGCCACGCAGATGACCGTCACAAAAGTCGCCACGTAGAGGCTGTTTACCATGATTTTCCGGAATTCGCTCTCCGGACCCTGCCCGAAGAGGATGCCGGCGTAGCGGGAAAACGACGGATTTTCGGGGATCCAGCGAAGGGGGATACGCAAAAGGTCCTTCAGGTCGGCAATGCTTGAGATGAAGAGCCACGCCGGTGGGGCAAGGAGGAGGAAAGCCAGAAGCACCGAGAACACCCCGATGATGATGCTTCGAACGATTCGTCTTCGTCGCAGGCCCATGGTATCACCTCAGTACTCAATCTGCCGCTTCATGGCCCGGGTATAGAGGAGCGCAAGAACGGCCACAATCAGGGTGATGAGGTATGAAAGCGCTGCGCCCCGGCTGAAGTGGAGGAATTTAAAGGCTTCCTGGTAAGTGAGAAAGGAGATGACTTTGGTGGCGTTGGCCGGTCCACCCTGGGTCATGACGTAGACGATATCGAAAACCCGGAAGGCGTCAAGGGTTCGAAGCACGAGGACCACGGTCATCGTGGGGCCGAGGAGGGGAATGGTGATTTTCCAGAGGCTCCGGAACCACCCGGCGCCGTCGACTTCAGCGGCTTCGTAGAGTTCCCGGGGAATAGTCTGGAGACCGGCTAAAAGCAGCAACGCCACAAGAGGTGTGACCTTCCACACGTCGGCGGCAATGACACAGTGCATGGCGCTCCAGGGCCTGGTGAGCCAGGGCTGGTACTTCTCAATGAGGCCGAGCTGCTGCAAAAGCGCATTGAACGCCCCGTAGTTGGCGTTGAAAATCCACTTCCACATGATGGCGTCGACGGTAATCGGCAGCGCCCAGGGCAAAAGCAAGAGGCTGCGGAGGATGCCTCGTCCCCGGAATTTCTCATTGAGAAGAAGGGCGATGAAAAGCCCGAGAACCATTTCGATGGCGATGGAGACCACGGTGAAGTACGCTGTCCTCCCCACGGAGCTCCAGAAGTACCCGCTTTTGAGGATATCGATGTAGTTGGCCAGGCCCACGAAGGGGGTTCCTGCTCCTCTCCGGGTGAGGTCAACCTGGAAGAGGCTGAGACGCAGCGAGAGCCCCATGGGGTAGAAAATAATAACGCCGATGAAAACGAAGGAGGGGAGGATGAGTGCCCAGGCAAAGGCGGTTTCTCTTTTTCGGAGAAGGCCCCCTCCGGGGTGAATCCCGGAGGGGGCCGGTGGGGCCCCAC
>Ga0072500_139172_pt1 | contig 12844 bp, 7 predicted proteins | sample GBScelen77Swater_FD_63803 | JGI IMG/M metagenome (GOLD analysis project Ga0072500, IMG submission 63803) | Hot spring microbial communities from Great Boiling Spring, Nevada - cellulolytic enrichment S 77C v2 (version 2) | ecosystem: Environmental > Aquatic > Thermal springs > Hot (42-90C) ...
CCGCTGCTGGTCTAAGGGCTTTACACTGTTAAGAACTTCTTTCAATTCACTCAAGGGGTTTTTACCCAACAGCCAGATCACATGGCATCCGGGCGAAAAACACAGCCTGTCAGGATGGTTTCTTAACTGATCTGGCTTATCCAGCGAGAGCAGGACGATAGGTAAGGAAGAAGCCCTCAAACGCACCTCTCCTCGTAGATGTTTGAGATACTCTATTCCTTTCCCTTTATCTTGTAACCTCTCACCCAAGTGAATACTTACGACAATAATGGAGTCTTGGTTAGAGTGGGTTAGCCACTCCTCTGTCTTTTGAATTAACACCTCAAAGTTTAGCGGTTGTGTGGGGATCAAAAATTCCGCATCAAAATTAGCAGCCTTGAGCGCTCTACATAGCGCTTGCGCTAACTGTTCATTGTCATCAATCACCAACACTGCCCGCCTCATTGCTCACACCTCAACCTTCAATTTTAACGACACCTGCCAATCGGTATCCTTCCGGCGTCGTCATAAGGATACTCTCTGCCTTAAGCCTTTTTCCATGCTTCTGCAAGGCTGCTTCTATATCCTTGCGGGCATCGTCTACAAGACTCTTCAATGCGTCCTTGGGCTTTTTAGGTTTTTTTGCTCCATATATTGCCTTGATTAACTCGTCTTTGGAAACAGGCTTACCTTTCGCTTCTGCTAAAGTCTTGATAAGGAGCGCACGGGTTTTTGAAAAGTGAACAACTATTTCCTCTGCGCCCACACAAATGACCATCTGCCTGGGTTGCTTGTGACTCCAGCGGATAGTGCCTTGAAAAGGTGGCACCGATTCTATACTGGCAGGGAGAAGAGATGCAGTCTCCATCTCCCGTTTTATCCGATGAATGGAACGGATCAAGTTACTTTCCCATTCTGGTTCACCCTTTTGAAGGAAATCGCAAGCGCGAACTCCAACCTCCAATACTGCCTTTCGAAGTCCACCATGTTCCGCATACGCCGTGATGACAACTACCCTAATATCTGGAATGAATTCGCTGACTGTCTTTAACACCCTCAACCCACCATCTAATGATTTTCGTTTCCCCCCCGATTTTTCTGGCAATTCAAGGTCCAAGCAGAGAACGGGAGGGTATATATCGCGTGCAATTCGGATAGCCTCCTCAACACTGTCGGCTTCAAAAACCTTGTAGCCGTATTCTTCAAGAGTTTGTCGAATGGTCCCGCGCCATAGCGGATCATCCTCCACCAATAGAACCGAAAAATCAGTAGCACCAGCAGATTTAGAACCAAGCCAAGTCACTGCCCGTGCGTGGAGTTGGTAGCCAGTTTCCCAAGAAGGCAAAGTGACAATGCGGACCAATTCTTCAGCCCTCTGAAGTTTCACTCCTAAACTTATCGCTATCTGCTGCGGTATTTGTTGAGATACAATTTTGCGAACCTCGTCCTGTCGGCAGTTCACAAACGAGGCTATTTGAGCATCCGAGAGTGCCCGTGACTTTGAACGAGCAAGCAGGGTGAAGATGTCAAATTCCAACGGTCGAAAGGCAATAGGCTTACCGTTAATGAACACTTTCCTTCCATAAAGATCAATTTCTACATCCCATTCCGATGCTTGGTCTGCTTCTCGGTCTATAACTTTCACTTGGTCTGAAATTCGATAAAGACCTCCGGTTTGTCTAATAAGGTGATGCGTCTCAATATACCGCTCAGAACCTTGAAATGCTTCATGGATGGCCTCTCTCAACCTATAGATAGCATCAGGAACATTCTCTTCCAAAGATTGTCCATATTCCCATTCGACCTGTTCTTTGATATCCTCAGATGTTAAGCCGCGTCTTTGCCCATGTCGGCATAAAACAGCGAACACATAGTAAAGCCAAGGTGGTAAAGGCACCATAGTGTTGTCAATGCGAATAATATAACGACCCGTGCTTTTGTCTTCCCCGACCAACTCCACATAATTTGGCAAAAAGTGCGCCGTATTGAGGCGGTAATCTAACCTTCTTAGGCTATTCCTCAAAGCGCGTTCCCAATCCGAGTCTTTCAAGATGTAATCCTGTGGGTTTACACCCAATCGTGCCGCCAGACGCTGAACGGAAAGGAGGTGACTTTGAGAGGTAAGGACGATGACATCGGCATTGGGCTTAAAATCGCGCAACATTTTCAGGATTTCCTCACCTACCCCATGAGAGGCACCTTTATCGGCATCATCCTTTGGCAAACCGAGATCAAGGATCACCAAGATATGGGTATAGGAATCAACATCTTCTACCCGGCTTTTTACGAATTTGCTCAGTAGGTTCATTAGTTCCTTTCGGCTACGCGCCAGGTGCGGTTCAACCCTTAACTGTTCTCGGACAATAGATGCTGCTGCCTGCAGCCAAGCATCATCGTCTTCCACAATAATGACCTCCAAGGGTCTCTCGTTACCACTTGTTTCTTCTGACTTGGCTTCCTCCAAATATTCACTGATTTCCCTCTGCATCTGATAGGCGATATCCTGAAATGTCTGGAAGGAAAGGTTTCTTCTTTCTAGTTTCGTTTTTATATTGGACAACTTCCGCTGAATGGATTGAGGGATCTCCAATATGGCAGCGTCTTTGCTCAATAATTCTGAAATGCGATTGATTATCGTTTGAGGACCGCTAAGGATGAAGCGCAACCGCGATATAATGCCATGGGCAGGAGTGTCGTGGAGCCACGGAGCATACTGCTCACAGTCCCTCACAACTTGCTCTATCTCATCCAGACTGTAATTTTTCAAATCCTGCACTAAGTTCCAGAAGCGTTGGAGATAGTTGCGGGTCTCTCTCGACAAACTCCGATTTTTTAGGACTTCATTTAAAAGAGGCAATCTGGAAGAGATAAAACCGTCGGAGTCAGACCATGCCTTCAAGATTCTTTCTGTGGAATCCTGCAATGACTTAAGTTGCTGGTTCATGATAGTCATCACCTCAGCTCAAAATTTGGTCAACTTAATCGGCTAACAGTGTCAAGATAGCAGGATTTCCATCTATGCCGACCCTTTTGCCCGTTCACAAATGAGAGCATGGATAAATAGTGCGTTGAACTTGTCTTCCCCTTCACACTTTGCCACACCTGGTGGGAGAGTTTCATCTATTGGACCGGCAGAAAGCATGATCACGAATACTCCTTTGGTCAATGCCGCTTTCATAAGTTCTATCCCCAAACGTTTGTTATCACCCAGTCGGTAATCACATAGCAAAACATCAGGTGGGTCTCGTTCAAGATAATCGCAGGCTTCTTCATACGAAAACACTTGACGACAACTGTAACCTATCAAAGACAATTCGCTTACAGGATAGTGGTCATCATCTGCAATCAGGATATGTGTGAAGTTTTCAGGCGCTCCATGTTTACGCCACTTTTCAATAGTTTGCGCAGCCTGCGGAGCAAGTTCGGTGACTTGGATAGATAACTGCTTTGCAATGCGATTAAGGATGTCCTCTACCTCTTGTATATCCGAAGTCCTTTCCAAATCCGCTACCTTACAGCTTAATTCTCTGAGCCTTTTTCCCAAGTTTAACTGTGGAGCAAAGAAATTAACCGCTTCTTCCAGTTCCCTAATGATTGCCAACGCCCGTTCTTTGTTCCCTCGGACAGCGTTCCGAAGGTCGTGGATCAGTTTACTGCAAAACTCTCTAAAGGAACATCTTTCAAAACCCACCTGCTTTAGTTCTTGAAGCGTCAATCGCTTAGCCCCTGCGAGAGTTTCTCTTAATTCGTTGAGCCGAAACGGCACCTTAACAAAATATGTCCCTGCTGTGCCCTGCCGCAGCAAAGGAAAATCTTTAGCCAATCGTTCCTGACTGTCCACAGATAGGAAGACGATGGGCGCTTTCAGGCGAAATGAAAGTCGTAATTTTTGAGCAAACTCCACTTCCGCCTCTAAACTGCCATCATGAAAGCCTAAGTCCAAAAGCAGAATGTCTGGTGGAGACATAAGTGCTTTAACTGCCTCTTCCTCCGAGCGAGCACATTGCACATGATAGTCTCCCCGCAAAGCCCGTTGTAGGGATGCTAAAAAGTCCACGCTATCGCTAATGACAAGTAGGGTTTTCAGGCTATCCTTCTTAGCCTTGTGTCTCCTACGAGAGATCTTACCTTCCTTCATCGTGCCTGTTTTCACCTTCTCACCACTGCTTTTGCGAGGTCTTCTAAAAGCCAACGCAAAGTATATTCCAACACCTCACGGGCGTCCTTATCTGAAACTACAGGGCTTTCTCTAATCCGAACAATTCTGCCCCTCTCAACTTCATAAGCATGTGCAACATCGTTGCGCAATTTCCTCAGTTTCTGGTCATCTGGTGGAATCTTCCAACTTTTAGAAAGATGTTCCCAACTCTCGTCCCGGACACCTTTGTAACGCACCTCTTGGATGAGACCCATATTTAGCACCACACGGTCGTAAACACTATATTCCTCTAACACACCTTCTATCCCCCTAATTTCCTTCTGATAAAGAAGCAAAAAACTTTCTTTTAGCCACTTTAGCACTTGTTGCCTTTCACTATCATCCACTTGTCTAAGTGATAATTGCCCATTTTCAAATTGAAGACAAAAAACTTCCTTTTTCACCTCTAACTGCCTAATCTGCAACCAGAATTGGCGAAGCCGCTCTCTTTCAATACATTCAACAATCTCTTTCCTTAAGTCGCTTCCGCTTGATATCCCTTTTATCCAATAACCATCGGCACCGAGCGCCTTTGCCTTCTCATAACTCAAAGCCTTCTCTGAAGCAGTGAAGACGATGACTGGGATGCTGGGATCAAATTTCTTGATTTGTTCCAGTAACCTGATGCCACTTATCTCTTCAATTTCGCGGCGTTCGTCTAACGGCTGCTCTAACCGCAAGTCCAAGAAAATAAGAGAGTATTTTAGGAAAGTATTTCGTAAAGACTTTTGTGCCCTCGTAAGGTTGTTTTTTGCTTCCTCATATTCTGATTGTGCTTTCTTAAAGGCTGCATCCGCTTCTTCTAATTCTTTCTTCGCTTGCAGGAGGCTGCTCTCAGCCTCCTGCCATTCCTTTTGAGCGTTTTGTTGCGAGCGCAAAGCAAAAATAAACTCCTCTTTAGCCCTATGGAGTGTATCAATTCTTTGCTGTAGTTCTTTATTTTGAGCATCTGGATTGAGATCACCTGACCAGATATTTGCAAAATATTCAGAAAAATCACTTAAAATTTCCCTGAAACTTTTTTCCTTCTCTTCAAGTTGCTTTATGCAATTCTCCAATGTGCCCTTTTTCTCTATCTCTTCCTTTTGGCGCTTGCTTTCATTAAAGCGCTCTCTCGCTTGTTGGAGCCTTGATTGGACTTCAATGTATTCCTGACCTTTCAGGCGATACCTCTCTTCTGCGTCTGCCCACGCCTTTAATCCGTTTTCAATTTGGATTTGACATTGTTCAAAAAATTCTCTAGCTTTCTGAAATGAACTGATACATAACAAGCCATCTGTTTCAATCATCTCGTCCTGTCTCTCAAAGATGCTTGGTTCAGGAGCATTACCGAACAAACCAGTATAAAGCCCCCATGACCATCCCAACTGATGCTCGTCATCAATGTAGATGAAGTGCTTCCCCCGACATTGCTTTATAAGTTTCTGTAAAGTTATCTCATCAGTGGATGGGCGTGTCGGCGATTGCCCTTCTTGCAGGAACGCCATCTTTTTCAGCCAAAGGGATGTAAGAACCATGCGTTCATAATTTTCGATAATTGGGTGATTATCAGGTATCAAATCACCACAAAACTCTATCAGAAATTTGGGTAACCCCACCCTGTTACGATAGGCATGCTGCGAGGCAATCTTATCCTCAGCAGTTAAGATAACGAAATCTCTAAGGGATGTTTGCATTTCTTCAGGAGAGTCAAATGAATGAAGGTCGTTAAGCGCTTCTCGGAGTTGATGCAATGAAAATGGAAGGTGACAGATAGCGCAACCGGGAGAGAAGATAATCACATTGTCAGCCCGAAGACGAATATAGCGTTCAGGCGAATCCAAGACAGCAAGGATGACAGGCAGAAGGGACACCCGCCCAAGTGAGGGAGTCAGACGAATATGCTTGAAAAGTTCCAAACCACCACAGTAAGAAGGGTCAGGACATTCTTGGTAAACCAGATGCGCATTGATGTAGACGACATCAACCGATTCGTCCTTGTCTTTCAATGCAAGTAGAATTTGGCAGAGAGAATCTTCTTCCGAGACGAAATAAATTTGGACATCACACCCTAACGCACCTTGCAACCCCCTTCGTAAGGCTTGCGCGAAGGCATCGTTGTCCTTGTTCTCCACGACAAGGACACGCTGATGCCCCTCCATCACCTTTCGCCTCCCTACTTTGCCTGTTCTAATTTCTCCACTTCATCCCGCAATTTATCCATCGCTTCACATAGACTAACAAACCAGTTATGGAATTGCTCCCAGTGGCATTTTAGTTCCTCAAGGTCAACTGAGCCTACTTTACCTAACTCTTCAATGAGTTGAGTGATCGCATCTGGTGGTTTATTATCAGGTAACAGGGAGGTCACCTCTTTCCATGATTGGCATATCCTGTTCCTTCTTTCATCGTTGCTTGCCTTTGCCACTACCTCGCTTACCACTTGCCCAACATCTGCTAATTGCCTTGCTCGCTCCAAAAGACTATTAAGCCACTCATTAGTGTATGGATTTCCCTCATTACTCCAATACTGTTCATCACCTTTTGCTTCTATAAACCCCTGAGCATCAATGTCAATGGGAAGAAAGAGGAAAGCAAGGCGATATTTGAGGACAGCAATCCTTTTGATTAGTTTTTTTTCAGTCTTTAGATTGTCAAACAATTGATCAAAGTATTGCTGAACTTGTTGGGGATTTGGTTTTTTTTGAAGAAGTGCTTCCAGTAAATGACTATAAGGACATGGCACCGCCGTAGTGCATTCTTCATCGTTAAGTGGTATATCCGTAAGTCTGTTTCTATCAATGCAGTTTACCGTGAAGTTGTAAGTTCTACCATGTAATCCAACAACTTTGTCATACTCAGTGTATTGGTTAATAAATTGAAGTAGTAAATTTGTGACCTCATCCCTATCTTGCTGAATCGGTGCAACGAATGCGATTACCATCACACGCGTCGCTGCAATGGGGTCCGTGCTGATCTGTCCGTTGTCACAATTAATATGGACGACTTGCCCATCTATGGGAATCCGTCGTAGAATCTGTCCCCAATCATGTTGGCTCACTGTCAATACCACAATTAACTTTTTATCCATATGCTTTACCTCCTCAATGCCCTTGTAGCAGCAAGGGTAGATTGGATTAGGTAAAATTTGCTAAAACCTGATTCTGACACAAATTTGTCTACAAGAGCATAATCGGCAAACCGAGCATTGTCTGGCACATTTTCTGGAATACCACGATCTGAAATGACGACGATAAAGGGCACCTTAGCCTTTTTTTTGACTCTTTCAACCCACTTCTCAATTTCCCTTTTTACCTCTGCCTTGTGTTGAAATGCCTTGTCAAGGATACCTTGGTGGATTATTAGAATCTGTATTTGGTCTCGCTTTAGCAGGTCTAACAAGCATTCTACATTATCTTCTGTGGTTTGCTCATAGTTGAAATTATCAGGAACCTCTATGCGCGTTGTCTTGACTTTACTTGCCAATTCACCTTCCTGTTTTTTAGGTTGCTTTAAGCGTCGCCAGATGCGCTCATCAACAATGACGGTTTTGGCTATAGCAGCCTCAACGAGACCGAGCGCTGTCTTAAGACGAGCCCACTTACTTGTAGGAGGATTGTATAAAACAGAATGGGTTGGATGGATTCCTCCGAATGGTTCTACGAAAATTGCTTTCCACGATGAACCCCTTGTGAACACAGAATGATAATCGTAAACTACCAAGTTTTTAGGGCATCCAGACAAAGACGCTTCATTTGCGAATATGGGTTGGGCTTTGTCACTTCCACAAATCCCTCTTTTGACAACATACATCTGCCATGGGCTGAACAATTCGTTAAACTCTTTAGCTGTCTCCCCCCATTGTTCCAAGACAGCGTCAGGCGTATCCTGATTGTATGCTGGATTAATGTGAAGAACAAGGGTGAGTTGCTCTGGAGCATTCATAACTTCTTGGAGCCAACATTTATAGGCTTTGAGTATCTCCTTTGGGGGAACATCATTTTCCTTAAGAGCATTCAACATTCTCTCGTAAACATCTTTACCCACTTTGCAAGTGCCTAAGGGGAACTCAAAGGATCGTTCGCTCACCACTAATAATGCTGCTGGTAAATCTTGGCGTTGCCGATCTATCAGTTCCAGCCAATGTTTAGCATCTTCTTCCCTTTCAGGTAGTCTAACGAAGCAAAAGTAATGACGGGATTTTTTTACTCGTTCTAAATCCGTCTCAAGGTCAATACCTACTCTTCGCAAGCCCTGTATATCATACTGCTTTAAATCAATATTGCGGTCTATGATTAATACCTCTTTAGGTTTCAGCAAATAGAACTCATAACCCATATAAGCCTCACCAGTAGAGCTAACATTAGTGATGCATCCATTCTTGGTAACGAGAATAGGGCGTAGCAATGGTGGCTGGATTGATTCTTCTGAAAGCAATGCCTCATCAGGTGGGTATCCCCTCAGCCAGGCGGCAGATATTCTCATCTCTTTTATCCCCCATCCGCCCGGAATCACTTGTCCATTGTCGTCAATGATCCGCCAGTTCTGATTACGACTTTGAAATTTTGGTAGGTGGTCCAAGGAGCTGGGCGGAAAGAACTCGCAAATGCGCCGGAGGCTCTTCTCATCATAACGGCTTCGGTCGTCCCAGATGCGGACACGGTATAACTCATCGGAACCTTTAAAACCCTTTTCATCAAGCCGCAGAAAAATATTTAGCACTTCAGCACATTCAGGCTTAGGTGAATACTTTGCGCTATTTCGGGCAAAATTTTCTAAAAGGCAGTAAAGTGCATGATTACCAACTATGCTAGAAGGGATGCTAACATAAACATCATAAGGACACGCTAACCACATCCCCTTATCACAATCATATTTCAATTCAATCAACTTATTTTTGTGGTATACCTTGACATTAATTTCCGTAACACCCTCTGATTGAGCAATGTGCTGGCTGACCGCTGTGCGAGGAGGTTTGGGATCAAGGACGGTGTTCACATGAGTGAAAGGTCGAATAACCTGACTTAGCACGGGCAGAGACAGCGTCCAAGAGGGTTGCGAAGTGGTGACATCCGCAACAAAGACCATCCGCTCCTTAAGGTAACTCTTAAAGTGTTGGAACCATTCTTCCCTATACTCATCAGGCAACTTGGCATGAACTAATAGATGCGACCAATCATGAGCTAAAACGCGCCCCATAATGGTAGCAGTGGCAGAGCGGAGGGCATATTTTTTGATTTTTTCTGTCATCTTTATAGGCCAATCTGTGAGGGAGGTCTCCCTGCCATCCAGCGTAGCTAATAATTGCAAAACATGGATGTCAACCTCCGTGTTTTCGTCCACACCAATGATAAATCCTAAGCTTGAGAGCTCTAAGTTGTCTAACATAAAACCTCGCGATGGGATATAGATTATTCGGGTCACATTAGGAATGCTGTGAAACGCTATTAACTGATTTAAGATAAATTCTTCAATGGAGAATTTTATGATATTAGAAAAGTTAGGAGGAAGACGATCCTTTATATCCTTCTTAATTTTATCAAACCATTTTATATAATCATCAAGAACTAGCGATTCGTTCAAACGTTGACTATCTTGAATGAAACGAGTTACTCCACCACTTGAGATGTAAATCTTACCTTTATTATCTTCACTTAATTTTTCTAATTTGTCCCAACTAGGGTAAGAATTATGGGCTAACTTTATTTCACTTCTAAGTTCTTCTGGAGGTAACCAACATTTTGGAAGAATCAATTTACATGTATTGTCTTGATTTACATACTTAATGTCGAATTTATTACCTTTATCTATATATACATCAAAAGTAATTTTAGGAGTTTGTTGTTTAAATATGATTTCTGAAGCAGAGTAGTTCTTAAGTAAGTTGATGGTCAAAGCAAGACCTACATTAAACCCTTTCCATGTTCCTTCATCTTTGAAATACTCTGGTGCGCTTTCACTCCATGCTTCTTGTACGAGATCCCAGTCCACTACGATAAGAAAAACAGGCTCAGGATTTATATACTGCAACACCTTTTGCAGGCGCTCTATATTAACTTGTTCTCTTTTTAAGGCTTTTCTATTTACTGGACAAAGCAACTCGTTCATGTTATGTTTTAGACTCAATCTGATTGTATTCTTGATATGCTGTCTCATTATTTATACACCCACCTTTCTATTATCCTACGATCTATGCCATATTGGCGACTAATGATTTCTAATACTGATGATTCATTATTTTTTAATAATAGACGTTTTAATTGAATATATGCTTTAGTGCAATTTGCGACAAAAATTTTTTGTTCCTTATCTATAATTTGCATGATTGTATTGTGCTTATTGTGCAGAAATTTATAGTTTTCTTGATATTGCTCAATAACACTTTTAACAATATTTTCTGTCACTGAGTAAGGTAAATGAAGTAGATGGAGCAGATTAAGATATTTACGTATAAACTTTTTTACCACGTAAGCACGTCCTCCGTGTCCTGGTTGCGCACCTGAACCCACCATAAACACAATCGTTCGGATCGCATCAATCAGTTCCTCAACAATTATGTTATCAAACCCTACAACACCAAGATGATGTAGCAATGACTCTATTTCTTCTATTTGAGCAACCCTTTCTTTCCTTTGTGTGATGCTAACAACTCGTTCTATTCCTACAGCTGAGCCTGCGATCTTCTTGTTACGAGGAACAAGGTAGGTGATGTTTCCATCAGTTCTCCGATCATAGATCATGAAAACAATATTAGCCAATTCTAAAAATCTCCGACAAGTTTTGCTATGTCCGGGCAAACAGATTTCGTTTGCACATGATAATTTTAATCCCTTGTCGTAAAAAAGTTCCGTGGACGGTCCTGCAACAATTTCTTTCTCTCCAATCCCCGAAAAATTGTTTGTTGCTCCATAAATCACGATGCGTTCTTTAGGGATACCTAATTTGATATAAATGTTATAACTCACTTGATCTGCATCATGGAATATGTTAAACACTTGATCACCACCGAATACCGTGGCCCATAGATTCCTATTATCAATTCCAAGAACTTTGGTTAGAAAATGAAAACAAAAGCCAATTATCTTCTCTTGAACTTCTGACAGTTCTTCATCAGTTAACACTACTGCGGCGGCCATCTCAAAAAAAGTGAGATGATTACCAGTGCTGATGAGGTCTATATCGGTCGCTCGAATACAGCCCTGAATGCGCATCGACTGCCTAATATCTGCCTGTTCAATCTCAGGAACCCAAAGGGCCAGCATGGCACTAGGTAGAAAGGTATGTGGAAACAAAGGGTTTAGGAGGGAATACGCAGGTAATTGCTTATATCCCTTATTTGCGTAAAACTCTATAAATCGATTTCTAACTTCATGAACTGTCATTACTGGTACCTCCTTATTCTAAGACGTGGTAGGATATCCCCTTTCTCTGTTATTTGCATTGTTTCCCCAGCAGATTTGAAAAAGCCTAATGATTTAAGGTAATTTGATATTTTCAATGGATCATAACCAACCATTTCTATTGCATATGCTAAAAGCATAGTTGTATTATACTCGATTGCAACAAAAGTAGGCATTATCTCATTATAAGTTTGAAAATATTCTGTTTCAAGCTTAATATATTGAGGATCCTTTTTATCGATATCAAAGTCAATATACCAAATTCCTTTAGCTGCATCTCCTGCTACCAAAGTAGCGTCGGGGGAGATAACAAATCCCATTGTTGAAATTATCTCCCCTGAAAACCTATTCTCGCGTAATCTTTTTATTGCAACACCGATTGACTTACCATAACCACAAATGACAATAACTTGTGGTGAACTAGCAAGAGACTTTTGAACAAGATTTCTAAAATCCACCTCTGTTTTCTCAAAACTTATGGACGAGGCGATCTTGGCAGCACCTGAATTTATTCGCAAATATTCTTCTAATGCTCTTTGAAATGATCTCCCATAGTCATCATTGACCCAAAGCACGGCTATAGATGGAGCCTCACGATTGTTTTTTAACCAGTCCAAAATCAATTTGGCTTCTTGTTCCGCTGTTTGCGAATGTCTGAAGACAAATGGGCTGGAACCAGTTACTTTAGGGTGCGCTACGTCTGCAAACAATAGGATTTTCCCTGAATCAGCAAGGGGTACCAATGCTAATGCTACACTGCTCAATGAGGTTATTACAGTTTTGACCCCTTGTTGTTCCAGCTTTTTGAAAGCAGTGACCGAACTTTTGGGATCAGACATACCATCCTCCAAAACAAGTTTAAATTTGAGTCTGCTGCCCTTCTCATTTAAATGCTTTATGGCTATTTCAATGCCTCGCCTATTGGTCTGACCGAAGGAGGCAGCAGGGCCAGTCAAGGGCAAAACAGCGCCAATTTTGATGACCTGCTCTTGTGGCGTAGGCTTTTGTGTAAGACGAATGCCAACGAAGATGACAGCGACTATGGCGATGAAACCGACGATGATCCATAGGCTCCTCATGGCTTGATTACCTCCTTAACATCAGTTTTTGAAGGAATTGGAAAGAAAATTTCTTCTAATTCCTCCACTCTCATTAATTTTCGTGTTTCTTCATATTCTGCTTGTAATTGCCCATTTGTTAAGATAAAGACTTTATCTGAAATTCCTAAGGCATTATGAATGTTTTGTTCAACCAAAATAATTGTGATATTAAAAGTTAGGTTGATAAT
>Ga0072500_149836_pt1 | contig 12796 bp, 10 predicted proteins | sample GBScelen77Swater_FD_63803 | JGI IMG/M metagenome (GOLD analysis project Ga0072500, IMG submission 63803) | Hot spring microbial communities from Great Boiling Spring, Nevada - cellulolytic enrichment S 77C v2 (version 2) | ecosystem: Environmental > Aquatic > Thermal springs > Hot (42-90C) ...
ATTTATATTTTATCATATTAGAGAAGTTTCTGTAAAGAACTCTAGCAGTATGCTCTAGCATACTCTGCTTATGCTTAACCTCATTCAGTATAGCATCCTTCATGCTAGAATCTAACTCGTATGAGTACTCTTCAAGCCAATCTTGTATCATATGCTCATCGACCTCAACATGGAACTGTAAGCCTATAGCATTGTTAACAATGAACGCCTGATTACTGTAGTTGCTAGAGTAAGCAAGCTTAGAGATGTTAGCATTATCTGGTAGATCATATGTATCGTTATGCCATTGGAATACAAGAAGCCTATCATCTAAACCCCTAAATACTGTTCTTAGTGCATGCTCTGTTAGGTTAACCGTATACCAGCCTATCTCTTTAACATGCCCTTTGTAAACCCTACCATTTATAACCTTGGCAAGTAACTGTGAGCCTAGACATATACCAAGCATAGGCATCCTAGAGTTAAGTGCTTGGAGTATAAGCCTCTCCTCCTCCCTTAGATAATCATATGGATCATTTACAGACATTGGTCCTCCTAACACTATTAATGCATTATAACCTTGGGGTGAATCAGGTAACCTCTCTTTACTAGCAAGAACTGTATCTATAGAGAATCCATCATGCTCAAACAATGGCTTAAATATGCCTAGATGTTCACACTCTATATTCTGTATGGTTAATATCTTACCTTGCAATAAAATAATATAATTACAATGAGTATATAAACCCATATCATCGTATATACTCTGGTGTATTAGAGAATACATATAATACACCATCCCTAGAGCCTATGAACATCTTTGAGTATGCTAAGCATGGAGAAGCATCTATAGCATCCATGGTAGGGAATAACCAGTTCAATGTACCCTTTAGGATATCTATGGAGTATATCCTAGAGTCTAATGAGCAGATGAAGAGGTTACCGCTATCCTCTACTATGGATGGGGATGACCATACCTTATCCTGTGTCTTAAACCTCCATGCTATGCTACCATTACAATGCATACTATAAACATTATTATCAGAGCACCCAAAGTATACCATGCTATTAGCATAAGAGTATGCTGGAGATGATAGTATTGGTGCACCTAAAGCCTTATACCATACTATGCTACCATCATTCCTACTCAAGCAGTATATATATCCAGAGTAAGTACCTATGAATATATGCTCATCTGTAATGCATGGTGTAGAAGATCTAACCTTGCCATTAAGCCTCTGCTTCCATATTATATTACCTGTTGCTAGCTCAATAGAGTATAGGTTATTGTCATCTGAACCTATTATAATACTCTTATCTATGCTATCGTATGCTGGGGAGCACCATACCTCACCATCTGTCCTATACTTCCATAGCAGAGAGCCTTTACTATCAATTGCATATATACAGTAATCTAATGAGCCTAGAACTATTGTACTACCATCAACTATGCAAGGGGATGAGAATACATCTCCATTAACCTTAAACTCCCATAGCATACTACCCTTGCGTGGGTCTAAAGCAAATACTAAGTTGTTATCCTTGCTATAATCTGCATCGAACCATGAACCAAATGTTGCTATAACAATCATATTATCGTTAACTACTGGAGTAGATACTATAGGCAATGAGCATCCATGCACCCATGATATCCTTGCCTTTGTATGATCAATTGCATATATATTACCTTGCATAGTTGATGCATAGGTAAGATTATTTAAGCATACACATGATGCTACCATAGGTTCAAGCATTAATGTAAAGTGTAAAGATGGTCTAGAGGTTATACCTTGCTTGATACTGCTATCCCTTCTCTCATTGTGCTTAAATAGCCTCCACATAGTTAGACTTATGTAATTGATTGTATATTATTATTTAATCCCATTCACTCTGACTTCCTCCCTGCCCTGAAGGACGAGGCTTTCAGTTGTAAAGGTTAATATTCAATAAGAGAGAAGATTAGTGTATGAGCTGCTCTGATGAATGCTATGCTAGCAATGGGCTGATACAGATAAGACCAAGGATAAGGGAGCAGTTAACCAAGGCAAAGTATGGAGTATACAACCACTCAACAGTAGAACTATGCCATTGGACAAAGAAGTCCTTCCTCAATGAGGGCTCGTGCTATAAGCATAAGTTCTATGGTATAGATACTCATAGATGTATGGAGTTCTCACCAGCAGGGATGTACTGTGAGAATAGGTGTATATACTGCTGGAGACCAATGGAGTTCTATGAGCATATAGAGATGCCAGAGCATGCCGTTGATGATCCAAAGGATATAGTTGAGAACCTTCTTGCTGAGAGGTATAGGCTTATGAGTGGATACTTTGGTAACCCAGATGCAGATAAGGCTAAGTTAAAGGAGGCTTTAATACCAACACACTATGCTATATCATTATCTGGAGAGCCTACCATGTATCCTAGGCTACCAGAGCTAATAAAGTACCTTAAGGGTTTAAAGAGTACTAGATCAATATTCCTTGTAACCAATGGTCAAGAGCCTGAGATGCTTTATAGACTTGAGCATGAAGATGCACTGCCTACACAGTTATACTTATCTACAAATGCACCAAACAAGAGGTTATTCTACATAATAAATAAGCCTAGATTAAGGGATGCATGGGATAGATGGTTAGAGAGTTTAAAGTTCTTAAGTAGGGTTAATACTAGAACAGTTGTTAGGATAACCCTTATTAGGAGTTACAACTACTCGTTAGCATTAGCAAAGGAGTTTGCTGATATAATAAGGATAGGGAACCCTCACTTTATAGAGGTTAAATCATACATGCATGTGGGTAACTCTATAAATAGGCTTAGTGCAGATGAGATGCTAAGCATGGATGAGGTATTAGAGTTTACAAATACACTTGAGTACTTGCTAGATGAATATGCATTGTATGATTATAGCATACAATCAAGGGTTGCAGTACTGCAGAATACTAGAAGGTATGTAGATCCTATAATAAGATAACTACTTATTTATATTAACTACACGTTCATTATTATACCAGTGGGCAAACTTATCCAAGGCAATCCTTCTATGTGATACCTTATCCTTCAATCCTAGAGCATAGAGCTCAGCATATGTCATATCATACCCATCTGGTATGAATATTGGATCGTACCCCCATGCTAAACCCTTTGTACCATGCCTTATGCTGAATGCTATCCTACCCCTAACTCTACCTATGAACGTTAATGGTTCATTACAGTATCTGTTAAAGTATGCTATAACAGATAGGAACTCTGCACTTCTATTACTTACCCCTTCCATGAGCCTTAATATACCCTCATTGCCTATGCTCTTGAAGACATAGGATGCATATATGCTAGGAAAACCATTCAATGCATCTATTGCTAGTGCATCATCCTCAACCAATATCTCATTACTGCTATTGCTTAATACATTGTATGCATCCCTTGCCTTCATCTTTGCTATATACTCAACATCCTCATGCTGTATCTCAATAAGTTTAACATTAGCATGCTTAACCTCTATGCCATACTCTGCAAGTATCCTACTAACCTCTGTGAACTTTGCTCTATTGGTTGTTACAAATGTTAACATATCATTTACATACTGCTACCCTTAACTACTTACCTTTATCCTTACCACTACTACTACCTATCCTTGCAAGCTCTGCAAGTAATGCTGTTAACTGTATCTCTGGGTGTGCACCTACAGCAAGCCTATAATCATACTCTGCTATAATCCTTACTATATCACTGTTACTGTTCTTACCCATAACAGCCTCGCTTAAGAACCTCATCAGATCACTCTCAGATAATCCATACACTCTAAGGAGTTCTAACATCTTAAGCCTTGCCTCATTGAACTTACCAGATAATGCTAACTCTGCTACCTCTGAGACCCTTGCCTTATGTGATACACCTAGGGCAGATTTAACTGTGTTGCTGTTAACTACACCAAAGCTTGCTGCTGCTTGGAGTATGTTTATAGCATGCCTAAGATCACCATTAGAGTAATCATATATAATCTCTAATGCATCTATACTATACTTCACATTCTCACTGGTACATATCTTTGCTAGATGGTTTATAACATCATCTTTGCTTATGCTCTTAAACCTAAAGATAACACATCTGCTCTGTATAGGCTCTATTATCTTGGATATGTAGTTGCATATTAGTATGAACCTTGTAGTTGTTGCGCTATCCTCAATTATCCTCCTTAACGCTGTCTGTGCATCAGAGGTCATCTCATCAGCCTCATCAAGTATAACTATCTTGAATGGTATATCTGCTATGCTAGTATACCTTGTGAACATCTTAACCTTCTCTCTGACCATGTTTATACCTCTCTCATCTGATGCATTAAGCTCTAATGTATTATCCCTCCAATGCTCCCCAAGCAACTCTCTAGCAATGCATAGTGCAACCGTAGTCTTGCCTACTCCAGCAGGACCAGCAAATAGAAGGTTTGGCATATCCCTCCTCTTCACAAAGTTCTTTATACCTTCAACTATATCCTTCTGATTAACCACATCATCAAGCCTCCTTGGTCTGTACTTCTCAACCCACATAAGATCAGATAGGCTCATCTTAACTACTAAAATTTACGTTATTAATAAATAAATTGTTTCCTAATATTCATATACTTCCATAAGAGATATACTATTGTGAGATTAGCAGATGTTGCAAGGGTATATGCTATAGGCTATATGCTAGAGCCAATAAGGGTTAGATTCAAGAGAAGCATAACCTTAGATACTCTTGTAAAGTTGGATGCTAAAGAGGATGAGAGTAGAGCCTTACCAAGATGGTTGGCTAAGGTACTCGCAATGCATGGCATCGTTGATATACAAGGGGTTGATATGGGTATAGAACTGCTTAGAGCATTGAGTAGAGAGAAGATAGCTGGGGATAAGTTAAATGCCTTAAAGCAAGATTTTTACATAAGTATAAAGGATTTTATAAACGATTTAAAGAGAAGAGAGCAGAAGGTTAACATAGATAGATTGCTTATTACACTTCAAGATATCATGCTATTAAGGCTTGATAAGATAATGAATTATGCTAAATCAACATATGCTATGCAAGAGGTTGAACCAAGGCTAAGCATTGAGGAGAAGATACTGATTAAGAGCCTTCATGATGCTATAAATGAGTTCAAAGATTATATAGTAAAGGATGTTAAAGATAGATTATAGCAGATAGAGTTAAGAAGGTGATTATAGCAGATGGGCATGATATCCTCTAGCAATAATGTAACAGCAGCCTCAATACATGATATGCTTGAGGACTTTTTAAAGAGTTTTAAGGATACTGATGGCTCATACAAGTATAGGCAGCAGATAGAGGCTATGAGTGCTAGACAAGCAAGATCATTGGTTGTAGATTACAACGATCTAGCATTATACAACCAAGATATTATCCTTAAACTCCACGAGGAGCCTATAACTACGTTAGAGGAGTTTAGCAGAGCTGTATATTCTGTATTAAAGATCTCAGATGCAAAGTATGCTGAGAAGATTAAAGATGAGATAAGGGTTAGGATATCCAACTATCCTTATGAGGTTAAGATGCGTGATATAGATGCTGATATGATAGGTAAGTTAATATCAACTACTGGCATGGTTGTTAGAGCCTCTGAGGTTAAACCATTCATAACTATGCTATACTATAGATGTGGTAAGGGTCATGAGGATTATATATCAAGGGAGGATTATATTAAGAGGAAAGGCTCAGCAAGCAAGGTTCTATGCCCTAAATGCAATGAGGAAGAGATATACATAGATGTTGAGAAGAGCAGGTTCAGTAATATACAGATGATAAGGATGCAAGAGTTACCTGAGGATCTACCTCCAGGGCAGCTCCCATACCATATAGATGTTATACTAATGCATGATCTTGTAGATAATGCTAGACCAGGGGATAGGATAATGCTTACAGGTATAGTTAGGGTTGAGAAGGATATGGAGAGCAAGAGTTTAGATCTACCATTGTATAGGATAAAGATAGTTGCTAATAACATAGAGTTCATAATGAATAGACAGAAGGATGATGCTAGGGGAGATGGTAGGCTAACCATAACAGAGGATGATGAGAGGGAGATAAAGAGGTTAGCAAGCAAAGAGAATATCTATGAGTTACTTATAAACTCATTTGCCCCTCATATATTTGGGCATGAGATAATAAAGGAGGCTATACTCTTACAGATAGTAGGCTCCCCTGCTAAAGTGTTAGAGGATGGTACTAAGTTAAGAGGAGATATAAATATACTCCTTGTAGGAGACCCTGGAACAGCAAAGAGTGAGTTATTGAAGTATGCTGCTAGGATTGCTCCTAGGGGCTTATACACATCTGGTAGAGGATCAACAGCAGCAGGTTTGACAGCAGCAGTGGTTAGGGATAAGAGTGGGATGATGATGCTTGAGGCAGGGGCTGTAGTGCTTGGTGATCAAGGCTTGGTATGTATAGATGAGCTTGATAAGATGAGGCAGGAGGATAGGAGTGCATTACATGAGGTTATGGAGCAGCAGACATGCTCCGTTGCAAAAGGGGGTATTGTAGCAACACTAAATGCTAGGACTAGCATACTAGCAGCAGCAAACCCTATACTAGGCAAGTATGATCCTTATAGAAATATTACTGAGAATATTAACCTGCCTATACCATTGCTTACTAGGTTTGATCTTATATTTGCTATAAGGGATGAGCCTAATAGAGATGCTGATGCTCAACTTGCTAGGCATATACTAGGCATACATAGAAGGGCAGGGTATGAGAGGTTACCTTACATAAACATAGATATGCTAAGGAAGTATCTAGCATATGCAAAGAGAGTAAACCCAGTATTAAGCAGAGAGGCTGAGGATAAGATATTTGAGTACTATATGCAGATGAGGGCAAGTGCAAGCCCAGATGCAATAACAATAACAGCAAGGCAGTTAGAGGCTCTTATAAGGTTAGCAACAGCTAGAGCAAGATTACTACTAAAGAGCATAGTTGATGTAAGTGATGCTGAGAGAGCAATACATATCTTTAATGTTATGCTTAACAAGGTTGGTATAGATGTTAAGACAGGGAAGGTTGACCTTGGTGTATTGCATGGGATGCCACAGAGTGAGAGGAGTAAGATGAAGCTCTTCTTAGATATATTTAATGCATTATCAGGTAAGGATCAGAACCCTGTAGAGGAGCAAGCATTAATAACAGAGTTGGTTAAGACTGGTAAGTTTACTGAGGATGATGCTAAGGAGTGGATTAGGAAGGCACTCTCGAATGGTATGATATATGAGGTTAGGCAAGGATTCTACAAGAGGGCATAACTTTATAGTATAGGGTATGCTGATCAAGGATATTGAATTAGATGATGATATAAGATCACTCCTAATAGATAGGCTTGGATACACTACACTCTATCCTCCACAGCAGAAGGCTATAGAGGAAGGGTTATTAAAAGGTGAGAGCATGCTAATAGCAACACCAACTGCAAGTGGTAAGACTCTAATAGCAATGCTTGCAAGCGCTAGGATAGTAAAGGAAGGCTTAGGGAAGGTTGTGTACCTTACCCCTTTAAGGGCATTAGCAAATGAGAAGTACAGGGAGTTTAAGATACTAGAGGAGATAAAGAGGGATTCCTTAGGCTTAGGTAGATGCAATGTTATGATATCAACTGGTGATTATGACTCATCTGGTGATGAGTTAAATGATGCTGATGTTATAGTATTAACATATGAGAAGATGGACTCATTATTCAGGCATAGAGCAGAATGGATAGATGATGTAAGGCTTTATGTCTTTGATGAGGCACATATGCTCTCTGATAAGGAGAGAGGGGCAACTATTGAGATGATATTTGCTAGAGCAAGGATGAGCAGTGCACAGATACTAGCACTTAGTGCAACCATAAGCAATGCTAAGGAGATAGCATCATGGCTTAACTGCAAGTTAATAGATACACAATGGAGGCCTACCAGACTAATCGAAGGGGTATACCATCATGGTATAATATACTATAAGGATGGTAGGAGGGTTAGCATACCATCAATAAGCAGGTATGGTGCCCCTATAGATCTTGCAATGGATACCGTTAAGGATAATGCCCAAGCATTAATATTCACTGAGAGCAGGAAGAGGGCTGTTACGCTAGCATTAAGTGCATCTGAGGCATTAAAAGAGATGCTTACCCCTGCAAAGGTAGATGCTGTTAGCAAGTATATTAATGCATTACTTGAGCATGATGATAGTGAGTTAGCAAAGAGTCTAGCAAAGGCTATGGGTAACCTTGCTGCATTCCATCATGCTGGATTAAGCCCATATGCAAGGAGCATAGTCGAGGATGCATTTAGAGATGGTGTTATAAAGGTATTAACAGCAACACCCACACTTGCTGCTGGTGTTAACCTCCCAGCAAGGAGGGTTATAATAGCAAGTATAAGCAGATACGATCATGAGCAGGGTATGAGCAGTAGGATAAGCGTTAATGAGTACAAGCAGATGTGTGGTAGGGCAGGTAGACCAAGGTATGATGATTATGGAGAGGCAATAATAGTAAGCAACTCTAGTGTAGAGGATATATTTGATGAATACATAAATGCAGAGTCAGAACCTATAAGATCTACACTAAATGATGAGAGGATGCTTAGAAGGCATATACTTGCTAGCATAGCAATGAGCAAGAGTATTAAGGAGAGTGAACTCTATGAACTATTCTCTAGAACGCTCTTAGCAAGGCAGTATAGCAGTAAATACATAGCCCCAAAGTTCAGATCCTCAATAGAGTACCTTGCTGTAGAGGGTATGATTAATGTTACAGGCTATGAGTTATCTGCAACTAAATTTGGTAGGAGGGTAGCTATGCTATACATAGATCCAGAGTCTGCTGTTATTATAAAGAGTGTACTTACAAGGATAAACTCTGGCAAGAGGCATGGTAAGTTAACTTTAGGTCTGCTCCATGTTATTACAGAGTGCCCAGACTTTTATCCAAGGCTACAGTTAAGGAGCAAGGATATGGATGAGGCTATAATGCTTATAGATGAGCATGCAGATGAGTTCCTTGATGATGTAGATGAGTATAGCATATCAAGGAGTCTCTTGGCACTCTACGCATGGATAGAAGAGTATAGTGATAAGCATCTTTACGAGAATCTAGGTGTTGAGCCTGGGGATATGTATAGGATGATAGAGGTGAGTGATTGGTTGCTCTACTCTATGTATTCCATAGCTGAGTTATTAGGCAAGAGGAGTATACTTAAGGATATAGATATACTAAGGAAAAGGGTTAAGTATGGTGTAAAGGAGGAGTTGATCCCTCTGGTTATGCTAGAAGGCATAGGGAGGGCTAGGGCTAGAGCACTCTTCAATGCTGGTTTTACTGATCTTAAGAGTATAGCAGATGCAAGTATAGATAGATTAGAGAATGTAAAGGGTATAGGGCATAGACTAGCAGAGAGGATAAAAGAGGAGGCCACTAGGATTATAAATAATAGATCTTAAACCTAACTCTTATCTATGTATATCCAGTATTAATTAACAATCCTATTTATCATAGAATTTTTATAATCTCACCCAACAACCCCATCAACTCTATTAGGTTTAAGAAGTATATGCCTTTAGATTATAACAGATTCACGGGCTTAAAGCTCAAGAGATCATCACTCTTTGTATAATTATACTTTATATTAACATATGAGCACTGCTCATCTAAGCATGACTTCTCCCCCCATGCAATGTATACAGTACTACCCTTCATGGACATGCTAATATCATCTATGCTACCATATGCTATTGTAACCATGTTAGTGAATGTTGAACCACCATCCCTGCTATTTACATAAACCATCTTGTTATCATTACTATGCTTTAATAATACAAGCATGCTAATACTATAACCATCTACATCAACAACTATATACTTTATACTTGTACTTGCACTTGTACTATTATCTATGCTAACCTTAGTTAAACTTATTGATCCATCATTCATTACACGAGCATGCATGATACCTTCTCTTTTATCTATCCATGTTAGGGATACAAGTGGACCATCAGATGCTAGCAATGGAGCAGATATTACATTCTTGCTTACATTTATAGTATCATTAAATACTCTAGCCCCATCGTTGCTTACTCTTAAGTATAGATCATTTGTATCGCTATTATTACCAATATTACTTATCCATGCAACATAAACATCTTTACCCTCTGCAAGTACTGCTGCAAAACCAGAGTCTATGTTAGGATCACTAAGCATAGTTGCATCGGAGAATGTATTACCATAATCATGGCTTGCTCTAATGAATACACCAAACCTACCGTATGAGTTATCGTGCCATGCTATGTATACACTTGAACCTTCAGCATCTATTGATACACTCTCAGAGTTACCATTGCTATTGCTTATGTTAATTGTATCACCAAAGGTGTTACCACCATCTTTACTTACCCTTAAGAGCACCTCAGTGTTACCGTATGTAGAGTCTATCCATGCTATGTATACCATGTTACCATCTACATCCATAGCAGGGAATGTAGAGTCTCCATCATTGTTACTTACATTTATCGTCTTGAAGGTTAAACCATCACTGCTATGGGATAAGAATATATCGTACTGCCCATTAACCTCGCTTGTCCATACGATATTTATGTATGAGCCCTTTGCTATAATCCCATTAATTATTGCATTATCAGTACTTGTAACAGGAATCCTCTTGAATGTATTACCACCATCATTGCTTGTATTAAGCATCACGCTCCTATTTGCATGATCGTACCATGCTATGTAAACATGTGGACCATACACTGCTATAGCTGTGTTAGCCTTAACGGTTATGCTATTCTTTACAACTCTTCCTTTATCCTCATCTATTAACATCCTAATTGGCATTATACCAAAGCCTAGATACTGCATTACAATATACAATGATAGTATAGCAAGAGCAAACAATACTAACCTCTTATCTATCATGTCCTTAAAGATGGTAGGAATACTGATGTGAGACTACTGTTATCTGGGGCAGTATCCATTATATAATCTGGCATATGGTTTACTTGTGTATCTATATTAACCATCACAGTTATCCTATAAGATAACATTAGTAGAGGGTTGCCTACTATGCTGGTTGGTATGCTTATGCTAATAGTATTACTACTGCTGCTACTTACTGGGCTATCTATACTTATCATTGGTACTATCCATCTATTGCTGCTAGCATCATATACTGCAATATACCAACCATTATAGCCAACAACATGCCCCTCTGGGAAGTATGGTAGTACTATAATGTAATGCTTCTTACTTAGCAGGGTATCAATATGCTCCATCTCCCATATATAAACAGTCTCATATCTGTAGTTACTTATGCTAGTGATATCACCTTTAACCTTAATGCTTAATGCTAGCATATCATACCCTCTCTTAAATGTAAGAGTAGATATATCATGGAAGTCCATAACCTCTGGTATAACCTTACCAGTGAATAATGGTAATGCATAAGCATCATTATCATTATCATAAACAACAGAATCTTGGATAATTAAAATATATGCAACTGCTAATAGAGTAATACCTAAGAAGAGTAGAATGTACTTAAGGTCTCTTACCTTATGTATACTCACATTATTGTTAGTATGTTAATACTTACATTAATTTATTTATATGCTAGATTGCTCCTGTATTATCCTTACAATCGTATCCTTAAGGTCCTCTGGTATATCATATGCTGATAATGCACTCTTAGGATCATTAAATAATCTACTCCTAAACTCTGGATCCCTTGCTGCATCTAAGAATATCTTATTCAATACCTCTAACTTATCAACTTCCATATCATCACTATCATGCTCCATACTCTTAATTGGATAAACCATTATATATAATAGTAGAGTGGTAGATTATCATTTAGTATGGATATATCCATAGATCATCTTAAAGGTTTGATAGATTTAAAGGCTAAGTACACTGAGATAAGATACCATAATAGGATATTGAAGGAGGTTAGGTTCACAAATGGTAGGCAAGAGATTACAAGAGCAATAGTAAAGGCTGGTGTAGGTATAAGGGTATTGAATAATGATGGTTGCTGGGGCTTCAGTAGTACAAGTATACTTGATAAAGAGTCCTTGGTTAAGACATTGGATAATGCTGTAAGGGCTGCAGATGCATTAGCATACTCTAAGCATAATAGAGTAAAGGGTTTGGCAGATGCAAAGTTGGCTGTTGGTGTATTTGAGTATAACAATATAAAGAGTATGGATATGAAGGATATCATAGAGCTTGTTAGAGATGCTGAGAGAGAGGCAAGGAGGGTTGATAGAAGGATAAAGTCAGCATCATGCTTCTATAGAGAGATTATAGATAATAAGATAATAGTTACTAGTGATGGCGCATCTGCTGTTATAAAGGACTCAAAGCCAGAGTTTGTTGTAACAGCTATTGCAGCAAGGGGGAGCAAGAGGGTTAGTGCAAGCGAGGGTATAGGGATAACAGGTAACCATGATGATCTATTCAAGCATAACAGCGCATTTGATCTTGCAAGGAATGCAGCAGAGAAGGCATTAAGGTTACTTGATGCAAGAGTACCTAAGGGCGAGAGGGCAACTATAATACTCGATCCTGCAATGGTTGGGTTGCTTGCACATGAGGCTATTGGGCATCTTGTTGAGGCTGACTTTGTCCTCTCAGGCTCAATAGCAAGGGATATGCTAGGCAAGGAGGTTGCTAGCAGTATTGTAACCTTGGTTGATAGTGGAGCATCTGATATTGTAGGGAATGCTGCTGGCACTACACTAGTAGATGATGAGGGTGTATTAGCAAGGAGGGTTAAGATAATAGACTCTGGTATAC
>Ga0072500_173722_pt1 | contig 12796 bp, 10 predicted proteins | sample GBScelen77Swater_FD_63803 | JGI IMG/M metagenome (GOLD analysis project Ga0072500, IMG submission 63803) | Hot spring microbial communities from Great Boiling Spring, Nevada - cellulolytic enrichment S 77C v2 (version 2) | ecosystem: Environmental > Aquatic > Thermal springs > Hot (42-90C) ...
TCGACCCCAAGGCCGTGTACACGGGCCTCTCCCTTCTTCAGGATTTGTGCGCCATTCTTGAGGCTTTTCGGCCGACGATTGTGTATTGCCCCCATCCCGAGGACGCCCACCCTGATCACCGTGCCACCGCCCTCTTTTTTGACAAGGCTTTGGAGAAAACCGGGCTTTCCCTGGAAATTCGGTACTACCTGGTGCACGGTCAGCGTTGGCCCACGCCCTTGCGCTTGATCCCCGATGCGGAGCTTCCCGCGCCCCAGTACCTCGCAGAGCGATGGCAATGGCATTCACAGGCTTTGGAAGAGGAAGTGGTGCAAATAAAGCTTGCGGCTCTGCGGGCCTACAGCTCCCAGCGCCTGACCAATGGCCGATTCCTCGCAGCCTTCGTGCGGCAAAACGAGCTTTACGCCCTTAACCTCTTTGGGGGAGACGCTCAAGACAAGTGATGGCGTAGGGGCGGGTGTGGTGGGGCTCGACATGTTCGGCCACCAATTTAAACGCGGGATGGCGTAAGAACGGCCGGTGGATGAGTTTTGCAGCCGGCCAAGCGCTCACGAGAACCACGTGCCCACCGGGCAAAACCTTCTCCGCAAGCCTCTCCGCCAGGGCCTGGATCCGCCAATACCCGAGGTAGTAGAGGACCTCCGAGCAAAACACGAGGTCGAATTGCCCCTCTGGGAGCTCCTTTCCGATATCCAAATGTCGAAATTCCACTTGGGGAAGATGAGCACAGTTTTCCCGAGCTCGCGCCAGCGCACGGAGAGCCACATCCACACCGATTGCTTCTTTAGCGATCCCCTCCTCCACTAAACGGCAGGTGAAAAGCCCTTCCGCGCAGCCCAAATCCAAAGCGCGCAGGTAAGGGTTCCGGCGATCCCGGGGAAGGATAGAGAGCATGAGATCGTATTTGCGCTTTTCATAGGGACTTTCCGCGTAATCCCAGGGGTCGGGCTTTCGAAAGCGCCAATTAAAGAAGCGCGGCAAAAGCCGGGCCGGAAGAATGAGGCCGTAGACTAGAAGGTTCCCGGCCTCCGCAAGCCCCCGCAGGATCCCCAGCCCTCGCCGGATTTTGGGGCCGGCCCCCGCCCGCACCACCACGAAAAGACCGAGCCCCACGAGGATTAACTCCAAAAAGCGGTACGTGAGGGAAAAAGCCATGGCCTCGGCGGGAGAAATGCCCAAAAGCCCGAGGATCCCCACGCGCCCGCCTTCGGCCGTGCCCACACCCGCAGGAGTAAGCCAAAGGAAGAGGGAGAAAAAGGCGTTCAAATTGAAGTAAATCCCGAGCTCCCGCAAAGAAAGCCCTCGTCCCTGGGCAAAAAGGAAATAGAAAAACGGCCGAAGGTAGTGGCAAAGAAAGCTCAGACCCTGAAGTAAAACGGCAAGCAAAACATAGCCCGGCCGGAAGCGAAAGGCGCGGTGCATCGCTTCCTCCATCTCGGCAATCTTTGTCGCAAAATTTTCCAAGCGCGGTCGAATCTTTTTTCCAAGTCCTGCAAGGAAACGCACAATTTTGCTAAGCCAAAACCAGCCAAGAGCGAAATTCAACGCCCCTAACGTTATCGCGATCCCCAAAACAAAAAGTGCCAGAAGAACCCAGATCCGCTGGGAGGAGGAAAGAAACGGAAGAAGCATTCCCGCGCCGACCACGGCGAAGGAAAGGAGGATAAGACCGGCAATAACCCTGTCCCAAACAAGGGTTCCGGCCAAAAGGGGGCCATCGCTTCCCGTTTTCCGCAAAATGAGCCACCCGCGCACGGGCTCGCCGCCAAGATAGGAAACAGGGGTGAGGTAGGAGACGGCATAGCCCGCCATGGCCGCGGAGAGAACCGTGAGAGGCCGGGCGCGAATTCCCGCGGCCCAAAGTAAAGCGCCCCAGCTCGCCGCCCAAAAGCAGAGCCCTAGGAACTCCAAAAAGAAAAGGAAACCCAAAGCCCAGAGGGGAAGGGCGCGGGCCTTTTCCCAAATTTCGCGGGGACCACTATGAAGGACAAGCCAAACGAAGACGCTAATGCCAAGGAAAATAAGACCGAAAAGGAAGTAGCGCCGCATCGAAAGAAGCTTAACCAGCGCAACCTCGAAGGGCAAAGTTGAGAAAGTCCTCTTCCGTTCGTAAAATTTAGCGCTATGCCGGAGAGAATCGAGCTCGCCTTCATCGAAGAGGAGATGGAGCAGTCGTACATCGACTACGCCATCTCCGTGATCCGCGGCCGGGCCATTCCCGATGTGCGCGACGGACTCAAACCCGTGCAGCGTCGCATCCTCTACGGGATGCGGGAGCTCGGCCTTACCCCCAACCGCCCGCACCGCAAGTCCGCGCGCATCGTGGGTGAAGTCCTGGGTAAATACCATCCCCATGGGGACATGGCTGTATATGAGGCCATGGTAGGATTGGCCCAGCCCTTCACCACCCGCTATCCCCTCATCGATGGCCAAGGGAACTTCGGCTCCGTGGACGGCGACGAGCCTGCGGCCATGCGCTATACCGAAGCGAGGCTCGCTCCCATCGCCATGGAATTTTTGGAGGAACTCGACGAGGAGACCGTAGATTTCGTCCCCAACTTCGATGGGTCCCTCCAGGAGCCCGAAGTCCTGCCTGTCCGCTTCCCCCACGTTTTAGCCAACGGTGCTTGGGGGATTTCCGTGGGGATGACCACCCAAATCCCGCCCCACAATCTGCGGGAGCTCATTCAGGCCACCCTGTACCTCCTGGATCATCCCCAGGCCACGGCAGAAGAGCTCATGCAGTTCCTTCCCGGCCCGGACTTCCCCACAGGCGGGATCATCGTGGGAAAGGAAGGGATCCGCGAGGCCTACACCACCGGCGAAGGCCGTTTCCTCCTTCGGGCAAAAGCCTTCATCGAAGACAATCAGATTGTCATCACGGAAATCCCCTACCAGGTGCGAAAAAGCTCGATTCTGGAGAGCATTGCCGAGAAGGTGAAAGAAGGGGAAATCGAGGGGATCAGCGACCTTCGGGATGAGTCCGATCGGGAAGGGTTGCGGGTGGTGGTGGAGCTCAAGCGGGGCGCGGATCCGGAGATGGTGCTGGCCAAGCTGTACAAACTCACGCCCCTGGAGCGCACTTTCTCCTGCCACTTTTTGGTCATCGACAAAGGGAATCCCCGAATTCTCTCGCTTCCCCAGATCTTGCAAGCTTTTTTGGAATTCCGGCGCGTCACCGTACAACGCCGCACCCAATTCCGGCTGCGCCAAGCTAAGGAACGCGCCCACATCCTCGAAGGTTTCCAGAAGGCCCTGAGCCGGCTGGACGAGGTGATCGAGATCATCCGAACCTCCACGGATCAGGAGCAAGCTCAGGCCCTTTTGGCCGCAGAGATCGGCCTTTCCGCAAAGCAGGCGGAAGCGATCCTGCGCATGCGCCTTGGGCAGCTGACAAAGCTGGAGCGCCAAAAGATCGATGAAGAACTCGCGGAGCTTCGCGAAAAAATCGTGGAATACGAGGGGATTCTGGCCAATCCGAACCGCCTTGACGACGTGATCCGCCAGGAACTGCGGGAAATTGCCGAAAAGTATGGGGATGCCCGCCGCACCACTATTTGGGAGGGCGACGATCATTTGGCTTTGCCCAAAGAAGCCCCGGCTTTGGAGGTGATCCTCTGCGCCACGGCCAAGGGTTACCTCAACGTGGTGGAGCAGATGGCGTTCAAAACCCAAGGCCGCGGCGGGAAAGGCGTGATTGGAATCCGCCCGAAAGAGGGGGATTCCCTGCGCCAGATCGTTCCTGCCACCACTCGCGACGATTTGCTCATCTTCACCGATCGCGGCCGCGTCTTTAAGCTCCCCCTTACGCGGCTGGAGGTGGGCAACCGCGATTCGCCCGGAAAAAACCTGCGCCAGTTTTTGGATATGGAGCCGGACGAGGAGGTGCGGGCAATTTGTCCTGTGGCCGACTATTCCCGAGGGTATGCCCTGCTCGCCACAAAGAACGGCCTCCTCTGCCGCAACAATCTCTCCGATTATGCGAATGCCCACACAAAAGGAATCCTCGCCCATGACCCTGAGGAGGGCGACCGGCTCGTGGATGTGGCGGTGACCCAAGGGGAGGGGGAGGTCATCCTCGTGAGCGCCCAGGGCCAAGTGATTCGCTTTTCCGAGGAGGAGATCCGCCTCACCCGCCGGCCTTCCCGGGGCGTGATCGGCATGCGCCTCGATCCCGGTGACCAGGTAGTGGCCCTCGTTGGGCTCCCCAGGGGAATCCAAGGGAAAAGGCTTTTCTTGGTCACAAGCCAAGGCTACGGAAAGCGCCTGGAGATTGGGGAAATCCCCCTTCAGGGCCGCGGAGGAAAGGGGGTCATTGGGATCAAACTGGACGCGGAGGAAGTGGTGGCCGCGACCCTCGTGGGAGAGGATGATGAGGTGGCCCTTTCCACGGCGTGGGGAAAGGTCATCCGCTTTGAGGCCGCGCAAGTCAGCACTTTCTCCCGCTACGCCCGCGGGGTAAAACTCATCCAGATCGACCCCGGAGACCGCGTGATCTCCGCAGTGGTGGTATAGGGAGGTTTCCATGAACATTTCCGCGGAGGTAGAACGACAGCTTCGCCTCATCGAGAAGAACGCGGAAACCCTCCTTCCGCGGGAGGAGCTGGCGCGAAAAATCGCGCGTTCTTTGGAAACAGGGAGGCCCTTGCGGGTGAAGCTGGGGATTGACCCTTCCGCTCCGGAACTGACCCTGGGGCACGCCGTGGTCCTCCGCAAGCTTCGGCAGTTTCAGGATTTGGGGCATCTTGCCGTCCTTGTGGTGGGGGACTTCACGGCCCGGATTGGCGACCCCTCCGGCCGCAGTAAAGCCCGGGAGCCTCTCTCCCCGGAAACCATCGCGGAAAATATGAAAACCTATCGGGAACAGGCCTTCCGCATCCTCGATCCAGCGAGAACTGAGGTGCGCTACAACTCCGAGTGGCTCGGAAAACTCACGTTTGCTGACATCCTCGTCCTCACCTCCCACTATACGGTGGCGCGGATGCTGGAGCGCGAGGATTTCGCCAAACGGTTCCGGGAGGGCTCGCCCATTTCCCTCATGGAGTTCCTCTATCCCCTCGCCCAGGCCTACGACTCCGTGGCGGTGGAGGCGGATGTGGAGCTGGGCGGCTCCGACCAGCGCTTTAACCTTCTCGTGGGCCGGGATATCCAAGAAGCCTATGGCCAAGAGCCCCAGGTCATTCTCACCATGCCCCTTCTTATCGGGACGGATGGGGTGCGGAAGATGTCCAAATCCTGGGGAAACTACATCGCCATTTCCGAGCCACCTGAGGAGCAGTTTGGAAAACTCATGGCCATCCCCGATGAGCTCATGCCCCAATACTTCCGGCTTCTTACGGATATCGAGTGGGAAGAGGTAGCCCACCTCCACCCTAAGGAAGCGAAAAAGAAGCTAGCGTGGACGGTGGTAGCAAGCCTGCACGGCGTGGAAGAGGCAGAAAAAGCCCAGGCCCACTTCGAGCGGGTGTTCGAGGAGGAGAGGCCTCCCGAGGTCCTCCAGGAAGTAGCCGTGGGGCACCTCCTCGATGAGGCGGGGAAAGCCCCTCTCGTGGAGATCCTCTTGGCTTCAGGATTTGTGGCCTCCAAGTCGGAGGCGCGCAGGCTTATCGCCCAAGGCGGGGTCTGGCTGGACGGGGTGAAAGTCCCGGCCGGGGAGGAGCGGGTGGAGATCCGTCCGGGCATGATCCTCCGCGTGGGCCGCCGCCGGTTTGCTCGGCTCGTTATATGACCTGCCCCTTCTGCCGCATCGCTAAAGGCGAGCTTCCTGCCCACATTCTCTACGAGGACCTAGAGGTTATGGCCTTTTTGGATGCCGCGCCCATGGCCCCGGGACACACCCTGGTGGTGCCGAAGGCCCACGTGGAGAGATTTGCGGAGCTTCCGGAGGATTTGGCAGGAAAGATGTTTTCCGCGGCAGTGCGGGTGGGAAGAGCCCTCCAAGAAGCCCTTTCCGCGCCCGGCCTAACCGTGGGCCTCAACGACGGCCGCGTGGCCGGCCAAGGGGTCCCACACGTGCATCTGCACCTCGTTCCCCGCTTTTCCGGGGATGGTGGCGGCTCCCTCCACTCCATTCTCCCCTATCGCCGGCTTCGGCCGGATCCGGAGCTCGCGGAGAAGGTGAAGGCCCTCCTCAGCGGGCAAGGAAAATGAGGTCGGCCGGGCAAGTCGGACCCTTGTAGTTCTCCGCAAATTCGTTTCCGCCGCCGGAAACCTTCCCAAAGAATCCCGGACCAGGACATCCACAGCTTGGGTGTTGGACGCTCACGCCGTAGCCGCTATTCCGAGAAAACACACTCTCCCAGACTTCTACCTCCGCGAAATCCCGCAAAAGCAGGCCTCCGTGCCCGCGGTTTTCGGAGACGGTGCTTTTCCGCAAAACCAGAGAGCTTTGACCGCCAGCGCAAATTCCGCAAAGCTCGTTTTGAAGGAGGGTTACCTCCTCCAAAATTGCTTGGCTTTCGTCCCAAAGCCAAATCCCGCCCTGCGGGTGCTGGGAAATCACCGTTTGGAAGGCATATAAGTGGGCATTATGCCAGAGTATTATCCCCAGCTCGTTCTCCCGAAACGCGCATTGGATAAGCTCGGCAACGGAGTCCGCGCCCATGGCCAAACCCTCGGACCCACCGGTCACATGAACCCCAGAAAGACGAAGCTTGGCACCCCCCACCAATGCCAAAGCCGGCGCGTTCTTGGAACCCACGAAAACGGCCTCCCCGTTCCCCTGGATTTCCAGGGGTTTGTCCACCACGATCCCTGCGGGGTAGCGTCCAGGCAAAAGGGTCAGCACTCCACCGGGAAGAATGGCATCTACCGCTTCCTGAAGATCAGAAAAAGCGGGATCGGGAAACTCCAAAAACTCTCGGGAAGAAGCAACCTTCGGCTTTCTTACGCCCTCTTCCACATTCCCCAGGAGGGGCACCCCGTTTCTCTCGAACTCGTTTCCTTCGCCGTGAACCGGAACGTTGGAAAACCCAAAAATCCCCGCAACGGTAAAGCCCTCAAAAAAGCTATTCAGGACTTCCACCCTAGCCCAACCTGACGCGGAGATGCCCGATCCCACGCCCTCCAAAAATCGAGATCTTTCCACCCGGATCTCCGCTTTTCCCCGCACGACAACCCCGTCCCAGCGATTGCGCAAAATCGTGCAGCCTTCAAGGAAGGCTTTCCCACCCCTAATTTCAAGCCCTTTCCAGTTAGCCTCAAAAATCGTGCCGTAGGCGTAAAGGACGGCTTCATCGGAAAGAAGAGCCCCCGCTTCGCCATGGCCAAAAACGAGGGAGGCCGAAACCTGTGCTTCTCCAGAATCCCGAAGGGAAAGCCCGGGCCCCTGGTTCTCCCGAAGTTCCGCTTCCCAAAGCCGCACCTTTGCGCTTTCTCGGATCCAAAATCCTGGTCCGAGATTCTTCTCTACGCGGCTTCCCTCTAGTTCCAAGCGGCCTTCACCCGCGGCCCAAACCCCGCCCATTTTGTTCCCGTAAACCCAGGCCCTTTCCGCAAACACCTGGGCCTGGCCATAAATTTCTAAGCCGTAGCGGCTATTTTCGAGGATCTCCACATCGCGGAGGGAAAGCCGGGCTCGATCGCGGGCAAAAATCCCGGAGGCCATGTTTTGTGCAATTTTTACCGTTTGAAGCTCGAGCTGAGCTTCATCCTGCACGAGGATTCCCGCGGAGGACAATTCCAGGCTGGCAAAGCCGCCGCGGCCACCCTCGATGCGTAGGTTCTCTAGGCGCACTTTGGCCTTGCCCAAAACCCAAACCACAGGCGGTCCGGGAGAAAAAGCCTGGATGACCGTGGTCTCCGGCCCGGCTCCCCGGATGGTCACCGACTTTTCCAGGCGCAAGTTTGCCTGGTACTTTCCCGAGGAAAGCACAATGATTGCGCCCTCCGGCGCCCTGGCAATGACTTCCTCCAAGGACTCTCCGGGCCGAAGGGAAAGGCCGGAGGGGGTTGCCCTTTGGGCACTGCACCCCAAAAGGGTGGCGAGGGCTAAAACCATGAGTCCCCAAAGGAAAAAGCGTCGCATCGCCCAAGATTGTACCTCCCCGCGGGAATTGGCCAGGGTCTGGACAAGGGGCGCGCGCGGGAGTAGAATGAGGCTTGCAACGGGCCCTTCCGCCTGAGACCCACCCCATTCCACCTCACGCCTCACCTCCCCCGGGCGGAAGGGCTCGCTTTTTCTTCGGAACCTTGACGAAAAAAGGGGTCCTCTCTAACATAGGGCGCTGGGCCGAGGTGGCGGAATTGGCAGACGCGCTGTCTTGAGGGGGCAGTGGGCTTCGGCCCGTGCGGGTTCGACTCCCGCCCTCGGCACCAGATCCATTCTCCCCGTTTCTTTTTGCCCCCTGAGAGCCTGCCGTAAAATCGAACTTCGTCTATGAGCCCCAAGCGCCGAAAAGAAGCTCCTGCCCCCTTTATTCCCCTTAGGATCAGCGGCACCGGTTCTTTTCTCCCCAGGAAACGTCTAAGCAACGATGACCTTGCCCAATTTTTGGACACAAGCGACGAGTGGATCAGGACCCGCACAGGAATCCGCTTCCGGCATATCCTCGCTCCTGAGGAGGTTCCTGCGGAGATGGGAGTGGAGGCGGCACGGGCGGCGTTGGCCTCCGCCCAAAGGGTGGCCGGGGATGTGGATTTGCTCGTGGTGGCCACCAATGTTCCCGAGGAGCCCATTCCCGGAACAGCTCCGCACCTCGCCGCCGGCTTGAACCTCGGAAAGGTCCCATTTTTCGACGTCACCGCCGGCTGCGCCGGCTTCGTCTATGCCCTGACCCTGGCCGGGACGATTATCCACACAGGCCTTGCCCAAAAAGCTTTGGTGGTGGGAATTGAGGCCCTCTCCCGGTTTGTGAATTGGCAGGATCGGGCCACCTGCGTCCTTTTTGGGGATGGAGCGGGCGCGGTGCTCCTCGAGAAGGGCTCCGGAGACTCTGGAATTTTGGGAGCGGCCCTCCGGGGCGATGCCTCCAAACTCTCCCTCTTGCGCATCGAGGCAGGAGGGGTGCGGCTTCCCGCAAGCCCCGAAACCGTGGCCAAAGGACAGCATTTCCTCCAGATGGAGGGGAAAGGCCTTTTCAAGGCAGCGGTGGGGATGATGGCGGAAGCCACGCGGGCCGCCGCGGCCCAGGCTGGCATAACCTTGGACCAAATCGATTGGATCATTCCGCACCAAGCCAATCTGCGGATCATTGAGGCCCTCGTGCGGCGCCTGCGCATCCCCAAGGAAAAGGTGGTGGTGAACATCGACCGCGTGGCCAACACCTCCACCGCTTCCATTCCCATTGCCCTCGACGAGATGGTGCGCGCCGGGAAAATCCAAAAGGGGCAAATTTTGGCCCTCACCGCCTTTGGAGCGGGAGCCTGCTATGGGACGGTGATCCTCCGATGGTAGCCTTCCTCTTTCCCGGACAGGGTTCCCACGAAGTGGGAATGGGCCGAGAGCTCTTCCTTCGGCCAGAGGGCGCGGAGGTTTGGGAGGAGGCCCGAAAACTCGGGTGGGAAAAGCCGGTCTTTGAGCTGAGCGCTGAGGAGCTTTCGCGCACCTCCCTGGCCCAGCCCGCCATCTTCCTTGTGGAATGGGTTTCCTTTTTGGCCGCAAAAAAATTGCGGGCTCCGGATGTGGTCGCAGGGCACTCCCTCGGAGAATTCGCGGCTTTGGCCGCGGCCGAGGTCCTCTCCTGGCCCGAAGCCTTCTCCCTTGTTCTCCTCCGCGGAAAGCTCATGGAGGAAGCCGCGGAAAAATTCCCGGGAGGAATGCTTGCCCTTTTAGGCCTTTCCCAAGGGGCAGCGAAGAGGATCGCCGAGGACAGCGGGTGCTTCGTGGCGAACCTAAACGCTCCCACCCAAGTGGTGTTGGCGGGCAAACGAGAGAATCTGAAAAAGGCGGAGGAATTGGCCCAGAGGGCCGGGGGGAAAGTGGTGCCGCTGCCGGTAGCGGGCGCATTTCACTCACCGTTCATGGCCGAGGCCGCCCAACGCTTAGCTTCCGCCCTGGAGGAGCTCCCCTTCCGCCCGCCGAAGATCGCCTTCATCTCCAGCTCCACCGGAGACGTGGAACGCGACCCTCAGAGAATCAAAGAGATCCTCAAGGCCCAAATGACTTCACCGGTGCGCTGGGTCGCGGCGGTGGAGAAAATAGCGGAGCTCGGGGTGGAGGAGGCCTGGGAAGTGGGGCCGGGACAGGTCCTTACCCGACTTGGCAGACGCATCACTGACCGGATACGCTTCCGCGCTTTATCCGAGGTTTTGGGCCATGTTTGAGGGAAAGACGGTGCTGATTACAGGCGGAACGTCGGGGATTGGCCTGGCCACGGCCAAACTTTTCGTGGCACGGGGCGGGAAGGCCGTGGTGGTGGGCCGGGACCCAGACCGCGGGGCGAAGGCCGCTTCCGAGCTTGGGGAAAACGGGAAGTTCTTGGCCGCGGATGTTTCCGATCCAAAGCAGGTGAAAAGCGTCTTTGAAGAGACCCTGGCTTGGGCAGGCCATCTGGATTTCCTCGTTCATGCCGCCGGGCATACCAGGGATAAGCTCCTTGTGCGCATGGACCTGGAGGACTGGGAGGAAATCCTCCGCGTGCACCTCACCGGCGCGTACCTCTGCGCCCGGGAAGCCCTGCGGATCATGATGCGCCAGAGATCTGGGGCCCTGGTGTTCGTGGGCTCCGTGGTGGGGCTTACGGGAAACGTGGGGCAGGCCAACTATGCGGCGGCGAAAGCGGGAATGGTGGCCCTCACGAAAACCCTGGCCCAGGAAGCAGCGCCTTGGGGAATCAGGGTGAACCTTGTGGCTCCCGGCCTCATCGAGACGCCCATGACCGCGGCGCTTCCGGAGAAGGTGCGGGAAAGCTACCTCTCCCGCATTCCCCTGGGCCGGCCGGGAAAGCCGGAGGAGGTGGCGGAGGCCATCCTCTTCTTGCTCTCCCCCGGGGCATCTTATATAACCGGCCATGTTCTCTGCGTGGACGGGGGCCTCGTCCCCTGCAACTGAGGAGGTGAAAGGATGAGCGACGTCGCCAATCGGGTAAAGGAGATCATCGCTGAGCAGCTCATGGTGGATTTGGAGGAGATCACCGAGGACTCCACGTTCGTGGACGATCTCGGCGCGGATTCCCTCGATCGCGTGGAACTCATCATGGAGTTCGAAGAGGAGTTCGGGATCGATATTCCCGATGCGGACGCGGAAAAAATCCAGACCGTCGGCGAAGCCATCGCCTACATCGAGCGGAGGCTTGCGGAGAAGGCAAAGGAGCAAAGCGGCTTTGAGATCTGAGATGGTCCAGGCTTACGTGGAGGAGCTCGCCCGCTACGAGGGAAAGGAAGTTCTCATCCAGGGGTGGCTTTACAACAAACGCTCCTCAGGGAAAGTCCGGTTCGTTTTGGTGCGGGATGGCACGGGAATCGTGCAGGGAGTGGTCACCCCTGAGGCCGACCCGCAAACGTTCGAGTGGGCAGAGCGCCTTCCCCAAGAAAGCTCCCTCCGCGTTTGGGGTGTAGTTCGCGCGGATCCTCGTGCTCCTGGTGGCTATGAAATCCTCGTGCGAAAAATCGAACCAGTGCATATCCCCAAGGAGCCTTTCCCCATCGGGCTCAAAGAGCACGGGGTTGGCTTTCTCATGGATCACCGTCACCTCTGGATCCGCATGCGTAAGCAGGTCCCGATCTTGCGCATCCGCGACGCCGTTTTTTGGGCCATCCGGGCGTTCTTCAAGGAGCGGGGGTTTGTGGCCACGGAGGCCCCCATCATCGTGGGCACCGCGGTGGAGGGCACCACCACCCTTTTCCCCTTGGATTACTTCGGAGAACCCGCGTATTTGTCCCAGTCCGGCCAACTTTATTTGGAAGCCACCTGCATGGCCCTGGGCCGGGTCTACTGGATTGGCCCATGTTTTCGCGCGGAAAAATCCAAAACCCGCCGCCACCTCACGGAATTCTGGATGGCTGAAGCGGAGGCTGCCTTTTTGGATCATGAGGGAAACCTCAAGCTCCAAGAGGATCTCGTGCGCTACATCGTGGAATACGTGGTGGAAGAGCGAAGGCGGGAACTCCAAGAGCTCGGAAGGGACCCGGAGAAACTCCTCGCGGAGGTGCGGGAGCCTTTTGCTCGCATCACCTATAAGGAAGCGGTGGAGATCATCCGCTCCCATGGGGTCCCCATGGAGTACGGCGACGATTTCGGCGCTCCCGCGGAGGACGCCCTTTCCGAGCACTTCGGCCGGCCCGTCTTCGTGGAGCGCTACCCTAAAGAGATAAAGCCGTTTTACATGAAGCGGGATCCAAAAGATCCTTCGGTGGTGCTCAACGCCGATCTCATCGCGCCCGAAAAATATGGCGAGATCATCGGCGGCTCCCAGCGCGTTGACACGGAGGAAGAACTTTTGGCCCAGCTTGAGGAGGCAGGTTTGCCCACAGAGCCATATCGCTGGTACATTGATCTTCGGAAGTGGGGATCTGTTCCGCACTCGGGCTTTGGGCTCGGGGTGGAACGGACGGTGGCCTGGATCGCGGGCCTGGACCACATTCGCGAGGCAATCCCGTTCCCAAGGATGTTGGACCGCCTCCATCCTTGACCTGGGGTGAGGGGTTGGGGTACACTGAAACGGGTCGGCTGTGGGGAAAAATGCCGATCCAGACGTGATTTTTTCTCAAAAGCAGGGCGGCTGCCCAAAATCGGGCAGCCGCCCAACCCCCGGGCGGGTCCGGCTTTAGGCTTCTTTTCTTTGTGCGCCCCCCTCTCCTCCGACGCCACGGTCTTCCTTTCAGCCCCGGTGTTTCAGGTCTTGTTCGGCGTGGTTGG
>Ga0072500_146916_pt1 | contig 12756 bp, 10 predicted proteins | sample GBScelen77Swater_FD_63803 | JGI IMG/M metagenome (GOLD analysis project Ga0072500, IMG submission 63803) | Hot spring microbial communities from Great Boiling Spring, Nevada - cellulolytic enrichment S 77C v2 (version 2) | ecosystem: Environmental > Aquatic > Thermal springs > Hot (42-90C) ...
GGCAGCCGCCCAACCCCCGGTCGTTCCGGCCTTAAGCCTTCTTCACTTTGAGCTCGCCCTTCTCCTCGACGGCCTTGAGCTTCTTGGCCACCAAGGTCTTCAGGTTCTTTCCAGGCTTGAAGGCCGGGACGACCTTCTCCGGTACGGTGATGCGCTTCTGGGTCTGCGGGTTGATGCGCTGGGAGCGCTTGCGCGCCCGCACCTCGAACTTCCCGAACCCGGTGAGGAGCACGGGCTCGTTGTTGGCCAGGGCCTCGGTGATGATGTCCACCGTGGCGTCCAGAGCCTTCCGGGCATCCTTCTTGGTGAGCCCGGCCCGCTGGGCAATGCGATCAACCAGATCGGCCTTGTTCACTTTCCGTCACCTCCTTTCTTTGCGGTTTACGCAAGTATAGTGGGGTGCGGAGAGTGCTGTCAAGTAGGGTGGCGATCCCTTGGGGGTTCTCGGCCGGCCTTGCGGAGGCCCGGCCGGATCGGTAAAGTAGGAGCGGAAAAACTCGCCAAGGAGGAATACCCGTGGCCAGCGAAATGCGTACCTATGAAGTTGTTTACATTCTCCGCCCGGACCTCGATGAGGCCCAGCGGCGGGAAAAGATGGCCAAGGTCGAAAGCCTCATCGCCGAAGAGGGCGGACAGGTACAAAAAACCGAGGAATGGGGCCAGAGGATCCTCGCGTACGAAATCGAACACTTCCGCGAGGGCTACTACGTGCTTGTGACCTTTTCCTTGCCCGCCGAAAGGGTGGAGAGCTTCCAAAGAAGGCTGGGCATGGATGATGCGTTCTTGCGGTATCAGGTGGTGCGGGTAGACGGGGAGAAATGAGCGATCTCAACCGGGTGATCCTCACTGGCCGGCTCACCTCTGACCCGGATTTGCGCTACACCCAAACGGGAAAACCCGTGGCGCGCTTCGATATCGCGGTGAACCGACGGTGGGTCAACCCGGAAACGGGCCAGCCCGAGGAGGAAGTGACCTTCGTGCCGGTGGTGGTTTGGGGAAAGCAGGCGGAAACCTGCGCCGCCTGGCTCAGAAAAGGGCGGCAAGTGGCGGTGGATGGCCGCCTGCGCATCCGCTCCTTTGAGACACAAAACGGTGACCGCCGGAGGGTCACGGAGGTCGTGGCCCAAACCGTCCACTTCCTCGGGCCAAAGCCGGAAACCCCCGAAGTCCCGGAGACCGCGGCTCCGGAGGAAACCTATCCCGAAGAGGAGGTGCCATTTTGAGCACGAAATCCAAAACCTGCCGCGTTTGTCAGCAAGGGTTAGAGCTAACGTACAAGAAGCCGGAAGTGCTCCGGCAATTCATGAACCGGAGAGGTAAGATCCTGTCCCGGCGCATCACGAAACTCTGCGCCAAGCATCAACGCATCTTGGCTACCGAAATCGACCGGGCCAGGAAACTCGCCCTCCTTCCCTACGAAGAGCTGCCGTAGTCCATGCCCAAAACCACCGTCCTCCTTTTCGACCGGGGAGGGCGGGATTTGGTCTCACGGGCCCGCACCGCCTGCGCGAAGGCGGTGGTGGAAAGTCTTCGCAAATTGCCGGAGGTCTCAACGATTGTGGTGGCCACCGCCGAGCCCCAGGAATGGCGGGATTTTCCCTGCGTTTTGGAGGAGGATCCACCTGGCAATTGGCATTTTGGCACGCGTTTTGGCAAGCTCATCGAACGCTATAGGGCGGAGCGCGTCCTTTATTTGGCAAGCGGCGCAGGTTTCCTTTTTTCCGAGGAGGACTGGGAAAAGCTTTTGGGCGCGGAGCTTCCCCAGCCCTACGCCATCCTGAATAACTTTTACTCCACGGATTTGGCCCTCATTTCCCCGCCCTGGCCCGTTCCCGACCTTTCCCGGGATAACCCCCTTGGAATGAGGCTTTGGCAGGCGGGGTACGCTTGCTATGAACTTCCCCGCTCGGCCGCCACCCAGCTGGACATCGACACGCCCGGCGAGCTCCAAATTCTCGCCCTCCATCCCCATCTCCCCCCTTTGGTGCGCAAAGCTCTGGAAGGCCTCCCCATGGACCGGGCCCAAGCGCTTCTTGAGGCCATTGTAGACCCGGAAGCAGAGGTCCTGCTTATTGGCAGGGTGAGCGGCCATCTTCTGCGCTTTTTGGATCAGGAGGCCGCGTGCCGGTTTCGCGTGGTCTCCGAGGAAAGGGGGATGGAAGCCAGCGGCCGGGCGGAACGCGGTGCGGTTCTTTCCTTCCTGGGCCTGTGGCTTGAGGGAGCAGGGCCTACGGGCCTCGTGCGGGCTCTAAGCCGTCTAGGCGACGTGGTGGTATGGGACATCCGCGTCCTCATGGGCCCCCTGGGCGTTTGGCCCCCTCCGGAGGAGCGCTACGCTTGCGATCTTATGGAGTCGGAAAAGATCAGGGATCCGCGCCTCCGGGAGTTGGTCGGGGCCTGCCGGGAAAGCTCCACCCCCTTCCTTTTGGGCGGCCATTCCCTCGTTTCCGGCGGTATGTATTTGGCGGTGGAGCTCGCGTGGTTGGGACACGAGCGGGAGCCCCGGTTTCGCCCGCTTCCGTTTCCAGGATAATTGGGATGGGAACCATGGAGAAAACCATTTGGGAGCTGGGACTAGCAGAAATCGATCGGGTGGTGGAGGAGCTCGCTAAGGCTGAGGAGCGACGGCAGAAGGAAAAAATCATTCTCATCCCCTCGGAGTCCTTGACGCCCAAAGCCGTGCGAGAGGCTTTGGGGTCAGCTTTTACCTCCATCTATGCTGAGGGCTATCCCCGCGAGGAGACGTTAAGGCTTCCGCCGGCGCGCATTGCCGATCTTTCCGAGCAGCTTGCCTACTATCGGCGCTACAGCGACCGAAGATTTTATAAAGGGGTGGAGCTCGCGGATGTGGTGGAGGCTTTGGCCTGTCTGCGTTGTGCGGAGTGTTTTGCCACCCCGGAAGTTCCTCCGGAAGCGATTTACGTGAACATCCAGCCCCTTTCCGGTGCCGCCGCCAACCTCGCCATTTACGAAGCGCTCCTTAAGCCCGGTGACACCCTCATGGCCATGGACCTCACCCAGGGTGGGCATCTTTCCCACGGCTCACCCTACCATGTTTCCGGCCGGCGCTATCGGATCGTGACCTATGGGGTGGATCCGAAAACGGAAAAACTCGACTACGACAGAGTTGCGGAGATTGCCAAGCGGGAAAAGCCCAAGATGATCGTGGCCGGCTACACCTCCTATCCTTGGGCGCCCGACTGGAAAGCCTTTAGAGAAATCGCTTCCTCCGTGGGCGCCTTCCTTTTTGCCGATATCGCTCATACGGCGGGAATGGCCATTGCCGGCGCCTATCCCACCCCCGTGGGATTTGCGGACGTGGTAATGTTCACCACCCACAAGACCCTCTGCGGCCCCCGCGGCGCGGTGATTCTTTCCTTCGATCCGGAAATCGCGGCGAGAATTGACCAAGCTGTCTTCCCCGGGGCCCAAGGAGGCCCTCACGTGAACAAGTTCGCGGGGATTGCTGTGGCGTTCGCCTTGGCCCAAACCCCGGAGTTCCGGCGCCTCATGTTCAAGATCGTGGAAAACGCCAAAGCGTTGGCTTCCTTTTTGGAAAAAGAGGGGTTGCGCCTCTGCTACGGCGGCACGAACACTCATCTTTTGGTCCTGGACCTCCGGGCAATCCCCACCAAAAACGGTAATCCCCTTTGGGGCGAGATCGCCGCCCGCATCCTCGATCTTGCGGGCATTGTGGCCAATAAAAACACCATCCCCGGCGATACCTCCGCCGCCGATGCCCGGGGAATCCGCTACGGAACTCCCTGGGTCACCCAGCGGGGAATGGGCGAGCGGGAAATGCAGGAGATTGCGGAGATTACCCGTCTCGTTCTCACCGAGATCCGCCCGTTTTTCTACCACGGAGTCCGAGGACCTCTTCCCCGGGGAAAGATCCCGCTTCCTGTCCTCCACGAGGCCCAGGAACGCGTGCAGGCCCTCCTTGCCCGCTTCGGCGTGGAAGTAAAAGAGCCTGCGAAAGTGGAAGCAGGAAATCCCCATGGAGCGAAGGCTATCCTTGTGCGCGCCGGCCGCGCCGATTGCCTCCTCCACGAGGCCTCCACCACCCACGTGCTGAAACTTGGGCCCGGAGAAGCTACCCGTGGCCTCTTCCTTTCCCCAAGTGGAGAGGTCCTCGCCGAGGCGGTGATCGGGAGGATTTCCGATGACGAGCTTGGGCGCAAACGCTTTTTGGTCCTTGCTCCCAATGATCGCGCTGAAGCTTTAAAGGAATGGCTTTCCGCCCTCTCCGATGGATACGTGCTCTTTGACGAAGAGGACATCTTCCGAAAAGTGCAAGGCCCCGCAGTGGTGGAAGATTCCCAGGAATACGCGGAGCTCGCGCTTGACGGAAAAAGGATCTTCGTGGAAGGCGGGAAAGCGCCGGACATATTTTTGGGACTCAAAGGGAAAGCTGAGGAAGTTCTGGAAAAGGCACCGTCCGTTTTCGCCCTCGAAAAGTCCTATTTCATCGGGGGACAGGGCCTTAAAGGTGAAGGGAAGCGCATTTTGTACGAGCCAAAAGCTCCGGAGCGGGAGCTCGCCACCACCCCTCTTACGGAGTGGCATAAGCGGGCCGGCGCGCGTATGGCGCCTTTCGCCGGCTACCTCATGCCCCTTTGGTACACTTCGGCTCTTTCCGAGCACCGGGCGGTGCGCGAGCGGGCCGGGCTCTTCGACCTCGGCCACATGGGAGTGTTCGAGGTTTCCGGCCGATACGCGGAAAGCTTCCTAAACCTTGTCACCACCAACTACGCAGGATGGCTTCATCCAGGTCAATCGCAGTACGGCTTCCTTCTTGATCCCACGGGAAAGGTCATCGACGACCTCATGGTCTACCGGGTCTCTTCGGATCGGTTCATCCTTATTGTGAACGCCGCGAACGAACTCAAGGATTGGGACTGGCTTTGCGCGGTAAATGAAGGGAAAGCCCTTTTGGACTTGGAGCGGCCGTGGGTCGAACCCGATGGCCCGGTGACCTTGAGAAACCTGAAGGAGGGGGATGAAGGGCTGGTGGACTTGGCCCTTCAGGGACCGGCAAGCCGAAGTATTCTCCTGCGGCTCCTTTCTAGCCGTGATAAACACCGCTTGGTGGCTCTTCGCCGCACGGAGTTCCTGGAGCTTTCCCTTTTGGGAACGGAGATCCTCTGCGCCCGCACGGGTTATACGGGCGAGCCTTTGGGGTACGAGCTTTTGGTGCCCAAATCCGCAGCAGAAAAGATTTGGGAGGCCCTTTTGGACGCAGGAAAGGATAAAGGGCTTTTGCCCTGCGGCCTTGCCGCTCGGGATTCCCTGCGCACCGAGGCGGGCCTTCCCCTCTATGGTCACGAGCTCTCCGGTCCCGAGGAAATCCTCCCCCATGAGGCAGGCTTTGCTCCCTACGTGAAGCTCCACAAACCCTTCTTCGTGGGGAGGAGCGCGTACCTCAGAGCTTTAGGGGACTGGAAGAGGGAAGTGGTGCGGTTCGTGATTGAGCCGGGCCAGCGGCCGGTCCGCGCCGGAACACCCGTCGTGGACAAATCGGGAACGGTGGTGGGCAAAGTGACGAGCTGCGTGGTTTTGGAGGAGGGCCAAGTGGGGATGGCACTGGTTCCCCGGGAATTGGCCCAGCCGGAAACACCCTTGGGATTTGTGGTAAGCCCCGGTGCTGGGGAAGAACTCAAACCCGGGACGCGTTTACCCCTGGTGCTGTGGGGCAAAGTTATCCCTCGCTTCCTCCGCAGGGAGGCCCTTCCCGCCCCCGGAGAGGAGTAGCTTTAGTCCTCGTCTTCCTCTTCTTTCACTTTTTTGCTGATCTCTTCGAGCCTTTTTTGCACGCGGTGAAAGAGGGTCCCCTCGGGATAATTCCCGTTTTCGTCGGGCTTTCCGGCAGGCATACCGGAAAGGAGCTCCAAAACCTCCTCCACCGTATCGCAGGCCCAGATGTGGAATTTCCCTTGCGCCACAGCTTCCACTACCTCCTCCGGGAGCATAAGCTCGTCGACGTTCCTTTTGGGGATCACCACCCCTTGTTCCACTGTAAACCCCAGTTCCTTGCACACGAGAAAATGCCCGTAGATTTTTTCGTTTATCCCGCCCACAGGCTGAAGATTTCCCTTTTGATCGATGGCCCCGGTCACGGCAATTCCCTGTTTGAAGGGGACTCCGGAGAGAGCCGAAAGGAGAGCGCAGAGCTCCGCCGCGGAAGCGGAATCGCCCTCAATGCCGGAATAAGCCTGTTCCATGGCAAGGCTTGCGGAAAAACTGAGGGGCGCTTTAGCCGCAAATTTCTCGCCAAAGTAGGACTTGAGAATCATTACGCCTTTGGTGTGGATTTTCCCCCCAAGCTCCGCTTCGCGTTCGATGTCCACCACCCCGGATTTCCCGGCGAAAACATTGGCGGTGACGCGTTGAGGCCGGCCAAAGGCAAAATCCCCCAAATCCACAACGGCAAGGCCATTCACCTGGCCTACGGCCGCTCCGGAAAGCTGGACCAAGATCTTCCCCCGCTTGATCCATTCCCGCACCTTTTCCGCAAGGAGGGAGTGGCGGCTTCTCCCCTTTTCGATGGCCAAGCGCACATGTTCGGCTTCTACCCTCTCTGCACCGCTTTCCTTGGCCCAAAAGCTCGCTTCCTCCAGGAGGGCGGTGAGGGCGGCAAACCGTGTGGAAAGCTTGCGCTGGTCTCCGGCAAGCTCCGCGGCATATTCCACCACCCGGGCTACCGCCTCCGGGGAAAAAGGGAGGATCCCAGGGTTTTCCAAGCTTCGCGCGCGGATGAACCGGGCGATGGCCCAGGCGGCCTCCTCCGTCCAGGGCATTTCAGTATCAAAATCCGCGCGGATCGTGAAGAGCTTGCGGAAATCCTCGTCGTAGAAATACAAGAGGTAGTAAAGCCAAAGGGGACCGATGAGGATGACCTTCACCTGAAGGGGGACAGGCTCCGGCCTTAGGCCCTCTGTGGAAGCGTAGCCCAGCATTTGGGCCGGATCCTCCACGCGGATCTCCCCGCTTTTTAGGGCGATTTTCAGGGCATCCCAAGAAAGGGGAAAACGCAAAACGTTCAGGGCGGAGAGGACGAGGTAGCCGCCATTGGCCCGATGCAGGGCGCCGGGTCGGATCTGGGTGAAATCCGTGGTAACGATCCCAAACTGCACCCGCCGCTCAATCGTCCCAAAGAGGTTAATGTAGGAGGCGTTCTCCTCCACCACCACTGGCGCGCCCTTCATTCCCGAGCGGTCCACCAGGAGATTGACGCGATAGCGTAAAAACCGGTCTGGTTCGGGTAAGGGAATGGGAAGTTGGGGCTTAGCCTTTCCTGCAACGAGGTTTTCCGCATTAGCAACAATATCCTGAAGCACGGCGTTCAAAAATTCTGAAACCCTAGGAATTCCCGCGTATTTCGCCTGAAGCTGCGAAAGCCGAGGCTCAATGAGAAACCTCACGGCCTCCTGAGTCAGCTTCTTTTGCTGGGCTTGCCAAGATTCCTCGAGTTCCCCAAGCCTCTGGAAGGTCTCGCGCACGAGGTCTTGGAGCTCGGTTTGCTTCCGCAAAATCGCGGATTTCTCTTCCTCGGGCAGCGCTTGAAATTCCTCGTGGGAATAGGGTGAGCCGTCGGGCTTGAGAGGAATGGTGTTGATCCCAAACGGTGTACGCTGCACAGCAAAGCCCAGGCTGCGGGCCTTAGCCTCCAGTTCGCGGAAGAGCGCCTCGCGGCGGGCCTCCAAAAGTTCCCGTTCCCGCCGGGCCCGCGCCCTCATCTCCTCGGATTCCATCACTCGGGGAAGTTCCCGCTCCAAAAACTCCAGGAAGCGGTCCATATCCTCCTTGAGCTCCCGGCCTTTTCCCGGGGGAAGAAGGAGGTAGCGGGGCGTATGGGGAGTGAGGAAGTTATGGACGTAACAAATGTCCGGGGGAACAGGTTGATTTTGGGAAATTTCCTCCAAAAACTGGGTGACCGCGGAAGTTTTTCCCAAACCTGGCTCGCCAGCCACATATACATTGTGGCGGCTCTTAGGAGCTTTCAGGCTTAAACCCAGTCGCAACGCCTCCAAAGCCCTTTCCTGTCCAATGATTCCAGAAAGTGGTTCAATCTCTTCTGTGGATGAAAAGGAAAAAATGTGCGGGTCGCAGCGACGCCGCAGCTTCTCCGGTCCGAGTTTTTCCAACATGGCGGGGTATCATAGCGAAGATGCGGGGGCTTGCCACTTTTTTCACCGTCTTTCTCAAGGGTTTCGGGGGTTTGGCCGTCTCGATGGTGCCCCTCTTTTCTACCCCCGAAAACCCCCTTTACCTCCGCTATGTTCCCGACCTCATTGCCCAAGCCCGCGAAGAAGTGTTACTCGCTCTTTCGGATCTTCGGGCCTATGGGGATGGTGCGACCGATGCCCTCCTTTCTTCCCTTTGCCAGGCGACGGAGAAAGGCGTTTCGGTCTATGTGCTTTTGGAAAAATCGGCGCGTCCCCTTTTGCCTGAGCAAGAGGCCGCTTGGAAGAGGCTTCAGGCTTGTGGAGCGAAAATCCGCACAGATGCGGAGGACGTTACCCTCCACGCCAAATTCGCCGTCATCGATCGCCGTATCGTGGTAGTGGGGTCCACCCATTGGACCAAGAGCGCTTTGACCGGGAGCGTCCAAGTGGACGTGATTTTAGAGGACGACCGGATTGCTGAACCCTTCCGCGCGTTCTTCTTCTACCTGTGGGAGGGAAAACTCAAAACGAAAACCAGCCTCCCTACCTGGCCTTGGCCGGAGCCCGCGGTTATTCCTCTCCTTGACTTTCCCGAAACAAATGGGCATTTCCAAGCCGCCCTTAGGCTTTTGGAGAACGCGGAGGCTGAGATTTTTCTTCTCCTTTACCAATTCGCCTACTACCCCCAATACCCGGACAGCCCTTCTACGCGACTCCTTGGTGCCTTAACGGAGGCAGGAAAAAGAGGGGTAAAGGTTCGCGCAATCCTTGAGGGAGGGGAAACCGATCCCACGCTCTCGGAGACGAACCGCTTGACCGCCGCGCTTCTTTCCACCTACGGCCTAGAGGTGCGCCTGGACCGTGTGGGTATGACCATGCACGCGAAGTGCCTGGTCGTCGATGGCCGCAACGTTCTTATCTCTTCGGCCAACTGGAACTATTCTTCTTTGGCGAAAAATGTGGAAGCCGGGGTTCTTATTTTGGGTGTACCGGAGCTTGCCCAGCTCCTTTCCGCCCAATTCGCGGACCTCTGGGAAAAATCCGTTCCGCTCCGCTAAGGCTGAAGTTGGCCGGCGATGGGGATTTCCGCACGCTGGCCACCTATATAGCCGCTCACCACCCCGGAGAAGCGGAGGGTCTCCCCTGTGGAGTAAATCCTGTACGAAAAGGCTAGAACACTTCCGGGATCCAGGATGAGGGGCCACACCGCCTCGAGCTTTTCCGCCTTCCGCCAGAACGCCCCTCCCTCGGCCACCACTTCCACCACTGCTCCCGCAGGTATTTCTTCAGCAATCCCCGGCGCGATGAGGGGGAGCTTGGCTTGAACCAGGATGGTGACGAGGAAGCTTGCGTCCTCTTTGGTGATGGTGCGAATGGCGCCGAATCGCGGATCCGCCACAATCGCTAAGGACGCCCGGGCAAGAGTTTGGCTTCCACTTACGACCTCCACGGTTACGGTCTGAGAGCCCCTCTTGGCGACAAAATTGATTTGAGGCTCTAAGGTTGTGCTCTCAAATACTCCGTCTCCGTCCAAATCCCAGCGGAAAGAAGCACCCAAGGGCGCACCTCTCACCCAAAGGATCACCGTGGTTTCCGGATCGGGGATGAGGTTGGAGCACTCCAGGGTGATCCCCGCGGCCAAAACGGCCACGCTGAAAAAGGGCAAAAGCACAAGCCTTCGCATGATCCCTCCTTTTTCGAAAAGAAAGGCGACGGGGAGAAAGCTCCCCGTCGCCCGAGGAAGATCAGCCACACCTTGCATCAGCGCCCCGCGCAAATGGAAGGCGGTTGGCCGGGAAGGGGCTCGCAGATCGGTATCCCAGTAAGCCAATAGGCGATGATGGTCTTCATGAGCTCGAAATCCACGATCCCAGGATCACAGGTGCGCGGGACCCGGCTTCCCTCCAGCCAGAAGGCGATGGCCCTCTGAACCTGAGGAAGGGTGATCTTGTCGGAAAGGGTGAGATCGATGGTGTCCCGATATACGTCCCACTTGGCGATGGCGGCAAGGACGCTGAGGCAGTCGGAAAGCTCCACTTTCGTGGCGCCGGTGACCTCTACCTCCACGCAGGGAAGGCCCGTGTCTACCCGGCCCACTACCGTCTGGAAGTCGTACATGGGACAAGGTCCGGGCAAAGGCTTCTTCACTTGGATCGTGGGCGGCACGGTGACCTCGTAGATGATGGTCTTTGGCCGACCAGGCCGGAGGATGTCCATGAGCACCCATTGGTCCACCCCCGGCTTGTAGATGAACCCGTCATTCTGAATAGGGGTTACGCGCCAGCCCACAGGAAGATCCTCATCCAAACCCACACCGATCACGTCCCGGTCAGTGGAGATCTCAACCTTGACCGTAAACTTGTTCCCAAGGGCGTTCCCCATGCTATCGTGGAACCCAAGCACCACGGCCTCGCATGGGATAGGATAGAGAATGGTGCGTTTTGCCGTTACTGTGGCCCGTGGATACTCGGGAAGGGGTTCGTCCACGGGGGTACAGGAGTAGGCGTAAGCCGCGACTAGTTTAAGCTGTTCCAGATCCAGGCGCTCGCCACAGGTTCCCGGAAGAGGTTGGTCCGTGCGCCAAAGCTCCGCAACCCGGAGGACTTGGTCCACGGTGATGGTCTCCGAAAGTCGCAAATCCAGGCGATCCTGATCGCCGGGGCGTTCGGGCGGGATGAGGTGGGCTACGGCCTGCAGGGCAGGAAGGCACGTGTCCACGATGATGCAGGACTCTCCAGCCACCTCAAGGGCGATATCCGGAACCTTACTCTGGAATAAGCCGGTGATGCAGAACTGCTGGGGCAATCTCAGCGCGGCCAATTGCTCCACCGGCGGGACCTTAAGATCGTAAACGATCACCCTTTCCGTGCCCGCCCGGATGGTGTCCATGAACACCCACTGCACATACGGCCGATTGAACACGGCCCCGGCATTCTGGATAGGGATGACCTCCCAGTTCGCCGGAGGATCCTCATCCAAACCCACACCGATCAGGTCCTGATCGGTCTTTATTGTTACCGTAACTCGGAAAATAGTGCCGGGAAGGGCATGAGTCGTGGAGATCTCCCGGGTTACCGTAACCGTGATGGGCGAAACATAGAGCGGGTAAGTGATAGTGGAAAAAACGCCGGTATTGTCTACTACAGTGAGCGCCACGGTGAAATTACCGCCGGCCACATAGGTGTAGCGCACTTGAGCCTCGGTGGTAGTGAGGTCAATTTTTCCATCCCCATCGAAGTCCCAGCGGTATTCGGCGATGGTTCCATCGGGGTCGTAGCTTCCTGAGGCATCGAAGAGCACTTCCTGGCGGGCCCGCGGGGCAGCGGGGCTGACCACGAGCCTTGCCACCGGCGGCTGGTTTCTCATTCCTTTGATCACAATGGGATCAATGGTGTTAAGCTCAACACGGTTCGGCCGGTCGATAGCCCCGTGCTTAAAGACGATGCGCTGAACCCCGGAAAGGGTCTCAGGAACAACAGTGAGCTCGAACTCCTCCCCCAAGGGGCCAAAAACACCCCCATCCGTCCGTCCATCCGTCCAGGTCCACAGCACCTGGTAGTCGCCGTTCGTAGGGGTATAGGTATCGTTAAGCTCGGGAAAGAGCGGGAAGTAAAAACCATCGTCGCGCACGACGAAGTTTGCGCCGATGGGGATATTCCGGATGGTGAAGCGGGCATTTCCGCCGGTTCCTGCCTCGGCCTTGCCCAGGATGAAAAAGAGGTAGAGCTGCCCTGCCGGTTCGCGATAGAGGAAAAGCACCGCCGTGTTCGCCTCCCCTAAGGGGTTACGGCTCCGGGATTGGCCGGAATCGTAGTCATAAAACTCTTCGGCCGATTTCGCTCCAGCGAAAGGTGTTACCGCTACCTTGGTGGCCCCTTGGATGATCTCAAAGTACCCCTGTTGTGCGAAAAGGGGGACCGTGAGCCCCAGGGCCACCGCCGCAATGAGGCTGATCTTCCTCATCATCCCTCCCTCCTTGATGCCCAGTGTAACTCCTTGGGCAAACGCGGTGATGTAACCTCGCACACCTTCAAGCACATGGGGAAGGGTAAGGGCGATGCTAAGCCGGGACGAAGACCGTGGAGGTCACCTCAAGCTACTTTTTGTCCGGCCTTGAGGTGACCTCCGTCCCTTTTCAGAGGGTGAGGGGAATGGGGTTTTGGGCCTGATGGGGGTGATCCGGCCCTGGATACACCTTGAGCTTGCGCAGCATCCGCCGGCCAAGCTCGTTTTTGGGAAGCATCCTTTTCACCGCAAGCTTGATGGGCAGATCCGGATGCTTGACCACCAGGTCCTTATAGGGGATTTCCTTGAGGTTGCCGATGTAGCCGGAATGCCGGTAGTAGATTTTCTCCTCCCATTTGTTTCCAGTGAGCTTCACCTTCGCCGCGTTCACCACGATCACATAGTCGCCCACGTCAAAGTGCGGGGTATAGGTGGGCTTGTGCTTCCCTTGCAGGATCTTGGCGATTTTCGAGGCCAACCTTCCCAGGGGTTGGCCCGTCGCGTCCACCACATACCACCGGCGTTCGAAGGTGATCCCCGCGTCTTCCTTTTTGGCCATGTAGGTTTTCTGCTTTTGGAGCATGGG
>Ga0072500_142246_pt1 | contig 12749 bp, 11 predicted proteins | sample GBScelen77Swater_FD_63803 | JGI IMG/M metagenome (GOLD analysis project Ga0072500, IMG submission 63803) | Hot spring microbial communities from Great Boiling Spring, Nevada - cellulolytic enrichment S 77C v2 (version 2) | ecosystem: Environmental > Aquatic > Thermal springs > Hot (42-90C) ...
TTCATCACGAACTCGGCATCTTCTCTCGCTCTGAAAAGAAGTTGTTTGTCCCTTATCAGATCGGCCACTTTCAGATCTGGCAGTCCGTGCTGTCTCAGACCGAGTATTTCGCCCGGCCCTCTGAGTTTCATATCGTACTCGGCAACTTCGAAACCGTTCTTGGTGCTGGCGAAATATTTGAGCCTCTCCAGCGCCTCTTCGTCCACGTTGCCCACGACTAAGAAACAGTAACCTTGCCTGTCGCTCCTGCCGATCCTTCCACGGAGCTGATGAAGCTGTGCCAGGCCAAACCTTTCTGGGTTCTCGATGACCATCACTGTCGCGTTCGGCACATCTATTCCCACCTCGATGACCGTCGTGGAGACGAGTATGTCGAAGTCGCCACGTGCAAACTTTTCCATCACCGCGTCTTTCTCCTGTTGACTCATCCTACCGTGCAACAGACCCACCCTCAGATCTTTGAAAACCTCGTTCGACAACTTCTCGTACATCTGAGTCGCTGCCTTCACCTGCAACTTGTCCGATTCCTCTATGAGTGGATAAACTATGAACGCTTGATTGCCATCCTCCACTTCTTTTCTGACGAAATCGAACACTTGATCGATCTTGGTCACACTCACCAGAATCGTTTTGACATCCTTCCTTCCCGGTGGCATCTCATCGATGATCGTCAGGTCAAGATCGCCGTAGACGGCCAGCGCGAGGGTTCTCGGTATGGGTGTTGCCGTCATGACGAGGGTGTCCACCGCGGCGCCTTTACTGATCAGAGCTTCTCTCTGCCTGACGCCGAATCTGTGCTGCTCGTCTATGACAACCAGTCCCAGGTTGTCGAACTCGACGTCTTCCTGAATCAGCGTATGGGTACCTATGACGACGGAAAGCTCTCCGCTTCTCAACAGTCTCTTGATCCTCTCCTTCTCGCCTTTGTTCGTCTCACCCAACAGCAACGCCGTCTTGATGCCCAAGTTCTCAAAGCTCGGAGCCATCCTCCTGTAATGTTGAGTTGCAAGGATCGAGGTTGGCGCCATGACGGCCGCTTGAAAACCGGCCTCGAAGTTGTCGATGATCGCAAGCTGCGCCACCACGGTCTTGCCACAACCAACGTCACCCTGGAGTAACCTGCTCATGGGACGCGTCGAACGAAGATCTTGCCTTATCTCTTCGTGGGCTCTTTTCTGTGCGTTCGTCAGCTCAAAGGGAAGACTCTTCAAAAACTCGTGCGCAAGTTTTCCTTCGATCTTCTTCGCCACGCCACCTATGGAATCCAACGCGTGTCTCGAAAGCAGCATCGCAAGTTGTAGATAGAGCAGTTCTTCGTATGCGAGTCTCTCTCTGGACTTTTCGAGTTGGTACGTCGTCTTTGGAAAGTGCATCCCGTACAGTGCAATGGCCAAGTCGATGAGTTTTCTTCTTTCGGTGAGCTCGAGGGGTAATTCGTCTTGAACGATGGCAACGCAATCTATGTTCTGCCGAACTATCCTACGAAATTCTTTCTGGCTCATACCCTCGGTGAGCGGATAGACAGGTAGTATCTCAAGCGCGCTCGAGTTCTCAACCAGTTCCACCTCGGGGTTGACGATCTCCAGGCCCCCAAACATGCCTTTCTTCACGGTCCCGGTCACGTACACTTCTTTGCCCTTGAGAGTTTGAAGCTGTCTGTAAATGAACTCCTGGTTGAACCACTTCAACAGAACATGGTGTATTCCGTCTGCGAGTACCGCCGCCACGATCTTCATGCCCGAAACGCTTTTCATCTCCACACTCGATATTTTTCCTCTCGTGGTGACTTTTTCGCCTAACAACAGGTCCTTCAAAGATATCACTCTGCGCCGATCTTCATAATCTCGCGGGAAGTAAAACACCAGATCCCTCAAGCTGTTTATCTCAAGCTTGCGAAGTAGCTTTTCCCTTCTTGGTCCAACACCTCGTGCAGACTTTATGTCCAGCGAGAGCTGCTTTGCTTGAGACGGGTCAGGTTTTGCGAAGAAATGCCAGGATCTGTACCTTTCGATCATGCCCAAAGCGTTGGTCAGACGCTTGAGGGCACGTTCTTTCGGAAGTTCCACGGTTGGTTTCAGATAGTCGATGAGTTGATCCAATTTTTCGCGTGCATCGGCATCGTCCAACAGTGGATCTTGTAGGAGCTCTCGTGATTGATCGATCCACCCAGATAGTTCCTCCAGCGAGGTTCGACTGTCGAGGACATTCATGATGAGTTCCTCGAGTTCCTCGAGGAACTCTTCAACGAGAATGGGGCGCGTGGATAGAGGTTCTCGTGCTTTTTTCATAGATCACACCGATTCTCGCCTTGATCAACTGATCCAGGCAGATGAGGAGCATCGAAACGATCAGAGCTAAAACTATACTTGCGGTGATCATGAAAGCCTTCTTCATGTGTTCTTCAGGTATCCTATGTATGGAAGGTTTCTGTACTTTTCTTCGTAATCCAGACCATAACCGATCAAAAAGACATCCTGCACTTTGAAGCCCACGAAGTCGATGGGAATACCGTGCTGGTATTTCTCCTTCTCGACGAGAGTGGCCACTTTCAGATCGGCTGGCCTGTACTTTTTCAAGTAATTCAGAATATACCTCAGCGTGTTGCCCGTGTCGACTATGTCCTCCACGACGAGCACGTACTTGTCCTGGAGTGGTTCATCCACCCAGGATTTGACCCTGATCCTGCCGGTGGATTCGGTGCCCGCGTAACTTGAGACGTGCACGAAGGAGTAGTTCACGTGCATGTTCAGATTCAGCATGAGCTCGCTGAAAAAATGGATTGAACCTTTCAGAACACAGATGGCATGAAGCGTTTCGGTCTTGTCCTTGTAGTAATTCTCAATCTCCTTCGCGAGCTGTTTGATACGCTCTTTGATGATCTTTTCATCGAGCAGGACTTCTACACTCACAGAGAGCCTCCTTTCAGATGGATGGAACGTAAACGACTGCTCGATGAGATTTTACCTCTTCTGTGAGTTCGAAGGCGCTTTCCGACAATCTTTTAACGTTCGTGAATAATTTCAGGAAATCCTCGACAGGCCTCAGATCGAACTTGATGTATTTGGTCTTGTAATGCATGGGAACCACGACGTTTGGTTGCAAGTGTTCGACGATCTTTTTGGCTTCTTCGGGACCAACGGTGAAGGTGCCTCCGACAGGGATCAACAGCACGTTCACTTGACCGATCTGTTCAACCTGCTGAGGATTCAGCACGTGACCAAGGTCTCCCAAGTGTGCCACAGTCCAATCCGGAAATTCGAACACGAACACGATGTTTGTGCCCCTTCTGCTTCCGCCGGCTTCGTCGTGGAAGCTCTTCACGCCCTTGATTCTCAGTTTCTTGAAACTGTACTCTCCCGGTTCCTTGATGAGTTGGAAATCTCCTTTGAGCAAATGATGTGCGTTGTGGTCAAAGTGTTGATGGCTCTCCGTGACGATGTCAACAGAAACGTTCGGTACTTTGTAGCCAACGGAACTGTCGAACGGGTCTGTCAGGATACGGATGTCCTGATGCTCGATGAGAAAACAGGCGTGTCCAAACCATGTGAGCTTCACAACTTTCCCCCCTCGATTCGATTATAACAGGATGTTTCATGCTCAGCCATCGAAAGTGGACTGGTAGCAGTTAAGTGATACGAGTGCTATACAATTTATATGCGAAAACATTATGATATAGAAATTCCTTTTTTGATAAGGAAAATCTTCCTAACCAAATTTTTCCCAGACCCCTTGACAGGTTGTTGTCACCTCAATATAATGGAAGTGGAAACGATCCAGGAGGTGGAAAGAATGAGTGATAGGGAATTCGTTGTGGGTATCGACCTTGGAACGACCAACTCTGTAATAGCGTGGATGAAGCCAGATGGCTCGATAGAGGTCATACCGAACGCCGAAGGAAGCAGACTCACTCCTTCCATAGTGGCGTTCACGAAAACGGGTGAAATACTGGTTGGAGAACCTGCCAAGAGACAGATGATTCTCAACTCCGAAAGGACGATCAAATCCATAAAGCGCAAAATGGGCTCGGACTACAAAGTCAGGATAGACGACAAAGAATACACGCCACAACAGATCAGCGCGTACATACTCATGAAGATGAAGAAGGACGCCGAACAGTACCTGGGTGGCAAGATCAAGAAGGCGGTCATCACGTGTCCTGCGTACTTCAACGACGCCCAGAGACAAGCGACCAAGGAAGCCGGCCAGATAGCTGGTTTCGAGGTGTTGAGGATCATCAACGAACCGACAGCCGCTGCGCTCGCTTACGGTCTCGATAAAAAGAAGGAAGAGAAAGTACTCGTCTACGACCTGGGCGGTGGCACTTTCGACGTTTCGATACTCGAGATCAGCGAAGGTGTCATCCAGGTCATAGCCACGAGTGGTAACAACCATCTCGGTGGCGACGATTTCGACCAGAGGATCATCGACTGGCTTGCAGAAGAGTTCAAGAAACAGCACGGTATAGACCTGAGGGAAGACAAGCAGGCGTTGCAAAGACTCAGAGACGCTGCGGAAAAGGCCAAGATCGAACTTTCGACCAAGCTTGAGACTGACATAAGCTTGCCGTACATCACCGCAACGAGTTCTGGACCACTGCATTTGGAAACCAGATTGACCAGGGCGCTTTACGAATCACTCGTGAAGGATCTCGTCGATATGACAAGAGGTCCGATCGAAAGGGCTTTGAACGATGCGAAGCTCTCGCCCAAAGATATTGACGAAATCATACTCGTTGGTGGAATGACCAGAACTCCGATGGTCCAGAGGCTGATCTACGAGATCTTCGGAAAAGAACCGAACAAGAGCGTGAATCCAGACGAAGCGGTCGCGATCGGTGCGGCAATACAGGCAGCCATACTCGCCGGCAGTGCCAAGGAAAAGGACATCGTTCTGGTCGACGTCACCCCGCTGACGCTCGGTATAGAAGTGAAAGGCGGGCTCATGGAACCCATCATACCACGCAACACGACGATACCCGTGAGAAAAAGCAAGATCTTCACCACGGCCGAGGACTTCCAGACTGAAGTGGAGATCAGAGTCTACCAGGGCGAACGAGCCATGGCGAGGGACAACATATTCCTCGGAAGTTTCAGGCTCGTGGACATACCGCCAGCACCAAGGGGAGTGCCACAGATAGAGGTGACCTTCGACATAGACAGCGACGGTATCGTGCACGTCTCGGCGAAAGATCTGGCGTCCAACAAGGAACAATCCATGGTGGTCACAGGTCGACACAAGCTCAGAGAAGACGAGATCAAAAAGATGATCGAGGAAGCTCAGAGATACGAAGAACAAGACAGGAGGAAACGTGAAGAGGTCGAACTCAAGAACAAAGCAGACGATCTTGCTTACAGTGTGAACAAGACACTGAAAGAACATGCAGATAAGTTGCCACAGGATCTAAAAGACAGGCTCGAGAATCTCATAAAGGATCTGAGAGATGCGATCAACCGCGACGACATAGCAAAGGTCAAACTGCTGTTCGACGATCTCCAGCGCGAGAGCATGAAGATAGGCCAGTATCTGTACGAAAGCGTGCGTAAACAAGAACCGGGTGCTCAATGAAAAATCAAATAAAACCCTGACCTGTGAAAGGAGGGATGTGTATGTTGCTCGAAAGACGCGAGGACTTCTTCAGACCGTTCAGAGAACTTCAGAGGGAGATCGACAGACTCTTTGAAGACTTCTTCACTCCGAGTCTCAGAAGAAGCGCAGATGTCTACCGTTTCACGCCAGACATCGACGTGTACGAGACGGAAAAAGAGCTGGTCATCGAGGCTGAGATCCCAGGAATGGACAGAAAAGACATCACCGTAAAAGTCGAGGACAACGTGCTCAAGATCTCCGGTGAGAAGAAGCTCGAGCGCGAGCACAAAGACAGGAACTACAGAGTCTTCGAAAGGTCCTACGGAAAATTCGAAAGGTGCATGGTCCTGCCCGACTACGTCGATACCGAAAAGATCAAGGCAAAGTATGAAAACGGAGTTCTCACCATCACGATCCCGAAACGCGAGGAAGTGAAGGCGAAGGTCGTGGATGTGAAAGTCGAGTGAGATACGAGGGGCGGGCAACCGCCCCTTAATTTTCAAGGAGGTGAAATCCTTGATAGACTTCAAAGACTACACGGAGAGCGCGCAGAGAGTGCTCGGAGCTGTACAGGACATACTCAGCAGGTACGCCCAGAACCAGATGTCTTCCGAACACATCCTGCTCGCCATACTCGAAGATGGTGACAACGCTGCCGTCGACATACTGAGAAAGATAGGCGTTAACATAGACTCTTTGAGGGACGAAACATCCTCGTTTGTGAGTAAATACGGCATGCGATCGCACAACCCTTACGGTCATGGTCAAATTTCCCAGATCTACATAACCCCTGATGCCAGGCACGTGCTGGAAGAAGCTAAAAGAGAAGCTCGCAGAATGGGGGATGAAAAGGTCGGAACGGACCATCTGCTACTGGGAATGATCCTCTCGCCCAGTTCGATGACTTACAGATTGTTGACGCGTTACGGTGTCACACCCGACAAGGTGTACGAGGCCATAAGGGATCTCAGAACGAGCGGCAAAACCGTAGAGGATGAAAACGTCGATGTCCTCTTCAAGTTCACAGAGGACCTCACGCGCATGGCCAAGGAAGGAAAGCTTTTACCAGTGATAGGCAGGGAAAAAGAGATACAGAGAGTGATACAGATACTCGGAAGAAAGTTCAAGAACAATCCTGTTCTCATAGGCGATCCAGGTGTTGGAAAAACCGCGATTGTCGAGGGACTCGCACAAAAGATAGTCAAAGGTGAGGTTCCAGGCTTTTTGAAAAACAAGAAGTTGCTCAAGCTCGACATGGGAAGGATCATTGCGGGTACGAAGTTCCGCGGTGAATTCGAAGAGCGGATGAAGAAACTCATCGATGCGCTGAAGAAAAACTCGGCCCAGTATATTCTCTTCATCGACGAGCTCCACACGGTGGTGGGAGCGGGCGCAGCAGAAGGTGCTGTGGACGCAGCGAACCTGCTCAAGCCGGAGTTGGCGCGCGGCGAGATGCAGGTGATTGGAGCAACCACGATCAACGAGTACAGAAAATACGTTGAGAAGGACAAGGCGCTCGCACGGAGGTTTCAACCCGTGATGGTCGGTGAACCGAGCGTCGAAGAGACGATAGAAATTCTTAAAGGCATCAAGAAAGAGTTCGAGAAGCACCACGGCGTGACGATAACGGATGAGGCGCTCGTCGCAGCGGCGAAACTTGGTGCGAGGTACATCACCGACAGGTTCTTGCCAGACAAGGCGATCGATTTGATCGACGAAGCGGCCGCCATGAAGAGATTGTCGGAGGATCAAAAGATAGTCGACGAGAACGAAATAGCGAAGGTCGTCGAACAGTGGACAGGCATACCGGTTTCGAGAATGATGGAATCTGAGCGTGAAAAGTTGATGCATCTTGAGGAACTGCTGCACAGAAGGGTCGTTGATCAGGAAGACGCAGTCTCAACCGTCGCCAGGACGATAAGAAAGGCACGTGCGGGACTCAAGGATCCGAAGAGGCCTTCGGGAGTGTTTCTCTTCCTCGGGCCAACCGGTGTTGGTAAAACTGAACTTGCCAAGGCGCTCGCCGAGGTGCTGTTTGGAACGGAAGACGCACTGATCAGGATCGACATGAGTGAGTACACCGAGAAACATTCTGTCAGCAGACTCATAGGTGCGCCACCTGGCTATGTCGGTTACGAAGAGGGTGGTCAGCTCACCGAAGCGGTTCGCAGAAGGCCTTACAGCGTGATCCTACTGGATGAGATAGAGAAGGCGCATCCCGAAGTTTTCAACGTGCTGTTGCAGGTCTTCGACGATGGAAGACTCACGGATGGCAAGGGCAACACGGTCGATTTCAGAAACACGATCATCATAATGACAAGCAACATAGCGAGTCAGCAGATACTCGATGCGCTCGAAGAGGGCATAACGAACCTGACGGGCTTGATCGAAGATGAGATGAGAAGACACTTCAAACCCGAGTTCATCAACAGGATCGACGCGGCCATAATTTTCAAGCCACTGACTCTGGAACACATGAAGAAGATCGTCGAGCTACAGCTGAAGAGGCTCGAAGAGAGAATCAGGGAGCAGAAGAGAAACATCGTTTTCACCGAAGCGGCAAAGGAGTACCTTGCCAACAGGGGATATCTTCCCGCGATGGGAGCAAGGCCTCTGAGAAGGATCATAGAGAACGAGGTCGAATCGATCCTGGCGGACAAGATCATCTCTGGCGAGTTCGCGGAAGGCGAAACCTTGACGATCGACGCGGACGAATACGGGGTGATATTCAAAAAATGAGGGGCCAGCGCCCCTCATTTTATTTGCTTCACAGAGGCTCTCTCAATGAAGTGCGCCTTCAGGACAGTTTTTGCGGGTCTGGAGCCGTGCATCAAAAGATCCATCATCATGGTCGCCGCGATCAAGCCCATCTGCTCTGGTTCCTGAGCCACGCACGTGATCGGTGGATCGAATATCTCGTTCCAGTAAGAGTCGTCGAATGAGACCACGGAAATGTCTTCGGGCACTTTCACGTTCAGCTCTTTCACCGCCTTCATAACTCCGAGCATCATGAGGTTGTTGCAGACGATCAGTGACGTTGGTTTGTCTTCGAGTTGAAACAGTTTCTTCGCTGCCTGGTACGCACCTTCCTGAGTTGAATGGCCGTCCAGGATCCACTCTTCCTTAACCAGCATCCCGAGTTCGTCACAGCACTTCAGTATGCCTGAAAGGCGCATTTTGCCAGTGTAGGAGCGTGATCTGAGAGTGATGACACCGAGGCTCCTGTGACCTTTCTCGTACACGTAACGCACGAGTTCCGCAACTCCACCCTCGTTGTCTGTTATCACGTAACTCGTCTCAAGACCCGGAACGATCCTGTCGAAAAAGACCAGCGGCACGTTCGAGTCCACGATTTTTTTGTAAATGGATCTGTTGCCACCGGAGTCGGTGGGGGCGGCGAGGATGCCTTCCACTCTCTGACTCAGGAGTGTTCTGAGATTCTCTTCTTCCTTTTCGGTATTCTCGTCCGTCGAACACAACAGCAGGTGATACCCCAGCGGGTAGAACACCCTCTCCATGCCACGCAGAATTTGCGCAAAGAAGGGATTAGAAACGTCCGGGATCAGAACTCCGATGATCTTCGTCTTTCCCTTCCTCAGGCCCACGGCGGCAAGGTCTGGGGAATATCCCTTCATTCTGGCGAATTCCAGGATTCTGTTCCGCAACTCTTCGCTCACGCCGGGTTTTCCGTTCAACGCCCGCGACACTGTGGAAACGTTAACTCCAAGCTCTCTCGCTATGTCTTTGAGAGTAACCTTCAGGACCGTTCACCCCTGTTTTCGTGTTCAAGATTATTCTACATCATAGTACCTTCACTGTTGCACGACAGAGGACCACAGTTCAGTTACGCTGACGAAATGAGTTCTAACACCAGAGCGTTGTGGAGACTCTTCATCTTGGTGATCACCCGGCGCTACAGACGAACAGTGGGCACTTTCATCTCGTTTTGTCCGAAAAGTTCGAATAAGTCTTTAAACCTCGCCGTCGCTCTCTTTTTCTCGCTCTCTCTCGGCTTGACTTGTGGGCTTGAGAAAGACTATACTATCCGTGGGTTACGCAAACGAATGCGTTGCGTTATACCTAAGGGGGAGTTAACGTGAAAAGAAAGGTAGGGCTCTTAACCTTTTCAGACGGCAGGGACTACGTGAACAAGGACCTCGTGGAGATAAACGCACGCTTCGAACAGGCCGTCGTTGAGGCGCTGAATTCGACTGGAGAGGTCGAGGTCATCAGGGCGGAGCGAATTGTTGATAAACCATCGGTGGCGAAGGAAGAAGCGCTGAAGCTTCGTGACAAAGGAGCACAGATGACCATATTCCATTATGCGGTTTGGGCGTTTCCACACTTCAGCGTCATCGCGAGCAAGTTCGCACCGGGTCCGTTCTTGCTTTTCGGCAACGTGAACCCCAAATATCCCGGCATGGTGGGTATGCTGGCTGCGGCGGGGGCGCTCGAGCAGGACGGAACGCAGACGTACAGAATGTGGGGCGATCCAAAAGATCCAAAGGTTTTGAAAAAACTCATGGCCTTCATAAGGGCTGCGACGGCCAGGAACATGCTCAAAGGTCAACGTTATGGAATGTTCGGTGGTCGTTCCATGGGTATGTACACGGCGGTGCCGAACGTCGATCTGTGGAACAAACTGTTCGGCATCGACGTCGAACACATAGACCAGCTCGAGATAATCGAAAAAAGCAAGAAGGTTCCAGATTCAGTCGCGGAACATGCGAGAGAATGGCTCGAGAAACATGCGAAAAAGATCCATTACGATGGAAAACAACTCACACCAGAGAAACTACAGTTGCAAATCAAGAGTTACTACGCGCTCAGAAAAATGGCCGAAGATCTCGAACTCGACTTCATCGGTGTAAAGGCTCAACCTGAGCTCACCGAGCACTTCGTTACTATGGACGTGGCCGAAGCGTTCCTGAACGATCCTTACGACTGGGACGGTCCCAAAGAACCATTGGTCTGTGCAACGGAAGCAGATTCGGATGGTGCACTGACGATGCAGATCTTCAAACTCATCTCGAACCAGCCGGTACTCTTTGCCGATGTTCGACACTATGACAGTGATGACAATTTCTTCGATCTCTGCAACTCTGGACAGCATGCGACCTTCTTCGCGGCAAAGTCTTACGATCCTGTGGTGAACCTCGCCAAGGTGGAGTTCTATCCGGAGAGCTTCTATTTCCCAGCCGGTGGAGCATCGGTACGTCACATAGCCGCACCCGGCGAAGTCACACTCGCCCGTTTGACGAGGAAAGACGGCCGTTACGTGATGAGGATCATCAAAGGAGAGTTTCTGGACTTTGGTGAGGAAAAGAACGAGGAAAAGGCTCGCGCGACACAGATCGAATGGCCACACGCTTTCGCGAGGCTGAAGGTATCCGCCGAGGAATTCCTGTCGAGCTACAGCTCCAACCACATACACGGCGTGTACGGTGATTATGTCGAAGAACTCGTGCATTTCTGTAAGCTCTCAGGCATAGATTTCGTGGTCTACGCGTGAAACATTCTCTCAAGGGGAGGGGTTTTCATGAGGAAACTGCTGTTAGTTTTAGCTCTGATGATCACTCTGACAGCGCTCGCGGCTCCGAAGTATGTCCTCAGATTCAACACCGTCGCGGCGCCAACACAACCTCAGGTCCTGGCGATGCAGAAGTTCGCCGAGATCGTCGAAGAATTGAGCGGTGGAGCCATCAAAGTGGAAGTCTACCACTCAGGACAGCTTGGAGATCAAAAAACGGCCCTGCTCGCCGTGATGCGCGGAGATTTGGAAATGGCTGGAGATGGTGCTCCTTCTTGGTTCGCTGACCTCGGTGCGATGCCCGAGTTTGGAGTGTTCGAAGCAGCCTACGTCTTCAAAGATCTGGACCACATGTATAGGGTCATGACGAGCAAGATGGTTCAGGACATGTTCGACAAGCTCGCGCAGAAGACTGGCCTCAGGGTTCTGGACGTTTGGTATCTCGGAACCAGACAGCTCAACTTGGTTGAGAAAGTGGGACCAGTGAAAAGACCGGAAGATCTGAAAGGTGTCAAGCTGAGAATGCCCAACAACAAGACCTTCCTTGACATGGGCCGTGCGCTCGGTGCAACACCAACGCCCATGGCGTTTGGTGAAGTCTACATGGCGCTCAAGACTGGCACGATCGATGGACAAGACAACCCACTGCCCACGAACCTCGCCGCGAAATTCGTCGAGGTTACCAAGTACATAGTCCTGACGGACCATCAGATCGGTATGATCTGTCCTGTGATCAACGAAAAACTGTGGCAGAGCATGCCCGAAGAATACCGCGTTTACATCAAGAAAGCCATGGAGGTCGCCAGAACCTTCATGAACTACACGGTGCTCGAACAGGAAGCCAAATTGTTGAAGCTCTTCGTCGAACAGTACAACATGGAGATCATCGTTCCAGACAAAGCAGCCTTCATAGAGAATGCGAAAAAGTACTACAGCCAGCCCGAATTCGACAAAGCCTGGGGTCCCGGGATGTACGAAAAGATTCAGAACATGTGATCTTTGACCGCTGGACGTTTGTCCAGCGGTCCTTTAAGGGTGAGCGATGTGAAAGTCTTGAAAAAGATCAAAGACATCTTTCAGATACACGTTCCAGCGGTGTGCGTTCTGATACTGTTTTTGAGCATGTTCAGCCAAGTTGTTCTGCGCTACGTTTTCCGTCATCCTTCGCCTGAAGCTTTCGAGATCTCATCTTACTCGTTCGTGTGGAGCGTTCTGCTCGGTGCCGCCTTAGCGAACAGGTACAAAAATCACATAAAATTCGACATCATATACAACAAATTTCCCAGAAAAGCACAGATCGTTACAGACGTCTTCTTCGATGTCTTTTTCAGCTCGCTCTTGATCATCTCGCTCAAACCAGTCGTTTCACAGGCTCTATGGTACAAGATCATAAGATCTGAAGTGCTCGGTATTCCTTGGACTTATTTGGCTTTGTGTCTTCCCATCGCGATGGTGCTCATGATCATCGACAATGTTCGGTTCATCTTTCTAAACCTCAGAGAACTTTTCTTCAGAAAGCCTTACAAAATGGAGGAAAGACCGTGGCACTGACGATCTTTTTGATCATCTTCGCTGGAACTTTCGCTTTGGGTTATCCGATCGCCTTCGGTATGCTCGCTGCAGGTATAGTTTA
>Ga0072500_119996_pt1 | contig 12744 bp, 11 predicted proteins | sample GBScelen77Swater_FD_63803 | JGI IMG/M metagenome (GOLD analysis project Ga0072500, IMG submission 63803) | Hot spring microbial communities from Great Boiling Spring, Nevada - cellulolytic enrichment S 77C v2 (version 2) | ecosystem: Environmental > Aquatic > Thermal springs > Hot (42-90C) ...
GGATAAATAAAAATATACTCTAAAGTTCAAGCAATTCAAGAGGGACCTCTGAGTAAACAACCCCCCTCCCATCTTCAACAAAAACAATGTTCTCAAGCCTTATGCCAAACTTCCCTGGAAAGTATAAACCCGGCTCAATCGTAAAAACCATCCCTTCTTCTATTCTGATCTCCTCCTTAAGATTATAGTAAAGCCTTGGAGGTTCATGGACTTCAATCCCGACTCCATGCCCGGTTGAATGGGTAAAATGGCTCAGCACCCCCTTTTCCCTAAAATAATTCCTTACCGCAAGGTCAATCTCTCGCGCATCCCTACCCACTCTAACCATATCAAGGGCTTTAAAGTAAGCTTCCTTAACCAGTTGATAAGCCCTCTTAAACTCCTCCTCAGCTTTACCAAGATATACCGTTCTTGTAAAATCGCTTACATAACCCTGATAAACAACCCCGAAATCAAAAAGAAGGGCTCCCTTCCCGCTAATCTTCGCGTTTGAGCTTTCCCAGTGGGGGATGGCTGAATTTTCCCGAAAGGCAACGATGGCTGGGAAAGATTCTCCGGTTGAGCCTAAGCTAAATGCCTTGTTAACAACCTTCCCCCTAAGGCTAAGCTCAGTCTCACCCAAAATAGGCCCCTCTAAAAGCTCCTTAAATATCCTATCCGTAAGAGCTATCGCTTTTTTTATAAGCTCTCGCTCCCTTTCATCCTTTCTTAGCCTAAGCTTTTTTAGAGGTGAGACCAAAGGAATTAGCTTAAAATATCTTGAACGAAGGGAATTTCTTACTGCAAGGGTGATATGATCTCCTTCTATTCCAACGGAAGGGACCGCAAGGGAGCGTAGGAACTTTTTTAAAGTCTGCAAAGGGTTTTCAAGGATAAGGTGCACCTCAAGAAGTTCATGGGCTAAGGGTTTTGCCCTTTCATAGTATCTACCGTCTGTCAAGAGATAGGCTTTTTCTTTAGTGATTACTAAATAGGCAAGGCTTGCTTTAAGCCCTGAAAGGTAAAAAACATTCGGCGAACTCATTAAAAGCAAGGCTGAGACCCTATACTCGTCAAGAAGTTCTTGAGCCCTCCTTATCCTTTCAACCATGCCTTAACCTCCTCGGTGTAATCTCCCTTTCGTTCCTTGTAGATAAAAAGTGGGGGTAGGACTACAACCTCTTCTCCTGCAGATTTTTGGGCACAAATTAAGATGAGCCTTGCTCTATCTCCGGGGTAAGAATGGACAAAACGCATGGTCTTTGGGGTTAAGCTATGCTGATAAAGAAGGTTTATAAGTTCAGCAGAGCGAAAGGCGGTAAAGATAAGATAGAGCCTTCCTTTGGTCTTGAGCAGAGCTTTTGCTCCTTTAAGAAGCTCTTTAAGGCTTAAAGCGTCATCTCTTTTTGCCGACTCTTTTAGAGCATTCGGGCTCCTTCTTCCTCTTCCCACCTCAAAGTATGGAGGATTAGCCAGTATCACATCGAGGCTGTTAGGTTTAAAGCAGGTTTGCTTAAAGTCTCCAAGAATAGGGAAAATCCTATCCTGAAGGGCGTTTGCTTCAATTCCCCTTCGCAAGCATTCCACATAAAGCGTTTCTTTTTCTAAGGCAAAGACCTTGGCATAGGGATAGCGTAAGGCAAGGATGAAGCTAACTATTCCTTGACAAGCACCAACCTCTAAAGCCATCTCCCCTTTCCTTAACTCCACAAAGTTTGCAAGAAGAACAGAGTCTATTCCAAACCGATAGCCCTCATTTAGCTGAAAGACAGTAAGCTTCCCCTGAAGGAAAGGCGTCTCCTTTATGGTCATTTTGATGATGTTTTCTCCTTGATTTAATGTTAGGGTTAGTTAATATTTTAAAATAAAATGACAAAAAGGGGTGTTCGGTTATGGAGCTTAAAAAACTTGTAAGAATTAACGAGTATGAATGGGAAATACCCAAGACTGGGAACATGCGAGTTCCTGGCAAGATATATGCCACGCAAGAGCTTATAGAGGAGATGGATGAGAAGGTTTATGAGCAGTTGAGCAATGTGGCTGAGCTTCCGGGCATTGTTAAGGCAGCTATAGCCATGCCTGATGCCCATTGGGGCTATGGTTTTCCTATAGGAGGGGTTGCTGCCTTTGACCCAGATGCAGGTGGGATAATATCAGTGGGAGGGGTAGGATACGATATATCCTGCGGTGTTAGAACCCTTCTCTCACCTTTGACTAAAAAGGACGTTGAGCCTTATCTTGAAGATTTAGTTCGTGAACTCTTTGAAACTGTTCCCTCTGGAGTAGGTTCTGAGGGTGAAATAAAGCTTTCGCCCTCTCAGCTTGATGAGGTTTTAGTTGGCGGGGCAAAATGGGCGGTTGAAAAGGGGTATGGTGAGCCTGAGGACCTTGAATACATAGAAGAGAAAGGATGCATGCCCGGTGCTGACCCTTCTTACGTTTCCATGGAGGCAAAGAAAAGACAGCATAGACAGGTTGGTACCCTTGGTTCAGGAAATCACTACCTCGAGGTTCAGTATGTAGCCGAGGTCTACGATAGGGAAGTGGCTAATGCCTTTGGGCTCTTTGAAGGGCAGGTGGTTGTTAGCATCCACTGTGGTTCAAGGGCTTTAGGTCATCAGATCGCCACAGACTATCTTCCTCTTTTAGCAAAAGCGGCAAGAAAATACGGCATCCCCATCAAAGAAAAGGAGCTTGTTTGTGCCCCCATCAATTCCGAAGAAGGTCAGAGCTACTTTAAAGCCATGTGCTGTGGCATAAACTGTGCTTTAGCTAATAGACAGGTAATAACCCATTTGGTTAGACAGGTCTTTAAGAGCTTTTTCCCTGGCGTGCACCTATCTCTTCTTTATGATGTGAGCCACAACACCTGTAAAGTGGAGTATCATGAGGTTGATGGTAGAAGAATGAAGCTTTATGTGCATCGTAAAGGGGCAACCAGGGCTTGGGGTCCAGGGAGGAAGGAGCTTCCAGAGAAGTATCGGAAGGTAGGGCAACCGGTAATCATAGGCGGTTCCATGGGGACTGCCTCTTACATTCTTGTTGGCACAAAGGAGGGAGAAGAGAAAGCCTTTGGGTCCTGTTGTCATGGAGCAGGAAGGACGATGAGCAGAAACCAGGCTGTTAAGAGTTTCCGGGCTGATGAAATCGTTGAGCGGTTAAGAAAAAGGGGTATAATCGTTATGGGTAAGTCTAAAAAAGGGCTTGCCGAAGAGGCACCAGAGGCTTATAAGGATGTTTCCGAAGTGATCGAAGCAACCTGCAAAGCAGGCTTAACAAAAAAGGTGGCAAAGCTCCTTCCCCTTGGTTGCATTAAGGGGTAGTATAATAAAAAAACAATAAGGAGGGATGCCATGAAGAGAGGTTTAAAGTTTGTCGGGTTGCTCTCCGGTTTAGCTATGCTCTATGCTTGTCAATGCCCAGCACCACAGGTTGCTGAAAAAGCAGTGGCTCAACCAGCACCACCTCCAGTTCCAGCTGAGCCTGATTGCTGCAAGAAACTTGAGAACGAGCTTTCTGCTTTGAAGATGGAGGTTAACGCTTTGAAGCGTCAGCTTGAGGCAGTTAAGGTAGAAGCAACAGCGGCAAAGGAGGCAGCTGAGAAAGCCATAGCTGCAGCCAATCGTGCCGAAGAAGCTGCCAAGAAGGCTGAGACAGCTGCACAAAAGGCAGAGCGTATTTTTGAAAAGGGGCTAAAGAAATAAGGTTCCTTAAAGATGCAGAAACCTTTCCTCAAGCTTGGAGAGGTCTTTGGCATGAAGCCTTCTCAGGAGGAGTATCTACCTGAGAAGGCTATCCCCTTTAAGTTTGACAACTGGGAAGAACTACGCAGGGGAGTAAAGCCTTTAAGGGATAAGAATTTATTGTGTTCTGAACCGCCAAAGGCATCAAAGGTTGTGAAGGAGCTCATAAGCAGGCGAAGAGAAAAAGAGCCTTCAATCTGGCCTCCAAGACCTTTGGAAGTTTATCTTCCGCTTACCTCTGAATACATGGAGGGCAAGAAGGAGTGCGTAAGCCATGAAACCTTAAGAAGGCTAAGGGATGGTAAATTTTCGGTTAAGGCTACCTTGAATTTGAGAAGGCTTACCGCTGAAGAAGCGCTTTTAGCCCTTGAGGAATTCTTCAAGAAGGCAATTGAGCTTGGCTATTCATGCGTCCTTGTCATTCACGGTAGAGGATTATCCTCTCCTAATGGAGAACCGGTGCTTAAACCCCTCTTTAAAAACTGGCTTGAAAGGGGTCCATACCGAAGGCATGTTCTTGCCTATGCCTCAGCTCGTCCGTGTGATGGCGGTCCTGGGGCAACCTACGTTCTTCTAAGTCAGAGACCAGTCAAAAAATAGATGCGTCTTTTTAACTTCCGCAAAGGTCTGTTATTAACAGGAAATCCTCGAGCTGGAAAAACCACTCTTACTAAGTATTTAACAGAGGTTTTAGAAAGGACCTTCCCAGAGGTTAAGTTTTTTGGCTTCATTACCGAAGAGGTGAGGGAGGAAAAAGGAAGACGGGACAGGATAGGTTTTGACCTCCTTCCGGTTGGAGAAACAAAAAAGGAGCTCCCTTCTCCTTTACCCTTAGCGCGAAAGCATCTTTCAGGTAAAGACCTACCCAAGGTTGGTAGTTATGCTGTTCTCACTCAAAACCTTGAAAGAATGCTCTCCTATTTAGAAGGTGAGCTTTCGGAGAAGGGGAATGCTGTTCTTATCCTTGATGAGATCGGGAAGATGGAGCTAAAATCGTCTAAATTTATTCCCTTTGTTGAAATGGTTTTAGAGAAAAACATCCCCTTTATTGCCACTCTTGGCAAGGGAGACCATCCCTTTTTACAGCGGATAAAGAATTTAGAAAAGGTTCTGTTGTGCCAAGTAACAATCGAGAACAGGGATTTTTTACGTGAAAGGCTTTTGCTTGAATTTTTAAGACCGGGGCTTTTAATCGTCCTTGAGGGGATTGACGGAGTAGGGAAGACTACGGTGCATAAAGCCTTGGCTGAAAGGTTAAAAACTTTTTCTAACTATGTTTTTTCCTATGAGCCTACAAACGGTGCCTACGGAAAAAGGCTAAGAGAAGCCTTAAAAGAGGGGAACTTGTCTCAGGAGGAGATGCTTTCCCTTTTTATCAAGGACCGCCTTGAGCATGTTAAAAGCCTTATCATTCCTTCTTTAAAGGAAGGGAAAGTCGTCATCCTTGACCGCTACTATCCATCAACCATAGCCTACCAAGGTGCTGAGGGCTTTGATTTTAAAGAGCTTCTAATTCTTAATGAGACCATCGCCCCAACTCCTGACCTGTTGCTCTACTTTGACCTCCCTGTGGAGACGGCAATAGAGAGATTAAAAGAAAGAGGGAACGAATTTTCTATCTTTGAAAAAAAGGAAAAGCTTATTATGATAGCAAAGAACTATGCAAGGCTGCTTCCCCTTTTTAAAGGAAAGAAGATTGATGCTTCGCAACCTGTTGATAAACTAATTGATGAGGTTTTGAAAATCTTGACTATTATAAGAGTTGGATAAACATATAAGTTAAAATGAAGTTTGTTAATTTCCTCCTTTTCTTGTGTTTTTTCCTTCAAGCGTCATTAAGTTTTTCTCACACTGTATCCCTTAAAGAGGCTTTACGCCTTGCCAAGGAAAGAAATTTAGAGCTAAAAGCTCAAGAGCGGTTTGTTCAAGCTTCAAAGCTTGAAAAAGAATCAGCAAGAGGAGCATATTTCCCTGTTTTAAGTTTTGAGGAAACCTACGCCAAAACAGACCTTCCAGCTAATGTCTTCTTCTACAAGCTTAACCAAGGCAAGATGGAGGCAAAGGATTTTGAGTTAAAACGCCTAAATTCGCCTTCAAGCTATGGAAATTTTGAGACAAAATTGGTCCTTGAGCTCCCCATATGGCTTGGAGGAAAGGTTCAGGCTTTAAATAAGCTATCCGAGCTCAAGGTTCTTTCTACTGAAAGCCAAAAGCTTAGAAAGACAGACGAAGTTCTTTTTGAGACTTATTTAGCCTATCTTTGGATTTTTTTGAACAAAGAAGCCGTTAAAGTAGCAGAAACTTCCGTAGCAGAGGCTGAGGAGCATCTGCGGGTTGCCCAAGCAAGGTTTAGAGCGGGTTTAGCCCTTGAGGCAGAGGTCTATCGAGCCGAGGTTTATCTTGCCAAAGCTAAGGAAAGTCGGGAGGTAGCCTTAAATAATCTTAATCTTGCTAAAAGAAGGCTTGAGGTTCTTGTAAACACTAAACTTTCACCCTTTGACATTGAAGAGTTAGAAGCATGTCCAACAGTTGAAGAGGAAAAGTATCTGCAAATTGCCTTGAAAAAAAGACCAGACCTTAAAGCCTTAGATTACGAGATTAAAGCCCTCGACCAGCAAAGAAAGATTGTTCTTTCGGACAATCTTCCACACATTTCAGGATTTGCCGAATACAGTATGAACGGCAAAAACTATCCCTTTGAAAATCAAGGAGATGGATACACTGCGGGTGTAAAGTTTGTTTGGCGTTTTGATACTGGGCTTGGGGTGCTAAAGAAGGCTGAGGCTACTGTTGAGCAAAAATCTGCCCTTCTTGAAAGGTATAAATACTTACAGGACAACATAACCCTTGAAGTTGAAAGCGCTATAAGCGACTATCGGAACGCACTCACCAAGCTTAGAAGCGCCGAGGAAAGGGTCAAGCATGCCAAGGAAGTGGTAAGAGTAATGCAGAGGAGGTATAGCGCAGGTCTTGTTCGGATGGTAGACCTTCTTGATGCGCAGACTCAGCTTGACCTTGCAAGGTTTGAAAGAATAGAAGCCATAAAGGCTTGTCATGAAGCCTTCGCTAAGGTTTTATTTGCCAGTAGTTCCTTTGAGGAGTTGCTATGAAAGAAAACTTGGTGAAAGCATACGGAAAGTATATCCTTTTTGTAGTGGTAATCCTCATAACTCTTCTTTGGCTTTCCGGCTTTTTTACTCCAAAGATTAAGAGCGGAGAAATTAAGCCCCAAGCCAAAAAGGTCTCAGGGCTAAAGGTTGCGGAGGTTGAGGTTGTTGAGGCTATACAGACTCCTTACTTTGGTTTAATTCAACCTGAAGGACGGGCAGAAGTAGCAAGCAGGGTCTTCGGAAGGGTTGAGAGGATTTTTGTAAAGGAGGGAGAGGCAGTTTCATCTGGAAGGGTCCTTGCCATAATTGATGCTGAAGATGTTAAAGCAAGCATATCCGCAGTTGAAGCCCAGATTAGAGGGGCAGAGGCAGCTTTAAGGGCAGCAAAAGCCCAGTATGAGGTAGAAGAAAGGACCTTTGAACGATATGAGAAGCTCTTACAAGAGAAGGCTATTACTCCTCAAGAATACGATGAGGTTAAAGCTCGGTATGAATCTGCAAAAGAACGAGTAAAAGAGGCTGAGCAGGCTCTCAAAGCCTTAGGCTATCAAAAAAGTAGTCTAAGTTCTCAGCTAAAATACACAACCCTTAGAGCACCCTTCAGTGGAACTGTCGTTGAAAAACGCGTTGACGTTGGGGACCTTGCAGCGCCAGGTCAGCCCCTTTTTGTTTTAGAAAGGGGACCTTTTAAAGTAGAGGTTGAGGTCCCAGAAAAATTCTGGGACTATCTAACCTTAAACAGGGAGGTTAACGTTCAGCTTGACGAAGAAGGAAAAGAAATCATAAAGGGGACAGTCGTTGAGCGGTCAACGGCAATAAATCCTCATTCTCGCACTTTTAGGGTCAAGGTTTTACTTTCAAAGCAAGAAGGCGTCAAATCAGGTCAGGCTGTGAGACTACTCTTACCTGAAAAAGGAAAATTTATCTTGATTCCGCAAAAGAGCCTTTATCAGAGGAACGATTTTACAGGCGTCTTTGTGGTAAGACCTGATGGAACCTTAGAACTTAGGTTTGTTAAGCTTGGTGTTCAAAGAGGTGATAAGGTTGAAGTAATTTCTGGGCTTAATCCTCATGATAAGATTGTAGTTGAGGGTGTTGAGCGAGCCTGCGACGGTTGTGTATTAGAAAAATAAGCCTTTCAAGGTAATCCCATGAAGGATGATGAACATCTTGGGCTAACAGCTAAGATTGTAAGCTACTTTATAGATTCTAAGCTTACTCCTGTTCTTATTCTTGTTTCACTTTTTTTAGGTCTCTTTGCCATTCTTAAGACGCCAAAGGATGAAGAGCCTCAGATCGTTGTCCCCATGATTGACATCATTATCCAGTATCCTGGGGCTGAGCCAGCTGAGATTGAAAAGAGGATCATTCTCCCTTTGGAGAAAAAGCTATGGGAGCTTAAAGATATTGAATATGTTTATTCAGTTGCCAAGGAAGGGGTAGCCGTTGTTACCGCAAGGTTCTATGTAGGCACAGACCCGGTTAAGGCTCTCGTAGAGCTTAATTCTAAATGGATGTCAGCCATCGATATAGCCCCACCTGGAGTAATCCTTCCTCCACTTATTAAGCCAAAATCTATTGACGATGTCCCCATCCTTAGCCTAACCCTTTGGAGCAAGGATTATGATTGGTATAGCTTAAGAAAGATGGCTTTAGCCTTAGAGGAAGAAATAAAGAAGATCCCTGATGTGGCTGAGACGACCATAATAGGAGGAAGACCAAGGGAGCTCCAGATACTTCTTGACCCTATAAAACTTTCAGCCTACCGTATTTCGCCATTGCAGATTGCTCAAATTTTAAAGAATGCCAACGCTCAGTGTGTCAGCGGGAGGGTCAAACAAGGGAACCTTGAGTACGTCGTTAAAACTGGCGAATTTTTAAAGAGTAGGGCAGATGTTGAAAACATCGTCGTTGGTTTTTATGGTGGTAAACCAGTCTACCTTAGGGATGTAGCCCGGATAGTTGATGGGCCAAGCGAGATAAAGGATTATGTTCTTTTTGGGCTTGGACCAAGTGCCAAAGAAAAGGGAATAAAGCCTGAAAATTCTACTGAAAAGCTATTCCCTGCCGTAACCATAGCCATCTCTAAAAGAAAGGGCACTAACGCCGTTGAGGTAGCTCAAAGGGTTATAAAGTTTGTCGAAGATGTTCGTGGGAAGTATCTTCCAAGCAATGTAAACATCACGATTACGAGAAACTATGGAGAGACGGCTAAAGAGAAGGCAAACGAGCTTCTTGAGCATCTCTTCATAGCCACCTTTGCAGTCATTCTTCTAATCGGCGTAGTCCTTGGTGCGAGAGAAGCTTTTGTCGTGGGCATTGCTGTGCCGGTTACCTTGGCTATGGCTTTATTCTTCAGCATGATGTTTGGCTTTACCTTAAACAGGGTTACTCTTTTTGCCCTCATCTTTTGCATTGGTATCCTGGTTGACGACCCAATAGTTGACGTGGAAAACATTCATCGGTGGTTTGAGTCTAAGGTGGGCTTAGACAAAAGAAGGTTGATCATAGGAGCCATAAACGAGGTCCGTGCCCCTATCATCCTTGCTACCTTTACGGTTATTGCAGCCCTAATGCCCATGGCTTTCGTTACCGGTCTTATGGGACCTTACATGCGCCCCATTCCAATCAACGCCTCAGTTGCCATGCTCTTTTCTTTGCTCATTGCTTTAATCATAACCCCCTGGGCTGCCTACAGGTTCTTAAAGCAGGACCATACTCATGGTGAGCCTTCCGCCAAAGAAAAAGACGTCAAACATACTAAGATTTACCGCTTCTATGCCAAGCTAATGACGCCCTTTCTTCTAAGCAGGAAAAACCGAGCTTTTTTATATTTAGGAGTCGTAGTTTTGCTTCTTCTTTGTTTTTCCCTCTTTTATTTCAAGCTCGTTCTTGTTAAGATGCTCCCTTATGACAACAAGAGCGAAGTTCAGATTGTGGTTGACATGCCCGAGGGCACACCTGTAGAAAGAACGCTTGAAGTGTTAAAGGCTATAGGTGATTATTTGGCAAGGGAAAGGATAGTTACGGATTATCAGATATATGCTGGAACCTCAGCCCCCTACAACTTCAACGGTTTGATAAGACATTATTATTTGAGGCAAGATAGCAATTTAGGGGATATTCAAGTAAACCTGGTGGGAAAACACCATCGGGATGAGCAGTCTCACGACTTTGCAAAAAGAATAAGACCAAAGGTTGCTGAGATTGCTAAAGCCTATGGGGCAAAGTATGCAGCTGTGGTTGAGGTCCCACCTGGGCCTCCTGTTCTTTCTCCTGTTGTTGCTGAGATCTATGCCCCTGAGCTAAAGGTTCAGCAGAACTTCGCCTTTGCCGTGTTTGAGCTTTTCAAAAAAACACCCGAGCTTTCTGATATCGGTATCTACCTTGAGACAGATGCCCCCATGGTTAAGGTCATCCCTAAGGAGGATAAGCTTAAATTAGTAGGTTTAACAAAACTGGAACTGGTAGAAACCATAAGAGCCCTTTGTCAAGGTCTGCAGGTTGGTATCTTGCAAACAACGGATGCTGAGCATGTGCCTATTGTCATTAAGCTTCCCGAACCTTACCGGACCTTAGATTATCTAAAAAATCTAAAAATACCAACTTTACAAGGCAATCTTGTTCCGCTATCTGAAGTAGCTGAGCTTAAAGTAGAGACCATTCCAAAGAGCATCTACCGCAAGAACATGAGACGAGTAAACTATGTCATTGCTGATGTTACTGGCAAATACGAAGCTCCCGTCTACGGGATCTTTGCGGTAAGAGATAAGATTAAAGAAATTCCCAATCCCTACGGTAGAACTTCTGAATCTTGGCTTTCTCATCCCATGCCTATTGACGAGATTGCGGTAAAATGGGATGGAGAAATGCACATCACCCTTGAGGTTTTTAGAGACCTTGGTCTTGCCTTCGTCGTCGCCATCTTTGTGATGTATGTTCTTATTCTTGCTTGGTTTAAAGATTTTGGCATACCGGGTGTTATCATGGCTCCCATTCCTCTTACCTTGGTCGGCATCATTCCTGGTCACTTACTGCTTAACTCCTTTTTTACCGCAACCTCTATGATAGGCTTTATTGCCCTTGCCGGTATCATAGTTAGGAATTCTATCATCGTCGTTGATTTTGCCGAGCAGAGGGTAAAAAGTGGTGTCCCTCTACCACTTGCCGTGGTTGAGGCAGCAGCTGTAAGGACAAGACCAATCATGCTTACTGCGGTTGGCGTTATCGTTGGTGCCTTTGTGATCCTTTTTGACCCCATCTTTAACGGCCTTGCCATCTCCTTAATATTCGGAACCATTGGTTCAACAACCCTTTCTTTACTGCTTATCCCTCTCCTTTACTACGGACATAAGCTAAAGAAAGGCTACACCAAGCCAAATAGAGAAGAGTTAGTAAAGCTCCTTAGCTAATGAAGGTCTTTGACGAATACGCTCAAAAGTATGACGAGTGGTATGAGAAACCCTTTGGTAGTTCCGCCTTTAGGCTTGAATTAGAATGCCTAAGAAGGCTTTCCCGAAAAAGCCCCTTATCTCTTGAGGTTGGGGTTGGAAGCGGAAGATTTGCCTCTGCCCTTGGAATAAGCTTTGGAATAGACACATCTAAGGAGCTCTTAAAGATTGCTAAAGGTCGTGAGATAAAAGTTGTGCTTGGAAGGGCTGAAGAGCTTCCTTTTAAGGATGAAGTTTTTGATGAAGTCTACATCGTCGTTGCCATCTGCTTTTTTGAAAGCCCTATCCTTGCTCTTAAGGAGGCCTATCGTGTGCTAAAGCCAGAGGGAAGTCTTATTCTTGGATTGATCCTTTCTGAAAGTCCCTGGGCAAGGTTTTACCTTGATAAGGCAAAGAAAGGCCATCCTCTTTATTCAAAAGCTAAGTTCTATTCCTTTGAGGAGCTAAAATCCCTGCTAAAAGAGGCAAACTTTAAGCTTGAGCGTATACTTACCACGCTCTTTGATGAGCCCCAGGATGAAAGGGAGGTTGTGTGTCAAGAGATAAGAGAAGGTTTTCATAAGGAAGGGGGCTTTTTCTGCCTGTTAGCTTCAAAAGCCTTCTGATTTTCTAAAAAGTTCGGTGAGATAAAAGACGGCTATTCCAAAAGCCACGGCAACGTTTAAGGATTCCTTTTTTCCATAAAGAGGAATTTTTATGACCCTATCGGCAAGGGTTAAGGCTTCAGGGGATACGCCGTCAACTTCGTTTCCTACTATAAGGGCAACAGGACTTTTCAAGGTTACCAAATCTTGAATGGGGTGGCTTCTATCAGTAAGCTCAAGGGCTAAGATAAGATAGTTTTCGGATTTTAATTTTTGAACTAAGGGGAGGGTAGTTTCCCACTTTTCCCAGGGTATCATTGATGTTGCCCCGAGGGCTGTTTTTTCAACTCCTGGATGAGGGGGTGTTGCTGAAATCCCAACAAGATAGACCTTTTCAAGGTTGAAACAGGCTGAAGTTCTAAACATTGAGCCTACATTGTAGGCACTTCTTATGTTTTCAAGGATAACGCTAATGGGGAAGGGTTTAGAGGGCATTTAGTTGAGTGAAGGAATAGCTAAGATATGCGCGCCCGGCAGGACTCGAACCTGCAACCTTTGGATTCGTAGTCCAATGCTCTGTCCAATTGAGCTACGGGCGCAAACTTTTTTGTTTATGTTAATTTTAAATCCAAATTTAGGAACTTTCAAGACGAACGTGGTTACTCGTGTGGGCGTTACTACAAAAGCTTAAGGAGACCCTTATTTTTTGTCGCCCTGAGCGCCAGCGAAGGGCCCCTTCTGAGGTCCTTCGGTGCTTACGCCCCTCAGAGGTCCTTCGGTCGCTGGCGCTCCCTCTGAGATCCTTCGCTTCGCTCAGGATGTTCTGTGTCGATTGTCAAGGGGTAGCAAGCTCAGCATTAAAGGGCGTCCCGCTCTT
>Ga0072500_158957_pt1 | contig 12739 bp, 20 predicted proteins | sample GBScelen77Swater_FD_63803 | JGI IMG/M metagenome (GOLD analysis project Ga0072500, IMG submission 63803) | Hot spring microbial communities from Great Boiling Spring, Nevada - cellulolytic enrichment S 77C v2 (version 2) | ecosystem: Environmental > Aquatic > Thermal springs > Hot (42-90C) ...
ATACCCGGTGTTACTGAAGTGGGATCCCGGTGTTACCGAGGGTTAGCCGGGGTGTTACCCGGTAACAGGGGTGTTAGTGGGAGCGGGTGTTACGGGGTGGTGGGGATACTATAGGGAGCCGGTTCCTCCAGGATTTATTTTAACAGTGTTATATCCTTTGGTTTTGAGCCAGTTAACGTAATTGTCTGCGAGTTCCTCAGGAACACAAGCGGTTTTTATAGTTGTTGTGTGTGAGTATGAATCATGAGATACTTTTAAAACTATGCTGTCAAATCCATCTTTGAATGTGTATTCGTACATAGAAATATCGTAGATGACTACGCTGGTGTTTACTGGTTCGAATATCAGTTTATCTCCAGCCTTGAAATTACGTATGAGTTTTAGTAGATAAGATACAGAGCTGCTGGAACCCTGAATTCTTTGATGTACCAGTTCGTTGTTGTGATATATTTTAATACCACCATATGCTGGAAGTGAACCAACAGTGATTGTAATAAGATTGCAATTTACAGGAATTTCTACTTCTTTTTTCACCTCGCTCAGGTAGGCAACAAAGTATGGAATTGATGTTTTTTTCGTTAAAGATACGGGAGTTCGGGTAATATCAAAGTAATAGTCTGTGTAGTAATTTACATATTTTCTGGTGGTTACATCTACATAACCTCCTTCCGGATAAACAACCACGTCAGTGTAGCAATCCACGCATGTATCGCTTACAAAAGTCCATAATTTTACTGAAGCCCATTGGTAACCACCAGCAAAACATGGTATGTATAGCTTAACAGCAGATATGGGATACCAGTAGTAGGAATCTCTTTTACGTCCCAGCAATTTGTTTATTCCATCTTTAATCTGGAAAACAGGAATAACTTTTTGCTGTCCGTTTTCCCACAGAAGTATATTTGACTGGGTAACTCTGACTATCTGTGGTTTAGGAGTATCACTGCATGAGGTAATATTCACTATATCAAAACATGCATTGAAAGATGTTGAAGGTTTTGGAAATTCAACAACTACACCAGTACTTTTATTCAAATCACCTTTTAAGGTTTGAACTTTTACCGTTTTAGTGTTACCAAGTGTGTCATAGTATTTGATGTCAACAAAACAATTACCGTAGTTATTGGTGATAAGGAAGGCTACTTTCACTGTTCCATCTACAATTACAACCATTTCGACTTTAATTCCATTTTTTTCCTGGGAGAGTCTATATTCAGTCATAGACTATGTGTGCCTCCAGGATTTATCTTAACTGTATTGTATCCTTTGCTTTTCAACCAGTTTACATATTCGTCGGCAAGTTCTTCTGGGACACATACAGCGTCAAGTTCTACAGTGTGTACATTGGATCTGTAGAATGCTGTGAATCTCAGTTTGTCGAATACCAGGTTGAAGGTATATCTCCAGAGTTTGACATCAGTAGCATTCCAGTAATATTTACCTGAGTGATAGAATTTTAGTTTGTCTCCTTTTTTGAATGTTCTTTTTAATGTAATTAGAGGGTGTAAGGAGTATCCTTCAATTCTTGCAATTAGCTGGTCATTATGGTAGATGTAAGTGTATGCTCCTGATTCCTGACTATCACCAACAAGAGTAATGTAGTTACAGTCTACAGGTATTGTTATTTCTGTGTAGTCATTTCGTGGAACTCCAATAAAATCGAATTTGTAGACTAATGAGAATGATACTGATTTTGTATGAGTATCAAAGTAAAAGTCTTCATAGTAATTTCTGTGTTTTCTGTTGGTTACCCAGTAGTAGCCACCTTCCGGATATACATTTATATCTGTGTATTCATCGACTCCATGCTGGGATATAGTTGTACTCAGACTAACCACTGCCCACTGGTAGCCACCAGCGAAACAGGGGACAAACAGTAACACTTTGGAGATAGGGAACCAGTAACATTTTCTTCTTGAATATCCAAGAATTTTATTTAATAATTGATAGCCTACGAATACAGGAACAACCTTTTGCTGTCCATTTCCCCATAAAACGATATCCTGGTATTCATATATAGGTGCACCAGTTATAGGGTCATAATCTTTGAGTATCGGATTAGGTTGAACAACACGGGTTATCTGTGGTTTGGGATACGGTTCACATGTGGTGATGTTAACTATATCAAAGCATACATCGAATGACTTTGAGGGTTTTGGGAATTCAGCAATTACACCGGTGCTTTTGTTCAGATCACCTTTAACTGTTTGAACTCTTACAGTTTTGGTGTTACCAAGCGTATCATAGTATTTCAGATCAACGAAACAGCCGCCATAGTTATTGGTGATAAGGAAACCTACTTTGACTGTTCCGTTAACAGTAACAACCATTTCGACTTTGATTCCATTTTTTTCCTGGGAAAGTCTGTATTCTGGCATCTTGCTGCCAGGTTTACCACAATATTTTTATACAGATGCTTGTCGATGTAGATGATCCTAAGCCAAGTGCATTTAACATATCTCCAATTGTGGACCATCCACGCTGCTGTTGTATCAATGAACCTGAAATTGTAATTCTTCTTGATCCTATAGAGAGACTGCCGTATTGAACTGATACAGCTCTTTGATCTCCAATTGTTATTTCTATTGTTGCGGAGGGGATAGAAGTGTTGCTAACAGTAACGTCTGCAGCAAATGTATATCTTCCAAGATCGTCATTTTTATTCAGGGTTGTTGTTGCGACGCTATCTTTCAGTATCTGGAAATTTGTAATAGATACACTTGGTTGTGGCACTTCTATACTAACCGTAATACATTTACTTTGTTCAGGCATAACAACCACCTCTTATACACATTTTATTTTCGCACATAACAGGAATGAGTTAGAGTTTTCAGCACCTATAAGCCTGAAGAAATCATCGGTTGTTTCTATTCCAAACTTTACTTTAAGATCTTTTCCAAAGAATCCAAATCCTGTAAATGAAAGAAAACCACGGGTTCTGGTATTAAAAAGTTCAATTAAATTGTTTTGGTCTTTTCCTGCGTAGATATATATGTAGACCCATGTCGGTGCTACATTACCTTGTATTTTTATATCAAGTATAAAATGATATCTGCTTAAATCCTCGCCTCTGTTCATGGTATCGACTACTACAGCTAAGTCCTTACCTAATGCTAACCTTTCTACAGTAATAGTCCATGAGTTGCTCATATTTATCACCTTTTCGATAGTATATATGCTACTACTACCATTATTATAGCAAGACCAGCGATAATTGCTATGAGCAATGTATTATTTAGAAGGTTTAGTGGTTCGCCTGGTTCACCTGGTTCGCCTGGTTCACCTGGTTCACCTGGTTGAGTTCCTGTACTAATCTGAAACGAGCCACATTTAGATACTTCTGCCATATCTATACTGTAGTCTCATATTAAATAAACTTTACTGTATTTTTTGGGCAGGTGGTTTAGTAGATAAATTTTGTACATATCTGCAATGTAGTTCCAGTAACTCCAAGAGCTCTGAGCATATCACCAACTGTGGTCCAGTTATATTGATTTCTTAGAGACGAACCTGGTACTGTCCATGAAAGATTTCCCGTACTAACGTTGGAATCTTCATAGCTGTGGACTAAATTTCCATTTATCCAGAATTCTTTTCTTAATTTTGGGATTGGAGCGTTAATAAGAGTGTAGTTTGTTATAAAATCGTACAGTTCTAAACTGTCAGTAGGGTTTAAAGATGTTACTTCAATTTTGTTTTTTCGAACATATATCCTCGTTATGGTTAAGCTGGGATCGGCGGGTGGAAGTGGACCTCCTATCGATATGGTTACGCATTTAAATGTTTCACTCATATTGTATCACCTTATTGATATCACTGCGATGATTTATTTAAAAATTGTGATTGTTTCTGGTTGTTGAGAACATCTGGGTTCAGGTGATTTTTAGGATATATAGATAGGATTTTTTTCTGAGTTATCATACTCTCACCCACTCAATCAATACTGCACCACACAGCGGACACTTGAGCCTCCATCCAGCTTCTGTTTCTTCGTATACTGCTCTGTGTCTCTTTCCAATGATTTTGAAATCTCCTTCTTCATCTATCATCGTTAAATCTCTGACTTTACCCTTCAGCTCTTCAAATCTCTCTTGTGCTCTTGTTCTGACACTTTCTCTGAATGATGTAGCCCACTCTCTGTATTCAGCTATCCAGTCTTCAACGCTTGCAAGCTCTTCGAACCCAGTTTCTCTTCTAAATTTGTTCGTTTCAACAAGCTCTTCTCCTGTTGGTATCCATTCAGGTTCAAGTGATGGAGCTTCAAAAGTTTCAACATAGTCCTCAATACCGATATCGCTTACTTCCTCTGGCGGATAAATATGTGCTCCGCAACTGCTACATTCAATCCATTCAATCTTGTGCTTCATTTAAATCACCTCATATCTGCACAGCTTTAGCTGTTCCAGCAGTTCCGTTTGTGCCGTGATAATCCACTGTAGCTCCATGAGTACCACCTGCGACACTTAGAGTTCCAGTATTCACAAGTGTCTTGTATAGAACATAAACTATACCACCCCCTCCTCCACCACCGCATGAATCATAATCTCCTTCAGTTCCACCGCTTCCTCCGTATCCTCCGTTAGCTCTTATTGTTCCAGTATTGTTAAAGCTATTGCAAAGAACTATTATTTGTCCTCCGCCACCTCCTCCACCACCGGCAGCACAATAACCGTCTACTGCCGCTCCTCCGCCTCCACCACTACCGTAAATGTTTGGTATACTTTTTGTAGTTGTTGGGGACTTACCAAACACGTTAACAATAACCCAGTCTATTATGGCTTTTTTAACTTCATCTGCTAACTCTGCATAGCTGTTGAAAGTTATGTAAGTTGAACTACCACCTGCACCGCCAGAATACGTACTACTATAACCTCCCCCACCCCCTCCATTAGTATTACCTGCACCGCCCAATGATCCTCCTCCATTTCCGCCTGTTCCAGCGGTATCCGTTCCAACTCTATAGAAAACGCCTGAACCTCCTGTTCCACCTGAACCGTTTGCTGCTACGGTGGTACCACTTGATCCACTTCCACCATCAGCTCTAACAACATAACTATTATTAAATTCACCTGCAAAGATAATTAACCCGCCTCCTCCATCTCCACCTATTCCTGCTCCACTTGCTCCACGAGCACCTCCTGTTCCTCCAGTACTGGATTTCCATAAATACCCATAGCAGTTTAGGGTTTTGACAATCAAAGTACCCGGTTGTCCACCAATCGATAGAGTTACTCCTGACTCAATCGTAAGAGTATTATATCTATTAACTCCGATTACAGCCGTACTTGATGTAACCGTTAGGTCTCCAGCTCCATAGGTTAAAATATAAGTAAGATTTGATGAAACAGGTGTGTTATAAAGTATGCTTTGCATCCTATCTGTTGGCAAGTCTGGATGAGTAATTATATCGTAAGCCTTAGAGGGCGATAAATTACTGTCTCCTATGATTGCACCTGCTTTAGAAGCTAACAGGTTTGTATTATTAAAAATCGAAACTACCTTTGTAAATGATAGATTTTCATCGTTAACTATTGATGCTGCTCTGGAAGCTGATAAGTTTTCATCACTAATTATTGCTGCCGCTTTGGAAACACTTAAGTTCCCGTGATTTAAAATCATTATTGCTTTAGAAACACTCAAATTCTCATGATTGAATATTGATGCTGCTTTAGAAGCTGACAAATTATCATGATCTATGACTGCAGCTGCTTTAGAAACACTTAAGTTCTCGTAATTGAATATTGCAGCCGCTTTAGAAGCTGATAAGTTATTATGATTGATAATTGCAGCTATTTTGGAAGTGGACAAATTGACGTTATCAAAAATTGCAGCTATCTTAGAAGCAACCAAATAATTTGAATTAATCACAGATGCTAAGAACTCTGCAGAAAACAGCTTTTCAAAGTCCTCAGCTATCTTAGGAATATATGTCAGCACGTCGTTGATGTAGCCAGCTATATCATCAGCCGTCAGCTTCCCAGCATTGTAAAGTAACTCAACATACGGAAACAACCTTGCCGCTCTCGGGTCTTTCTTCTTGAACAGCTCAATGTAGCTGTCCTCCAAGGCACCAACATCAGTTATTCCACCAGCACCAGCACCTTGAGGCGGATACCCCATACCACATCACCTCAATCACGAAATAGAAGCTCCAATCTCATAAACTTTTACATCCAAGGCTACAGCATTGACGCTGTACCTGAAGTTTATTTCTTCATTTTCATCGACAAAAATATCGAAAGCGTACAAACACTCTGCGTCGAGCGGGTTTCCACCGTTGAGCTTCATTGTCACTTCGGATTCTCCAGCTCTCTTCACGACGCTGAGGACGCCGGATGTGTCAAAGCAGGCGTAAATCCTTATCACACACGGGGGAATCATAGGAACGATGTTTTCAGAGAAGAAGTCTGCATCTGCCGCAACAGACTGATTGAAGAGAGAACCCTTGACGTTAGGTCTCAGCATTGCAATTACTGTTGCTCCTATGCTGTTGTAGGCATCCAGCAATCCGAAAATGTTGTCTCTAATATACCTGATATTTCTCTCTGTTGAGTTCATAATCCCACCTCACTCAAAGCTTTATCATAAAATGACCGGATCTTATCCACATAATCTTTTGTTGTTTCAATACCGTAGAAGTCTACAACTGCAACCACTTCTTCCACAGGTTCGAGGCTTTTCAGTTCGATTTCCAGATTATGTTCTGTCACTATAAGCTTACCGTAGTCTGTATAGAAGTTAATCCTGTCTTTTGAGTTCAGATGGATCAGATCAAAGAGTACTATATCATCATTGATTATCTTAACATGAGTGCTCATATCAGGATCTGTGTCAAGATCAAAGAAAACGGGAATTATTCTCGAATTCGTGTCAGAGCTTGGTGTTATTGTAATTTTTTCACTTCCGCCAGGGGGAAGAATATACATTCGTTTTACTGAAACGTCTCTTCCTCGTCCTCGTTCTACGATGATTTTAAGAATCTCTCCAAAACTTAGTCGAATAGCCATAAAATAAAAACTATTAAGTGCTATATAAGTTTTACTTTCGACGCATGAAAGTCAGCACGAGAATTATTATCAACAATAGCAGTATGATTCCTGCTAACAGAAGGGATTTTGGTTTCTCTGCAGTAACTGTGATTGTTTCTGGTTCTCCTTCTGGTTCTTCTTCAGCTTCAGGTGGCTTTTCCTCAGATGGTTTTTCTTCAGGTGTTTTTTCTGGAGTCTCTTCTGGAGTCTCTTCTTTCTCTGGTTGTTCTTCTTCAGGTGGTTTTAAATCAATCTCTATTCCATACATAATTTCAGTCGATTATTGTCCAGCATGTGTTACCACATATATGTTTTGTAACTGCAAGCTGTTTTTGTCCTGTTTTAATGTTGACACTCCTTTTTTTGTACTGGTCAGTGGTAAAATTCTTTCTACAGGTGGTGCAGTAAAACCTGTATTCTGTCCCCATATATCAACTGAGCAGACAAAATATTTAAAGGTTGTGTTAAAAAAATTATTTTCTTCGCATTAACATTGTCAGGAGTAACAGGAGAATTACAATTCCGAGAATACCACCTGCTCCAAGAAGCAGTAAATTCTGATCAATCATTTTGAACTTTACTGTAGCAGATCTTTTGTCTTTGGTGAGTTCCACGGTTTCTTCCAGTGGTATGAATATGAAACCACGTTTTGAACATCTTACCCGGTAGGTCTTGTTGAGTTCAACCTGAATGGATGTTGTCCGACCCTGTGCTACAGTTCCCCGGGAGTCGTAGTATATAACAACATCTTTCAGGTGTTCTTCAGGACCATCAATTTCTACGATGATTGTACCGGTATTGTTATCAGGAGGCGGTGGAGGTGGAGGCGGGGGTGGAACTTGACCTAATTTGATTTTAATATAGAACACACTGAAAAGAACTCCATCACAGTATACCTGCATCTTAAGATAACCATCCTTGTACGGGGTTAATGCTGCACCATTTGCGGGATTAATCCATTCAGGACCTCCAAGTGGGCCCACCGTTATGTTATATACTTTTCTATCATACTCTTTGTGATCGGTATCTTCATACGTACTTACAACCGTGATCTGACAGTTGGAAGTCCATTTTGTACAGTCAAGCTGTAATTCGAGATAGAAACTTACACTTGGATCAATGGTAACCGGTCCAAAGGTACTACCATTGATATCACACTGGTTGGATATTAATGTATTCCAGTCTCCGGCTTGTTTTATCCTAACACCGCAGACAGTTGCACAGGATGGTTGTGTAGGAGGTTCTATCTGGCCTAACTTGATTTTTATATAGAATACACTGAAGAGGGTTCCATCGCAGTATACCTGTATCTTCAGATATCCATCTTTATATGGAGTTAGCATTGCTCCTCTTGCAGGGTTGACCCACGTAGCCCCTCCAAAATATCCTACAGTTGTGTTGTATACTTTTTTATCATACTCTTTATGGTTGGTGTCTTCGTATGTGGTGATGACTGTAATCTGACAGTCAGAGAACCATTTGGTACAATCAATCTGAAGTTCAAGATAAAAACTTGTACTTGGGTCAACAGTAACCGGTCCTAAAGTTCTACCGTTCAGGTCACACTGATCAGATGCCAGTGTATTCCATGCTCCCAGCTGATTGATTCTGACTCCACAGACAGTTGCACATGAAGGTTGAGTGGGAGGCTCGACCTGTTCCACTTTGATTTTTATATAAAACGCGCTAAAGAGGGTACCATCACAGTATACCTGTATTTTCAGGTAGCCATCCTTATAGGGGGTTAATGTTGCTCCATTTGCAGGGTTAATCCATCCAGGCCCTCCAAAATATCCTACAGTTATGTTGTATACTTTTCTGCTGTACTCTTTATGGTCAGTGTCTTCATATATAGTGACGACCGTAATTTGACAATCAGAAAACCATTTTGTACAGTCAATTTGAAGTTCGAGATAAAAGCTTGTATTTGGATCAACAGTAACCGGTCCAAAGGTTTTACCATTAATATCGCATTGGTCAGATGCCAGTGTGTTCCATATTCCAAATTGATTGATTCTGACTCCACATACAGTTGCACAGGATGGTTGTGTAGGGGGTTCTATCTGAGCTAATTTGATTTTTATAGAGAATACAGTGATAAGACTTCCATCGCAGTAAACTCTTATATAGATATATCCATTCTTATACGGAGTTAAGGTTGCTCCTCCTGCCGGGTTAATCCATGCAGGTCCACCGATAGCCCCAACTGTTACAGTGTATGTTTTTCTATCGTATTCCTTGAAATATTCATCTTGATATATAATTTCAACTTTGAATTCACAGTTGAAAACTAATTTGGTACAATCAAGCTGAAGTTCAAGGTAGAAACTTGCACTTGGGTCAACAGTAACCGGTCCTAAGGTTCTACCGTTCAGGTCATATTGATCAGATGCCAGTGTATTCCATACTCCAAATTGGTTAATTCTGACTCCGCAGACAGTTCCACACATACAGTATTTGTAGGAGTCTGAAATATAAAATATTTACTCTTAAACTATATATAACTTCACGAGCAGGTATGTAAATGAAGAATCCGCAGGAGCTGTATAAAATACTTTTAATAAAACGGCTTTTGAATAACGAAATTACCCGGGAAGAGGCTGTAACTCTTGCATCTTATCTTTATGAGCAGTATCAAAATGAGGAAGATGAGGATATTAGAAGAGAAATTCGTTCTCTTCTTAACAGACTTTCACGGGTTATAGGATTGGGGGAGTAGATATGGAAAGGCTTGATGAACTGCTTGTTAAATATAACGATGGAACCCTTACTCCAGAGGAAGCAGAAGAGCTGATTTTCCTGCTTGAAGATGAATTAAAAAAAGCCAGAAAAGAACTGGATTTAAGCAGGGTTTTTTTCTTCAGGTTAATGCTCGAATTAGTTAAAGAATATAGCTTTACTTCCGATACCGAGGGTGATGAAACAGGCTATTAATATTTTCAGAGTATCAAAAAAGAAGTCTTTGTAATGGTTTCCATTATTTATTTTTAAGCATGAACTGATTTTTGTATCGATATTTCGTATCTGTTCCTTTAATTCATCTATTGATTTCTCAATGTTCTTGATTCTCAATTCCAGTTCTATGGTTTTAATTTGAAGCTCTGTCATTTTTTCTTTTTCCTTAATCGATTCAGAGTTAAATGAGTACATGCTCTTCTTTTGAGCAGTTCGGTTACTTTAATCTTGTGCTGTTTGTAGGAGATTTTTTCGCCGATTTCGGCGTCACAGATCTTTTTTGAGAGTTCTACCGGGATTTTGTCGTCTTCTTTAATAACTCCGAGTCTTACCAGATGTTCTCTGTATGCACCTTTTTTGAGTTTCTGTATCCACATCTTCTTTTTCCTTCCCATATTATACCACCCTTGTCCAGCTGGCTTTTGAAAGAATGCAGTTCTTTTTGTTTTCGGGAATGTGTGCTGTTGAAGATACTCCACACTCAGACATTATTTTATCAAAGCTATCAAATAATCCGCTTGTTGGATATACCAATCTCTTGTAGACTTCTGTTTTCAGGAGTACGGTTTTATTCTTTTCAGGTATGTTAATGTAATAAGCTCCTGTTATCAGTTTCTGCCACTCCTCCTGGGGAGATGGTCTGTAAATACCATCAACTACTGCAAGGATTTGTGGATAGACAAATCCAATGTATTCGTTTGCTTCGTAGCAGAATAGTATAAGAGGTATATTACACAGGTTTACTCCGGCCGCTGAGGCTATAGATGCAGTATCAGAAGGTCTGAGGAGGAATACTTCACCTTCGGTACAGTAATACCGGCGAATGTATTCCATCAGGATTACAACTTCATCCTGATCCGGTGGTCTTGGCTGGATACCACCGCCAATATCGGGAAGTCCAATATTTGAGAACCAGCCTTCCATGTAGGCATAGCTGACCCAGAGTATACCGATTGCGACAATTGCCAGAATGAAGCCGAGAACATTGGGACTTGCGACTGCAACGTAGGCAAGTATCAGAGCTGATATTCCGGCAATTATGAATAATCTTAAGGATGGGAAGAAGTGGAATATTGCAATAGAAATACCGACTGCTATAATACCAATAGCTAGGTAAAATGAAGCATAGGTAAGTGCTTCTCCTGTAGGAGCTACTATTTTTTCAATTTTACTTTGTTTTTGAGGCATATTATCTCCTCTTCATTGAGTAATATAAAACTAATGAAAATACTGCAATTGTTATTGAAATACCGATCCAGAGAGGATAATTGATCGGTTGTAAGTTATAAAAAATAGGTTGTGACTGATCGGATTGACCGGATAGAGACCTCTCAGCGAGAAATCCTGCAGCAAATGCTGCCGCTGCGATTAACAGTGGAACAAAGAATCCCATAACATCCTGGAATAATTAAAAGTTTAATGTAGCGTAAGTTCAACGAAAACTACTTTGGACAGGCTCCCGTCGGCTTTGAACGGGTTGAATTTATATTTTGCTTCTCTATTAATCATGAAAGGTTTAACTGCGATATTTAGATAGGTTCTGGAGCTGAGAAATACTCCTTTCTGGATTTTTGGAAGTGATTTATAATCAAACCCAACAAATTCCTGTGTTGCAGCTCTGGAAATAGTGGTAACGGTTTTAATTTCTCCTCTTGTTTCGTGTGTAACCTGTATTTCTCCATTTATGGGTATGTAGTGGATTATCAGGTCTTCTCCATTGTAACCGCTTACTGTAACAGTTTTGCCGCTTACAGTTGCAGACATTTCATTCCCGTTTGCATCGGAGACTTCAATGAGTTTATAATTGGGTAGTGTAAGAGTGCAGAGATATGGAAGCTTGAAGCTGATTGTTCCGGATCCTACCTCTATATCCGTTACGTCAGAGGTTGATTCCGTTCCATTGTTTTTGATTTCAGCTCTGGCCGGGATAACAATACAGTATCTGCTACCAATGTTGAGTGTAAATGAGATATCTTCGGGTATCTCGTAAAAAGCAACAACATCGGTCAATCTGTGGTCAGGAACTCTCCAGTTAAAGTCATACTCACGCAGGGTGATCATTTACCTATCACCTCGTAAAAAATTTTATTCTGAGCTGATAACCTCAACGTCCTTAAGCTCCAGGTAATTCTCCGGGTTGTTTGGATCAAAGACCTTGCTGCTCTTGACCTTGAGGATTATCTGTCTATCCTTTGTAAATCTTACTCCCTGCTCCCCACCCATGTATGCAACTTTCTGCATGAGTTCGCTATCAAGGGTTATTGTCTGGGTCTTTGCCGTGTCAGTCTGATCCTTCAGATCAAGGACCTGGAACATGTGGTATGTAAAGTGTTCTGTAAGAGGCTTTTCATTCTTCATGGCGGGGGTCTTGTAATAGAACTGGAACACATCGCCCTTATCAAACTCATTTCCGTCCGTGCAGTAGAGCTTCATCAGAATTCGGGTCATTCTCGGGAACAGTACGGTACCACCTGCAGGGACTGTATAGACGAGTATTGGTGTTTCTACATTCGGGACATTCTGCTTCAGTTCAATTCCGGTCAGGTTAAGATAGAAGGAAGGCATCTTTCATCACCCCTGTGTAGGTATATTAGCTTCAATCATGGGCAAAACATCTTCCGCTACACCCAGTGCGACGGCCACACCGAATGTGATCGATGCAAGGTCTCTCTGTTTAACTGCTGCCAGCACTATATACAGTATAAGACCGACAATTGCGTTGGTAATTGTGTTTATAAGTGGAAGGTTGTACTGTG
>Ga0072500_139121_pt1 | contig 12725 bp, 11 predicted proteins | sample GBScelen77Swater_FD_63803 | JGI IMG/M metagenome (GOLD analysis project Ga0072500, IMG submission 63803) | Hot spring microbial communities from Great Boiling Spring, Nevada - cellulolytic enrichment S 77C v2 (version 2) | ecosystem: Environmental > Aquatic > Thermal springs > Hot (42-90C) ...
GGGGGTGGCCGTGGCCCCCGGCGTGGGGGTACGGGTGGGGGTGTCGGTGAACACTACGTCCGAGCATGAATAGAAGGCTTCCGGGCTATCGGTGCGCTGCCAGATCACGTAGATCAAGTGACGGCCGGTTCGCACGGGGACTGTCACAGAGAACACGTAGGAGCCATTCACCAGGGGGGGATCTGCAACCACGGCGATCCGCTCCAGATCGCTCCATCGCAGGGGCTGGAGGGGGTTATAGGTCGGGCGGGTGATGTAGATCTCGAAGTAGCCGCGGTGGGGCGCAGTCGCCCGGAATCGGAAGGTTTGCGGGCCGCTTTGCAGCGCCGTGGCCGGCCAGTCGTCCCGAGGCGTATCGAAGGCGCGGTATTTCTCCCGATTGGCGCTGCACAGCTTGCCGTCCGGGATGAGGGCTTGGTGCTGACCATTCGCGTTGGGCTGATTGACCTCATTCCAGTCATAGAGGGGCTGAGTGCCGCCGATGGCCACTGCATCCCGGCATGCGGCGGATTGCGGGTTCTCTGGACCCTCCAGGAAACATTGGTAGACCCGACTGATAGGGAAGGCCATGCTGCCGTGGGCATAGGCCACCCAGGCCCATCGGATCCGGGTTCCCACGATCCACGCTCCGATAAGTAGCGCGATCCAGATCAAGGATTTGCGGCGCGCCATGGCGTTCACCTCCGAGAAGAGTGGCAGATCGCGACCTTCCAGTCGGTCATCGGGGAGACAGGGGGCATTCGATCCTTCGGGATGCAGACCGAGGTTCCCCGAAGGTCCACGATGACCAGGGAGGGAAGCCGCAGAAGATCGGCTGGGAGCTCGCCCTCCAACGGGTTTTGGGAGAGATCCACGCTTCGCAGGTTGGAAAGCTGGACCAGGCGGGAAGGAATAGGGCCGCGCAGCTGGTTCCGGGCGAGGTTCAACCATCGAAGCTCCCGGAGATCCCCTAATGCCTCCGGGATGGGTCCGCTCAGCGCGTTGTCTGAGAGGTCCAGCTCGCGCAGCTGGCTCAGCTGCCTGATGGTCTCCGGGATCGGTCCCCATAAGTGGTTCTGGGACAACCGCAGCACCCAGAGGCTGTCCAGCTGGCCGATCTCATAGGGTAATGGGCCCCGTAGGCCGTTTGCGGACAGGTCAAGCTGGCGCACATGTCCGCCTCCGCAAGCGACCCCATGCCATCGGCAGGGATCACTGTCCCGAAGCCATCCCTCACGATGGTGCCAGGCCTCTCCACGGGTATGGCGATAGAGGGCAACCAGAGCCTCGCACTCCTTCAACGGGATCGTGCGAACGGATGCGCATGAAAACAATGATGGAGAAGGCTGGCATGCCCATGCGATCCCGGATGTCGAGAAGGCAAGCCAAGCAATGATCATTCGCATATTCGGCGTTCCGAATCGTCTTGCTGGGCTTTGGGGGCGGGAGGACATCCTCCCGCCCCCTTCAAACACTGTGTTCAGCGGTTGTTGTAGAGGGCGGTGATCAGCTCGCCATTAGGGGTGTCTCCGCTCAGCTCCCAGAACATCACGCCGGCCAGGCCATGGTTGCGGCGGTAAGCTTGCTTGCCGGCCAGGGAGGTGGGGTCATCATAGCTCCAGAAGATGTTGCCGTCATACTTGTGCAGGGTGCCGGCTCCGTAATACACGTTGCCGGGCGCATTGCGCAGGATCTTGTAGTCCTCGATCCCTTGTTCATAAGTGCCGGGGGCTGGTCCGGAGGCGGGCTGGCCGAGGCCGTTGGTGGTTCCGGCGGGGACGCCCCGCCAGCCGCGGCCGTAGAAGGGAACCCCGAGGACGAGCTTGCTGCGGGGGACCCCTTTGCTGATATAAAGCTGAATGGCGTAGTCAGCATAGTAGTTGGGTTGGGGGATCTGCGGCCAGTTGTAGAGGGGTGCGTGGTAGGCGGTGGGGCCGTCGGGGTCCCAGGCTCCGAAGAAGTCGTATGTCATGACGTTATACCAGTTGACGTATTGAGCGGCGCCGGCGTAGTCGGCGGCGTTGATCTTGTCGTAGCCGGCCGGGACGGCGGCGGTTATAAGGAAGTTGGGGCCGAACCGGGCGCGCAGGGCGGCCATGAGGTTCTTGAAGGCATCGGGACCGCTGGTATCGCAGGTGAGGCCGCAGGCGTTGGGATACTCCCAGTCGATGTCGATGCCATCGAAGAGGCCGGCCCAGCGAGGGTCGAAGATCAGGTTGTAGGCGGAATCGGCGAAGGCCTGGGGGTTGCGGGCGGCGACGCCGAAGTTCGTCGACCATGTCCATCCGCCGATGGAGAGCAGGATCTTCAGATGGGGATACATCGCCTTGAGCTTGCGCAGCTGATTGAAATTGCCGCGCAGGCAGCCGGGATCCCAGCAATCGGGCTGGCCGTCGACGCTGGAGGCTGCGTCATAGAACTTGTCGATATCGGCGTAAGAGTCTCCCAGCACCACGCGACCGTTGGAGTCTACATTGGCGAAGGCGTAATTGATGTGGGTGAGCTTGGCGGCGGAGCCGCTGGTGACGATGTTCTTTACATGATAATTGCGAGCATAGACCCCCCACTGAACGAAATAGCCGACGATGATGCTTCCCCCGGAGGGTGTGGCCCCTGGCGTGGGGGTGGGTGTGGGGGTGGCGGTGGCCCCCGGCGTGGGAGTGGGGGTGGGGGTGGCCGTGGCCCCGGTGGAGACAGGCTGCCAGAGGGCGGGGGTGTTGGGAGGTTCCCAGCCCGGCTGCGAGGTGTGGGCCTGGATGCATTGATAAACAACGCCGTTGTAGGTGACGAGGTCACCGACGCGATAAGCGGTCCACGGCTGCCATTGCGGTGGCGTCTGGGCATGGGCGGAGGAGAACATCCCGAGGCCCCATGCCCCCATTAGAAAGACCGCGAAGACCAATCCCCAACGGACAAGACACCGTCGCATGGCTCCCTCCTCTTCTTAAGGGGATTCGGGAATAATTGTAGTTGTGTAAGGATTTATAAAAACACATCTTGTTGCGAAATAAAGTCATTTTCTTGCGAAATAAATGGGCTTTTTATTTAAAAATAGTTCAAGTTCTGGATATTCTTGGAAAATTTCCTTGATAGATTTGCCTCGCTTGCGAATGATGAGCGTAGAAATAGACTTCAAAGCATCAATTTGTTGAAGAATTCGAATGGATTTTTGAAAATATCGGCTGGCAGTGGATTTGTCAATTCCAAACAATCTGCCGAGATCCTCCATTTTGAGTCCCAGGCGAAGGCGGAGTAGGGTCATCAGCAGGATCTCTTCCGTCTCCAAGGCCGGTTTGCGCCCACCCCCTATCGCCCGCATCCGTCCCGGACGCTCCAATCGCCTCCGTTCGGTTTCCATCCACACCATCGCGAATTCCTTACATATTTCGCGGAAATTTCGCGCGTTTAGTCCTATTAATTTCTCCAATAGCGGTTCTTCTTTTGAAATTTGTGAATACTTGATGACCATGGTGGATCGGAGCGGGAAAGGATATTGCAAGCCTTCAGTCGGGATCCTCTCCTTTCAGGCCATGCCCGCGGGGGGCGAGGCCGGGGATGGACACAGGCAGACGTCCCTGGGGACGAATCTGGCCCATGAGGACGGCGGCCAGGGCGCGCATAGAGGGCTCCAGGATGCTGTAGGTGCACAGGAAAGTAGGAGCGTCCGGGGCCACTTGGAGGTCATAGGGCAGCCGCAGAGCGATCCAGATTATCGGGATGGACCCCTGCAGCAGGGCGCGGACGAGGCGGGCTTGGCCTGGATGCTGGAAAGCGTTGATGGTCCCAAGGATGATGCATGCGAATTCATTTAACCGGCTTCGCAGGTCTGCGATCTCCGGCTCCCGGGGATTGATTGGGATGAGGATTTCCTCCACCCGAGGGTGATAGGCCCGTAGTGCCTCTGCCAGTCGAGGCCTCACCGTAGAAGAAGTGTCCGCCGGGGTGAGATCCACCGGCCGGGGCATCACCACGGCGATGGGTGCGTCGGGATCCAGGGCCAAGGGGATGTGGCGGGCCCGGTTGCGGACCAGGGTGATGGAGCGACGGGCGATCTCGTCGGCGACCGCCCGGTGGGCGGCGCAGCCGATCACGCTGAAGTCTGGAGGGGGGAGAGCAGCGGTCAGGGCGGTGCGGAGGGCCCACACCCGCTGGGCGGAGCGCTGAAGATCAGCGATATCCAGCAGCCCGCGCTCGGCCGCGCGGTGCAGAGCCTGGAACACTGCTTCGACGTCGAAGGGCTCAGGGCCGAAGAGCAGAAGATCCGCCCCCGCTTGGACGGCAGCGATGGCATCGAGCCCTCGAGCGATGGCCGTGTGGGCTTGGCGGATCGCTTTCATGGTCAGGGCGTCCGTGATGATGACGCCTTTGAACCCCAGCTGGCCCCGCAGCACGCCTCTAAGGATCTCGCCGGAGAGGGTGGCAGGGAGATCGTGACGTCCGGTGAGCGCGGGAACGGCCACGTGGGCGGTCATGATCAGACGGACATCGGCGGCGATGGCGGCCCGGAAGGGGAGGAACTCCACCGCCTGCAAGCGCTCCACAGGGTGTTCCAGGACGGGAAGGGTGAAGTGAGAGTCCTCAGCGGTGTCCCCATGGCCGGGGAAGTGCTTGGCGGTGGCTGCCACACCTTGGGATTGGATCCCCCGGATCATGGCGGCGGCCAGCTCGGCCACCTGCTGAGGGTCCTCCCCAAAGGATCGGATCCCGATCACTGGATTCAGCGGGTTGGTGTTGACGTCGCAGACAGGGGCGTAGTTCACGTTCACGCCCATGGCCGCTAGCTCCCGGCCGATGACCTCCCCGGCTCGCTCGGCCAGCTCGACGGATCCCGTCGCCCCCAGGGCCATGTTCCCCGGGATGGGGGTGGTTCCCTCATCGATGGCCATCAGTTGCCCGCCCTCCTGGTCGGCGGCAATGAGAAGCGGCGGCAGCCCGTAGGCGCGGGCCACCTCCTGCAACTGTTCCGTCAGGCTCCGCACCTGCGCAGGGTTCTGAACGTTGGCCTCTCGGAAGAGGGTGACCCCGGCCAGCCGCCGCTCCCGGATCGCTTTGAGGATCGCTGGGGAAGGCCGCAAGCCGATGAAGGAAAGCATGAATTTCTGAGCGATGGCTTCTTCGATCCCCATTACTTCCCCCTTATTTATGATTTCATGCCGCTAAGCACGATCCCACCGATCAACTGGCGCTGGAGGAGTAAGAAAGTTGCGATGAGAGGTAGGGTGGTCAGGAACGAGGCGGCCATGATCGTAGGCCAGGGTTGGACCACTTGCTGCGGGTTGACCAGGGAGGTCACGTAGATGGGCAGGGTATACAGGCGGGTGGTCTGCAGGTAGATCAAGGGCTGTAGGAGGCTGTTCCAGTGGGCGGCAAACAGGAAAACGGCCGCGGTGGCCAAAGCCGGTCGACACAGAGGAAGGATGATGTGCCAGAAGATCTGCCAGTGGGAAGCCCCATCCAGCCGAGCTGCCTCGTCCAGGTCGCGCGGGATCTGGCGCATGAACTGCCGAAGCAGGAACACCAGCGCGGCCCCGCCGGCGAAGAAGCCAGGGAGGGTGATCGGGTTGTAAGTCCCGATCCAGCCCAGCCGATGGAAGAACACATACTGGGGGACGATCAGCGCTTGAGGGGGGATCATCATCGTCGAGAGCATCAGCAGGAAGACCAGATCCCGCCCCGGCCACTCCACCCGGCTGAAGGCGTAGGCCACCACGGTGATGGAGGCCAGAGTGCCCCCCACGGCCAGGGCGGTGACGAAGATGGAGTTGACGAAAGCCCGCTGGAACTCCGGCCGGGAGAGGATGGCCTGATAGGCCTCCCAGCGCAAAGCCGAAGGGAACCATACGATGCGCGGCGCGTTGGCTTCTTCAAAAGTCTTGAAAGAAGTCAGGATCATCCAGATCAGGGGAAAGGTGGTCACCAGGCTGCCGGCAGTGAGGACCCCATACACCGCCCCGCGGCCTAAGCTTTGGATCCACCTGCGGGTTGCAAAGGCCGGAAAAGCGGTTCGTCGAATTGCGATCGCCATCGCCACACTCCTTTCTTTATTAGAGGTCGTAATGCACCCACCGGCGCTCCAGGCGGAATTGAACTAGGGTGACGATCAGGATGAGAAGAGTGAGGATCCAGGAGATGGCAGCTCCATAGCCGATCTCGTTGAAGCGAAAAGTCGCCCGCCACAGGTAGTAGACGACAGTGTAGCCGGATTGTGCGAGGGTCGGTCGATCGCGTAGCAAAACATAAGGCTGCTCGAACAACTGCAGAACGGCGATAAGGCCGACCACTAAATTGTAGAAGGTGGCGGGGGAGATCAGCGGGAGGGTGATGTAGCGAAAGCGTTGCCATGGCCCCGCCCCATCCACCTGCGCAGCCTCATAGAACTCTGGGGGGACGCTGTTGAGGGCGGCCAGGTAGATCAGCATCATGTTCCCGCAGCTCCAAACCAGCAGCAGGATGATAGCGGCCTTCAGCCACAGGGGGTTCTCTAGCCACAAGGGCACCCGCTCCGGGGAAGGAAGCCCAGCCTGCCATACCCGCTGGAACAGCGTGAAGTTGCCGGTCTGGATCCCGAGGAAAGCCGCGTTGGTGCTCTCCACAATGAAGATGAAGAGGCGCAGCAGCTCCTGAAACGGCGGGAAGGCACGGGCAATGAGCCGCAAGATCTGGTTCAGGAACCCCGTGTTGGCGTTAAACATGAAGACCCAGGAGAGCAACACTGCCGCGTTGGTCCCCAGTAAGACCGGCAGGTAGAAGGCGGTGCGGTAGAAACCCTCCCCGCGAACTCGCTGGTTCAGCAGAATGGCGAGGGCCAGGGCGACGACCAGTTGGGCGGGCACCCCGAACACGGCGATGTAGAGCGTGTTCAACAGCGCAGCTCGGAAGTCGGGGTCCCGGAACAGAAGCTTAGCGTAGTTGGCCAGACCGACGAACACCGGCGGGTTCGGCAGGCGGTAGATTGTGAGGCTCCAGTAGAGCGAGGTAAGGACGGGAGCCACCACGAACAGCACGAACCCGACGATCCATGGAGCGGCAAAGGCATAGCCGGCGAAGACATCTTCTAAACGGTTCCGGGAATACCCACATCGTTGGGCGATCCCGCGTGCGATGGCTCCCAGGGCCACGCTGGAAATAAAGATAAAAAGCACCGTCCCTGCCGCCCAGAGCAAAGTGTATCGATAAGGCTCCATGGCTTCCTCCTCTCCACAGGGGGAGAGGGCAGGCAATGCCCTCTCCCCCTGATCGAATCCTCATCCAGCTACGGCAGACGCCCGGCCTCCCGCAGGACCTGGGTGTATTGCTCCTGGATGTTCTTCAGCGTGGTATCCAGGTCCTGCTGATCGGTGAAGTAGGCCGACATCTGCTTTTGCAGGATCTCCCGGAACTTGGCGGTCTCCCGGATGTCGGCGAAGCCACGACCATATTCGGCCATAAGTTGAGCCATGGTGATCATTGGCTTCGCCTCCTGCACGTAGCCGGTCTGGGCATCCTTCCGCGGTGGGAAGGAGCCGAAGTCCCGGTTGTAGCGGTTGAGGTTCTCCGCCGAGCCCAGGAACTTCAGGAACTCCGCAGCGATCTCCACATTCTTAGAGTAGCCGGCCACAGCCAACCAGTCGGTGAAGACCTGAACGACGGGCTTGCTGTTGGGGAAGTTCTCCGGGTCCGTGAGGCCGGGGACGAACTCGATCTTTTCCCAGATCGGATCCTTCACATCCGGGGCACCCCACAAGTTGCCCCAGATGCAGACAGCGGTGCCGTCGGCCAGCCGCGAGCCGGTGGCCGGGGGCAGGTCCGCGACGGTCTCGTCCGGGTACACGGCCCGGCGGCGGTCATACATGAACTTGAGGGCGGCCTTGGCTTGCGGCGAGTCAAAGGCCGGCTCGCCGTTGGGCTTGTAGATCTCCCCGCCCAGGGCCCAGATCAAGGCGATGTATTCCTGCCAGTCGTCCAGCTTGCCGGTGGTCACGATCCCCGCTCGCTTGAGGGCATTGCCCTCAATGATGGTGGTCTTACGAGCTTGCTCGATGGCCTCCTTGAAGGTGCGCGGGGCGCGCTCGATCCCTGCCTCCTTGAGCAGATCCGTACGGCACATGTAGGCCCGCGGGGCCACCAGCCAGGGCAGGCCACGGATCTCTCCCTTCCAGGTGACGGTCTCAAGGGTGGCGGGGATGAACTGCTTGATCTCCGGCCAGGCATCCGGACCGAGATAGCGGTTCAGCGGCGCCAGGCGGTCCCCGTATTCGGCGATGTATTCGGAGCCCAGGTTCAGGATGTCGGCGCCCTCACCTGCAGCGAAGTAGCCCTGGATCGTCTCATCCAGGGTGCCCCAGTTGACGTAGATGAACTCCACGTTGACGTTGGGATACTTCTGCTTGAAGGCAGGTGCCACCTCGTTCTCCAGCCACTTATCGGTCTTGTCTTTGACGTAGTCCACGATCAAGACCTTGAGGGTGACGGGTTTAGCCGGCGCGGCAGGGCTCGGCGACGGAACGGCGGTAGGGGCGGCTGGGGGCGGCGCCGCCGTCGGGGTGGGCGAAGGGGCAGCGGGCTGTTGGCAGGCCCCCAGCACAAGGATCCCAACGATCAGCCATCCGATCCAGGATTTCCCACGCATGGCAGCCTCCTAAAAATTTAGGTTTGGAAAATTTAGGTTTGGAGCGGGCCGCCTGCGACGGCCCGATCTCCTCCTTACCGGTGGATGATCAGGGCGAGACCGAAGCGGTGGGATCCGCGGCCTGAGCCAACCGGATCGCTCCCCACAGCGCTACGGGCACGTCCCTCGGGACAAGCAGGAGGCGCTCCTTTTGGAACAGCTCCTGTCCGACCCGGGAGCCCCCTCGTAACGCCTCTAATGCGCTCCATACGGGTGACAGGAAGGCTTCTCCCTCTTGGGCGACGCCCCCTCCGATCACCACGAGCTCCGGGTTCCAGATCAGCCCCAGCCACTGGAGGGCGATCGCGAGGAAACGGCCGCTGCGAGCCAGGATCTCCCAGGCCACCAGATCGCCCTGACGGGCAGCTTCGTATATCGCCGGGGCCTCCAGGGATTGAAATTGAGCGAGTTGGGAAGGCTTTCCTTGCTTCAGCGCTTCCTGAGCTTGTCGGACCAATGCTGGCCCGGAGACCCAAACCTCCAGGCACCCTCGACCGCCGCATGCACATGGGGGACCCTCGGGATCCACTACCACATGGCCGATCTCGCCGGCCAGATGATCCGCACCTGTGTAGGGGATTCCATCCAGTACCATCGAGGCGGCTACTCCAGTCCCGATTGAAAGATAAACCAGCCGGCGGATCGGCTGTCGGCGATGAATCCAGTGATAAGCCCCCAGCGCTGCGGTGCGCACATCGTTCTCCACTCGGACGGGGCGCATGAAGCGCCTCTCAAGAAGCTCCGCGATGGGATAATCTCGGAGCTTCAGGTTGACAGCGATCCGAACTATCCCGTTGTGGACCTGGCCGGGTATCCCGATTCCGATGGCGTGGATTTCCTCTATGGATCTGCCAAGTGCTTCCACTGCGCGCCGCGCTGCTGTCTCGATGGCCTCGATCAGATGTTCAGGACCGGCATCCGGGGTGGGGAGGCGGATGGATCTCACAGCGTTGGAAGAAGGACAGACGGCCATGGCCTCGATCTTGGTCCCTCCCACATCGATGCCCACCCAGACCGGCGTTTCGGCGCTCACGGAGCCCACCTCCTCAATCGAGCTGGAAGAAACGGGCGATCATCATAGCGGAGGCCCCCCAGATCACTGCTTCTTTTCCTAACTGGGAGAGGTGGATCTCCACATGCTCTGCGATCCGGGGCAGGATACGTCGTCGCACCTCGGCCCGCACCGCATCAAGGAGCACCGGGCCTAGGGCGGCTCCCTCCCCGCAGAGCACAATCCGCTCCACATCGAGCACGCTGACCATAGCTGCAACGGCCAACCCGATGGCGCGCCCGGCTTCCACAACCAGGGCGCGAGTCAGGGGATCCCCCTCCTGCAATGCGGTCTGAATCTCCCGGAGGCCGATGGATCCCCGTTCGGCCTGGAGGGCAGCCAAGCGGGAGTCAGGATGTCGTGCGGCTTCCTCTTGGGCCCGCTGCACGAGGGCGCGTAGGCTTGCCACTGTCTCCAGGCAACCACGGTTGCCGCAGGTGCAGGGCGCCCCGTCCTCGCGGATGACCATATGACCAATCTCTCCTGCCGCATGGCTATCCCCACCGAGCAGGCGCCCATCCAAGATCACGCCGGAGCCGATCCCTTGGCTGATCTTGATCGCGATGAGACTACGGGAGCCGACGCCGACGCCGAACCGGTATTCCGCCAGAGCGGTCATGTGGCTGTCATTAGCAATGAACACGGGGAGGCCGTAGCGCTGAATCAGCAGCTCCGCCAGGGGCAGATCCCGCCAGCCTCGGTTCACCGCCTCCCGGATCACTCCCCGTTCGATGTCCACCACGCCGGGCGTCCCCACGCCGATCCCAGCGAGAGGAGCGGGAGCCGCGGATCGCAACGCCTCGATGAGGTCGAGCCCATGGCGCAGGGCCTCTTCCCCCTGGGAGGAGGCCAGCGGCCAGTCCATCCAATGACGGATCTGTCCGCGCAGATTCACCAGGGCCCCGTGATAGACCTCGTCGCTGAAATCCACGCAGAGGAAGACCCGTGCGTCCTCCCGCAGACTCAGCAGCGTTGGAGGTTTGCCTACCCCTTTCACTACAATCCCACATTCTTCTATCAACCCTTCCTCGATCAACTCCCCAACAATCTCGGAAACAGTGGCCCGAGTTAATCCCGTTATTCGAGATATATCAGCCCGACTTATATAATTTGAATTATATATAGTTCGCAAAACAATCGATTTATTGTGACTTTTGATCTGTTCATGAGTTGCTTTGGCGATGACCTGGGCCATGGGGCATCCGATCCGGGCTTAGCCCTTTTGTAAGTATTCTTCACTAACAAATTATAGCCCGGAATTGCGGTTTGTCAAGAGGGGGCTCTGGCGCCTCTCCACTTCGGATCATAGCGAGCCTCCAGCGTGTGCGGCGTGCTTCAGGGCCCTGAGGAGCTCAGGGGGCTTGGCTTGCTCCAGCAGTTGCAGGGCCAGCCAGAACCAGCTCCCCTTCCCTCGCCCTAACCCTTTCTGATGAAATCCCGCGGGCAGCCCAAACACCTCGAGCAAGGCCAAGACCAGCGTCGCCAGCACCAACCCCACCCGCAACCTGGCCATGCGCTCCGCTGTGGAGACTGCGGCCTGCCTCAGCCCCAAGCGCTGCTTCCAATCCCGAAAGCCCTCCTCGATACGCATCCGGCGGCGGTAGTCAGCCCAGGCCTGCTGCGGGCTCTCTAAAGTCGTCACCACATACCAGGGCTCCAGCTCCTCCGGGGGCTTCTTTCCGGCTTGCTTCCACGCCACCAGCAAGTTCACCCGGATCCCGCCGCCCTCGAAGGGCCGCCCCTCAGGCCGGTAGATGACTCCCTCCAACCAGAGCCGTTGCCCCGGCTTCACAGGAGCTCAGAGCGCAAGAGGTTCTGCCCCCTCCAGGCAATCCTGGTCCTGGCGTTGACCCGAATGCAGAAGTCCACTCCCACACCGGCCAAAAACTGAAGAGACTCAGCCGGGCGAAGCTGCGATCGGCGATCCACACTAGGCGCGTCTGGGGGGCGCACCGCGCGCAGGGCTTTTGTGACGGCGGCGATGAAGGCGTGCTCCAGGTGGTTGCGGTGGGTAGCCATTCCCTGCCAGCCTTGCCGGCAGACGGTAGCCCACACGGGCAGCGTGCGGCCCCGCCAGGGCAGGGCGGCCACCAACAGCTCGTAGCCACCCGCACTCGTCCAGTCCAGGGCCAGGGGCACGGGCAGCTGGGCAGGCCAGCAGGGCGCCAGGGCCCGGATCCGCTGGGGGTAGATTGGCTCTGGAATGAAGTGCGGGTTTTTGAGGAAGCGCCAGAGTCGACGCAGACGGTGGTTATGGCCTGTGGGCACAGGCCAGAAGCGGACGATGCGCGAGAGGCAGCTGCTTCGCCCCTGAAGCAGGCCATAGGCCAAAAGATACAGGTTCTCCAGGCGGGTGCGGCGCCCTGTGAGAGCGAAGACCTGCCGGACAAACTGCACGAATTTGGGGTAAGGCACCATGCGGAGTGGCCTCCTGGGGCTCAAGCGTAGTGCCCTATGATCGCTACGGGAGGTTCTCCCTTCCAACCCGCTCAAAAGTGGAGAGGCGCCAGGGGGCTGGGCTTCAGAATGCGGTTCGGGCACCGCCATGAGTTGGGACCGGTTACAGCCCGCCTCGGCCGGCTTCCGAGGGTGACTGCAGGCCGTTCGCGGGGCTTCAATTTAAGGTTGACCTGGCTCCGGTTAGGTGAGTGTCCGAACTTCTTTCCGAAGGTCAGGGGAGTGGAGTCAAGGGCTTACCTTGTCCGGTTTGCGACGGGCCTAGCGGGAGCTGGATTCGGTTCGCGGCGGAGTGCATGTGGGCTTTGGGTTCCATTCCCGAAAACTCACGCGGTCGTTCCTTGCTTAGAGCGTCTTCGGCTTGCGGTGGCGATGGCGGGACGGGTCTTGCCGCCGACAGGCTCGGTTGTTCCGAGGGAGCGCGCAAGGCCTTGTCAGTGCCCTCTCCTGATGCTATAATAGGCTTGCGTTTTTTTGTGATATCTGCAACAAGGGGGAGGGGACGTGCTGTCGGCCTATGCGGTCGTCGCGTTGTATCTCTTGCTCTCCCTGGTCCTTCTGGGAGCCACTCTGCTCCTCTGGTGGGCGTTG
>Ga0072500_139028_pt1 | contig 12707 bp, 12 predicted proteins | sample GBScelen77Swater_FD_63803 | JGI IMG/M metagenome (GOLD analysis project Ga0072500, IMG submission 63803) | Hot spring microbial communities from Great Boiling Spring, Nevada - cellulolytic enrichment S 77C v2 (version 2) | ecosystem: Environmental > Aquatic > Thermal springs > Hot (42-90C) ...
AGCGGGAGAGCGCTTGCTTCGCATGCAAGAGGCCGTGGGTTCAAATCCCATCGCCTCCACCAAAACAGGAGAAATAGTTTATATCAATATCTTCGCCATTTTAGTTATTTTATTAAACAACTATTTTACCCTCTATTTTTGAAGGAGGCAAGCGAACAATGAAAAATCAATCTATATCGTGGAAAATTCTTCTTGATAATTTTTTCTTCATATCCCAAGTAAATGGAAAGAGACCTAAAACGTTAGAATGGTATAAATATACTCTTATTCCTTTTACACAAAAGGTTCCTTTAGAAAATTTAAATATTTATGCTGTTCTGAAATATATTTCATCTTTAAGAGAAAGAGGATTAAAACCTGCTGCTATTGATAGTAATGTTAGAGCCATAAAAACATTTTTAAAATTTTTGTATGAAGAAGGATTTTTAGAAGAAAATATTTCTATTAAAATCAAAAGGATAAAGCTTCCCAAAGAGTATCCATATATATTAAATGATGAACAAATAATTTCACTTTTAAAGGTTTGTGATAAAAAATATTGGAATGGTTTTAGAAACTACGTGATAATCCTTACATTTTTGGATACAGGTATCAGACTTTCAGAACTCCTAAATCTAACAATAAATGATGTAAATCTTGTAAAAAGAAGTATTCTTATTAGAAATGGGAAGGGTGGAAAGGATAGAGAAGTATATATGGGTAAGACTCTTGTAAGAGAAATGGCAAAATGGATAAAAATGAGAGGATATTTCCCATATGAAGATAGACTTTTTATAAATAGAGACGGTTTACCTCTTAGAGCAAGAAATATTCAAAAAATTATTAGAAGACTTGCAAAGAAAGCAGGAATAACAGGAGTAAGATGCTCACCTCACACATTAAGGCATACCTTTGCAACAAATTTTATTAGAAATGGTGGAGATGTATTTACACTTCAGAAAATTCTGGGACATTCTGATATCACAACATGCATGATTTATGTACATATGGGAGGAAGGCAAATACAGGAAGCCATGATGAAATTTAGTCCGGTGGATAGGATGGAGAGATATTAATATTTAAATTTAAATATGATATTTTATAATTAGGATAGACTTTTTACTTTTTAATAAGGTGATTAAAGATGAAAAATCTTGAAGAAATAAAAGAGATCATCAAAAACCATAAAAAGGAATTAAAAGAAAAATACAAAGTTAAATCTATCGCTATATTTGGATCTTATGTTAGAGGAGAACAAAAAGCAGAAAGTGACATTGATCTATTAATTGAATTTGATGAACCAGTAAGCTTACTTCATATAGTCTCTACGGAAAACTATCTTTCTGATGTCTTAGGCATAAAAGTAGATCTCGTCCTAAAGAAAAATATTAGAGAGGAATTACGAGAAATTATCATAAAAGAGGCTACTTTTGTATGAAAAGAAATGTAAAACTCTATATTAAAGATATCATTGAATACATGGAAAGAGCAGAAGAATATGTTAAAGATTTAAAATTTGAACAGTTCGCTGAAGATAAGAAGACCTATGATGCAGTTTTAAGATGTATTGAAGTTATTGGTGAAGCAACAAAAAATATTCCCAATGAGATAAGAAATAAGTATTCAGAAATTCCATGGCGTGATATGGCGGGAATGAGAGACAAAGTTATACATAGCTATTTTACAGTAGATATTTCCGCAGTATGGTTAGTAGTAAAAGAAGAAATCCCTAAATTGAAGCCGCTAATTTTAAAAGTTTTAAATGATTTAGAAAAAGAGGGCGGAGGGTGGGAATAGATTGTTTTTGAAGCGAGCTTATGCGAGCGGATAGTCCGAGCAAAAGCGAGGGTCAAGGGCGAGTATGAGCGAGAGAAAAAACACTGCGAGCAAAGCGAGCAGAATTTGAAATGCGGAGTGAAACGAAGCATTTGAAATTAGGGTGGAGGGTGGGAAAAGATTTAAAAAAAGTTGTGAGAGCGAAGACGAACGTAAGCGAGGTTGAGCTGTCGCAACCTATAAACTTTCAAAACTTACATTTTTATTAATACTACTTGGACAATAACTAGACATATAACAATTTTTACAATCTGGATTTTTAGGTCTACACCAATTTCTTCCTATCTCCCAACATGACAGATCAAAAATTCCAGGATATTCTGGATTGAGTTCCCTTGCAGTATAAATAATAACTTCAATATTTGCATCTTGAGATACTAACTCTAATCTTTTAAAAACTCTAATTACATGTACATCTGGAGATATATCTATTGCACTATACGTATTAAAAGGAATTTTAAAATCTCTTGCTAATATATTTGTTGCCATTGTTGCTATCTTTATACCTACCCCTTTAAATTCTAAGAATCTTCTAACAACTGTCTCACTTTTTGGTTTGTATTTCCATATGTTTGATGCATCATCATTGTAATCTTCATGAATCTTTTGTATAGCAAGATAAAGATTTTTGGACATGATATCATTAAATCTATGAAGTTTTTTCCTAATAAAAATATCTTTGATTTCCTCATATTTTAAATCTAAAAGTCTTTTAAACTCAAACCCTCCAACTTCTTTTGCTATCTCGTAGGGAATTAACCATGCTTTTTCAGCCCTTATCTGCCTATCCATTATACATGCTAAAACAAAAGCATGGGGAAATTTTTCAAGATCATTTAATAACTCATCAGCCTCAGGATTCTTTGTAAAAGCTATCTTTTTATAGGGCTGATTAAATAATTCTTTACCTCTCTCAATTAAAATTTGTACAATTTTTTCTCTGTTTTTATCTATATTCTCACCTAAGTAAATTTAATCAATTTAAAAGTATGAATCCTTTTAGAGAATTATACCACATTCTAATGACACTTTTAGTTTATTAGAAAATAGCTTGTCTACTCAAAATTTTTTAATTAAGTTAATGTTAAATTTCTATCATCTAAACTGCCGAACTTTAACCAATATATTTAGATGTTCTATATTATTAGTCAACTTTATGCTTTGGATAAATGTTTTATCTCGGAGCTTTAAATAAATTTTTTTAACATAGCTAAACCTTTCGTAACTATATAAGTTTCCAAATTTATTAATATCAATCATCTTTTCTCTCTTTACTAATATTTTTATCCTTATAACAAGTGAGAGTGTTCAAAAAACAAATGATATTGAAAATAAGAGAGATTTAGTTGTATAAAAAAGAAGAGAGAAAAGAATTGGAAAAGAGGTAGATTTTCTATGAAAATAGAAAGAATACCTTTTGGAGAAATAAGAAAAATAGTAAAGAAATTTTTGAAGGAGAAAAAGATAGAAGAAAGAAAGAAAAAGAGAGGAAGACCAAAGAAATATTCAGATGAACTTATTTTTTCCTCTCTTCTTTTTATGATATCAAGGGGACTTTCTTTTAGAGATTTAAGGAGTGAATTAAAAGAGAGGATAAAGAAGGTACCTTACATCTCAAATCTTCATTACAGATTCAAGAAAATAGATGAGAAGACATTGGAGGAGCTTTTAGAATATGTAAGAAGGGAGATAGAGAAAAGATTGGATATAACACGAAATACAGTCAAAGGATAAAAAGGGGAAAAGAAATAAGGATGATAAAATCTCACATAAGGGTAGGGGTAATAATAGGGATAAGGAAAGATATAAAGAAGAATATAGTGATGGGTGTTAAGGCAGGGAAAGCCTATGAGAGTGAAGTAAAGATAGCAAAAAACATTTTAAGGGAAGGGATAGAGCTAAATGGGGAATATTTTGTAGGGGACAAAGCATATGACAGCATAGAATTAATAAAGGAGATAGAAAAGAGAGGAATAAAGCCAGCAATAAAAGTAAAAGAGACTTTCAGGGTAGATGTAAGAGATGAAAAAAGGAAGAGATCAAAGAGGTATTCAGAGGATAAAAAAATCTATAAAGAGAGGAATAGGATAGAGAGTGTATTTGGGAATGTAAAAAGGGGAGGAAGAGATTACTTTAATACAAAGATAGAGAATCTTGCAAGAATCTATGCAATTTCTCTTTTTGTATTATTCAATATAAGAATTCTTTTAATTTGGCTTCTTAAAATTGCCTTTCTAAAAATATCATCTCTCCTTATCTGATAATTTTTTGAACAGTCTCTATAACAAGTTGACTTTCTTAAATTTGTTTTATATCTTTATATTTAAGATAAAAAAGGGAGGTATAAGAAAGTTAAACAATGCCTAATCCTCTCAAAGAAATAAATCCCGTATTAAATCTTTTAGGTTCTGAAATTAAAATACTTCCTGCAATTGGTGGAGCAGTTGAGGAACTTCAACATGCTGATGAGGAAGAGGTAGAAGATAAAATTATAAATAAAAAGGATATAATTGAAACCTTTGCTGAAACACCAGAACCAAAGCCTAATAATCTATACAGAAAAACTCCACCTTTGTCACGAAAAGAAAAGCATATGTTTAGATTTTTCATAGATGGAAGTTTAAAAACATACTTTTTAGGAACCGGTATAGAAGGAACAAGATCTTTCCCTATTGAACTTGCTCAAATAGGTTCTGCTGTGATAAGAAGAGAAGATGATGGAACACTAAAGGTACATGAAAGAAGATTAAAGATTATCTTACTTTTGCCAAAGAAAAATCAAGGTGTATCAGACACTGTTTGGGAAGAGCTAAGAAAAATTGAAAAACCAAATTTTTTTGAAGTTGTTGATTTTACTCTTCCAGATCCATTAGCAGATACAAAAAGTGATCCACGTGATAAGGCAGGAGCTAAAGCAAGATCTTCCATGCACAAATTAGAAATAGAACTTATAAAATCCACAGATCCATATCGTAATGAAAATTCATGGCTAATATTAGATGGTTCTATTAAGTTTGTTGAAGAAGATATCTGGAATACATGGAAAAATAACCCAAATGTTGTAGGAATTGCAAAATCATTTCGCAAAGACCTAATATTTCAAATAGATAGAAGATTAAAAAAGAGAATTGACATAACCACTTTACTTGCTGGTCTTCCTTATGGACATAGAACAGTTGCCTTTGGTGCTTTTGAAGGGCAAGTTGCCTTCTGGTATGTAAGAATAAGGGAACAAAAGGAGGTTGATTATCCTTTAATGGGAGTAATTAAAGTAGAATATCCCTGCCTTGATAGGAATCCAATTCCTTCTGAACTTGCAGATCTGATCTCTTCTGCTCTTATAGCTGAAAGAAATGTTACTCCCTATGGATTGGATAGAAGATGGCACTGTTCTCTTTATCCCATATATGTAGCGGAACAGGTTATTAAAAATAGTTTCTTCTCAAAAGAAGTTTTAATGGGCTGTATTAAATTTCCAAAGCCTAAAATTGGAGGTGAATTATGAACGAATCTGAAAATATTCAAGGAATAGGAAAAACTTCTGCCACAGATAGAGACCCTATAACATCGGATAAATTTATGTTTTGGCTTGCTCAAGGAGTAATTGTAAACCCTTTTGATATAGTCGAAGTAGAACAGGTTAGTCATGAGGGTAAAAGTAAAACTTATGGTCTTGTAACAATTTTAGAACATAGAACAGATTCTCCTACTCATTTAGCTAATTTTATTTCTAGTAATTTTGGAGAATTATCAGAGGAACCAAACACACCAAGACAGGGAACTACTATTGCCCATGCAAATGTATTAAGTAACGATAAAGATATTTATATGCCAGTGCAGAGTGAGAGAATTGTAAAGTTTGCAGATGAGGAAGGAATTCATAAAGCTTTAGGAATAGATACTATGGAACCTGAAGATAGAATACCTGCAGGACTTATTAAAATGAGTAATGGGGTATCAGCAGTAGCATATATAGATAAAAGATACATACTTGGACCAGAGTCAGCTCATGTAAATATATCTGGAATAAGTGGTCTTGCTACTAAAACGTCTTATGCCATGTTCCTTATACAATCAATATTGCAAAAAACTCCTCCAGAAAAGAAAAATAAAATAGCAGTAATACTTCTTAATGTAAAACATGGAGACTTATTGATGATTGATAAAAGAAGAGATAAAGAATTTACAAAAGAAGAGATGGAGATGTGGGAGAAGCTTGAGATAGAGCCAAAACCTTTTGATTCTGATATTGTCCATTATTATTTACCAAGATCACAAAATGGCAAAAGACCAAATAGTTTTATACAACCAGATTTTTATGAAATTTATGCCTATGATCTTGAATCTTGTGCAGACAAATTGGATCTATTATTTGCTCAGATTCCTGATGCCTATTTTACTTTAGAATCTATAATAAGTGAAATAAAAGAAGGAATTAAAAGTAATGAGCCAGATTTCAAGAATGTGAATAATTGGGATGATTTGCTATATGGAAAACCTCTTTTTGATCCTCAAACTAAAAAACCAGTAAATGAATGGCGTGGAATCAGAGGTTCATCAATAGGTGTATTTAGAAGACATATGAGAAGAATGGTAATAACAAACCAATCAGGAATTTTTGTAAATTCAAGAGCAAATAGAGAAAAAAGTTTATCTGAAGAATTTCTCAATATAAAAGGTGGACACGTGTATGTAGTGGATATCGCAAGATTATATGAACATGAACAAATGCTTGTTTTTGGAGATTTATTGAAAACCATTTACTCTTTAAAGGCAGAACCACCAGAAAGTAATAATGAAACAATACCAGAGAAAATAATATTTTTTGTTGATGAGCTTAATAAATATGCTCCTTCAAGAGATAGAACTTCCCCACTAACAGATTTAGTTCTTGAAATTGCTGAACGAGGACGTTCCTTGGGAGTAATATTAATCTCTGCTCAACAGTTTATGAGTGCAGTACATCCAAGAGTAACAGGAAACTGTGCAACAAAAGTTATAGGAAGGAGTGGATCAGCAGAAATTATGCAACCTGATTATAGATTTTTGGATAATGAAATAAAAAGTAATATTACAAGACTATCTAAAGGAGAATTACTCTTATCTCATGCAGTGTATAGACAACCTATAAAAATTATATTTCCAAGACCCGTATTTAAACAGCAAGAATTTTAACCATGATGGATATTGATAGTTATTTAGCAGAACATTCAGAATATATTGCAGAGAAAATTCAAGAAGCCTGCAAAACTTCAAAAAATGAGGCAGAACTTAGATCTAAAATTACATCTCTTATTGAACATTTAGCATCAGATCTAAAACTTAATCTAAATTTAAAAGAAGAATATACTCTAATTAATGGAAGGGCAGATGCAGTTTATAATAGACTTATAATAGAATACGAACCTCCAATGAGCTTAAAGGAGAATAATAATTATAATTCCAATAGACATGCTATAGATCAGGTGAAAAATTACATTGATGGACTTGCAAGATTAGAAAGACACAAGCCTGAAAGACTTGCAGGGATTGTATTAGATGGCAATTATTTTATCTTTATTAGAAAGAAAGAAGACTCTTGGAATATAGACCCACCCATAAAAGTCAATGAATCTTCTGTGAACCACTTTTTAAAATTGCTTTTATCTCTTTCAAAAGAATTAGCACTTATACCAGATAACTTAGTTAGAGATTTTGGTGAAAATACATTAGTATCAAGAAAAGTTGTAAGTGCTTTCTTTAAAGCTTTAACATCAACCACAAATCCTAAAGTCAAAACCCTTTTTGAACAATGGTCAACCCAATTTAGTGAAGTCTGTGACTATGAGGCAACATCTAAATTGAAAATTGAAAGTTTTGCAAAAAAGTTTGGTATAAATGATCAAAAAGTAGATCCCTTTAAATTTTTCTTTTGTCTCCACACCTATTATGCAACTTTTATTAAGCTACTTGCCATACAGATTGTATATTATTACACAATGTCAAGGCTTGTAACAGATGCTAAGAAGATACTTAATTTGGGGAGTGAAGAATTTAAAAAATATATGGAAAATATAGAGGAGGGAGGAATATTTAGAGAACTTGGAATATTAAATTTTATAGAAGGAGATTTTTTCAGCTGGTATCTTGAAGTATGGAATGATGAAATATATCAAGGTTTTAAGACTCTAATATCTACCCTTTCAGATTACTCTCTTGTTACTCTTGATGTAGATCCTGATACTACACGAGATCTTTTAAAGAAACTTTATCAACATCTTATGCCAAGAGAGCTTAGGCATAATCTCGGAGAATATTATACTCCCGACTGGCTTGCAGAAAGGCTACTTAATATGCTCGATGAAGGCAATTTTAAAGGAGATCCTGATAAAAGGATTTTAGACCCTGCATGTGGTTCTGGAACTTTTCTCGTTATTGCCATAAAAAAGATAAAAGATTATGCACGGAGAAATGCAATATCAGAAGAAAGGCTCTTAGAAAAGATTTTATCAAATGTTGTTGGTTTTGATTTGAATCCATTAGCAGTTATCTCAACAAGAACAAATTATCTATTTGCTCTTGGTGAACTTTTAAAATATAGAAAAAGTGAGATAAGAATTCCGGTATATCTTTGTGACTCAATTATAACTCCTCAAGAGGGAGAAGACCTATTTACCAGAAATATAATAAAATTTAATACTGTAGTAGGACCCTTTCAAGTTCCCAAAAATCTTGTCAAAGCTCAATATATTGATATCCTTGCAGATTTCTTAGAGGAAGCAGTGAAACTATCTTTAAATGAAGAAGAATTTAAGAAAAAGCTTTGTGAAAAATTACCATTAATTCCTAAAAGAGACGATTATGATATAGATATTGTATTTAGACTCTATGACAGACTTCTTACCTTAGAAAGACAGGGGATAAATGGTATTTGGGCAAGAATAATAAAAAATGCCTTTGCTCCACTTTTTGTAGGAGAGTTCGATTATGTGGTAGGTAATCCTCCCTGGGTAAATTGGGAAAGTCTTCCTGAGGGGTATAGGATTGAAACAAAAAATTTATGGTTTAAATATGGACTTTTTCCACATGGTGGAATGGATACAATTTTAGGATCAGGCAAGAAAGATATATCTATGCTTATGACATATATAGCAATTGATAAATATTTGAAAAGAAATGGGAGATTGGGATTTGTCATTACTCAATCTGTTTTTAAGACAGCAGGATCAGGACAAGGATTTAGGAAGTTTAAATTGTATGATGGAGTAACAATTAAGGTTGTCCATGTAGATGATATGGTTGAGATAAATCCATTTGAAGGTGTAGGAAATAGGACAGCTATTATAATACTTCAAAAAGGACAATCAACAAAATATCCAGTGCCATATAATTATTGGGTTAAAAAGATAAAAGGAAAAAGTATAAAAGACAATATGACATTGGATGATGTGCTATCTATGACAACTCTCAAACAGTTTTATGCTGAACCTGTAAACGAAAATGATCCCACATCCCCTTGGATTACAGGAAGAATGAAAGCAATAAGAGCTGTAAGAAAAATAATTGGAAAATCTGATTATACTGCTCATGAAGGTGTTAATACTGGTGGTGCCAATGCAGTCTACTGGGTTGAAATTATTGATCAAAGACCTGATGGACTTGTCATTGTATCCAATATAACAGAAGGAGCAAAAAGAAAAGTAGAATCCATTCAAACAGTCATTGAGCCAGATTTACTTTATCCACTTCTTAGAGGAAGAGATGTAAAAAGATGGAGGGCAGAGCCATCTGCATGGATTATTATGGTGCAGGATCCAATTAAAAGAAGGGGAATAGATGAAAATGTGATGAAAGATAAATATCCCAAAACATATCTTTATCTGAAAAGATTTGAAAAAGTATTAAGAGAACGAGCAGCATTTAATAGATATTTCACACGAAAAAATGGAATTCAAATGTTAGAAATAGGTCCATTCTACTCAATGTTCGATGTTGGTGATTATACCTTTGCTCCATATAAAGTAGTGTGGAAATATGTAGCATCTGATTTTATTTGTTCAGTTGTAGAACCTATTAATGGTAGGCCTGTGATACAAAATGAAAAATTAATGTTAGTTGCTTGTGAGAGTAAAGAAGAGGCTCATTATTTATGTGCAATGTGTAATTCCTCTCCAGCAAGATTTATAGTTTTAGGATATGGTGTTAGTACTCAGTTAGCTCCCCACCTTCTTGAGAATATTTGTATCCCCAAATTTGATCCTAAAAATAAGCTTCATCTCTATCTTTCGGAACTCTCTCAAAAGGCTCATGAAGTTGCAAAAAATATAAAATATAATGATAAAGAGGTAAAAACTAATAAAGAAATTATTGAATCTATATTTGAATATTCAGATTCAGAAAATCAAGAATATAACAACGATCTAAAAAAGATAGAAGAAGAAATAGATAAAGTATCAACAGAGATCTGGGGACTTACAGAGGAAGAATTAAAAGATATAAAAATATCTCTAACGGAACTTATAGAATGACTCTTTATAGACTCTACATTGATGAATCAGGAGATCATACATATAATGAGATAGAATCTTATGAAAGAAGATATCTTGCATTACTTGGATGTATTATTGAAGAGAAGCACTATATTAATAAGTTTTATCCAACTTTAGAAAATTTAAAGAGAAAACATTTTAACTCCCATCCTGATGATCCAGTAATATTACATAGAAAAGAAATAATACAAAATAAAGGTAGATTTAGTATCTTAAAAGAACCTCAAAAAAGAGAGGCATTTGATAGAGATCTTCTGCAATTCCTCAGAGAGATGGAATATGTGATAATCCTTATAGTGATGGATAAAAAAGCACATTTAGAGAAATATAGAGACTTAGCTTTTCATCCTTATAACTTTAGCTTAGCAATAATGCTTGAGAGATATTTTTTCTTTCTTAAAGATTGTAATGCCAGAGGTGATGTAATGATAGAAGGAAGACAGAAAAAAGAAGATGAAGAATTAAAAGAGGCTTACAGGAAAATTTATTCTGAAGGAACTAAACAAGTTAAAGACTTAGAATTCCAAAGAGTATTAACAAGTAAGGAGATAAAAATAAAAAATAAAACTCATAACATTGCAGGACTACAAATCTGTGATATCCTTGCTTATCCTCTCAAAAAATGTTTCCTTATTGAAAAGGGTTTACTTGAGGAAATATCAAAAGATGAATTTAATTATAAAATTTATAAAACTGTCGAAGATAAATTTTATAGTAAAGATGGAAAAGTTGAAGGTTATGGTAAAAAAATTTTTCCATAAAAATGAGAAACCGAGGCTATTAACCTCGGCTCCCACGCTGGCCCTTTACGGACCATCCACCTCCGATTAACGGATTAATTATACTATAATATATTATTTTAATTTTGTCAAATGGGAGGAGTTAAATGGATAAAAAGACAAATATAAGACTCATTTACAAGAAGAAAGAGAAAAAAATAAAACTTTTAGAATGTGTGACATTAATTAATTCTTCCAATTAGCACTTCAGAAATTGCGAAAATGAATAGTAAAAAGAAGAAAAGCAAAAGAATTCTCCTTGTAGAACCTAAAAAATCTAAAAATTATCATACTCAATACCCTCCTTTAGGACTCCTTAAACTATCTGCATATCACAAACAATTAGGAGATACAGTTAAATTTGTAAAAGGTTTTGAGGATGATAATTTTGAACCTGATAAGATATATATTACAAGCTTATTCACCTATGCATGGGAAGCTGTCCATGAGGTAATAAAATATTATTTACAAAAATATAAAAAAGCAGAAATTATTGTAGGAGGTATTTATGCCACATTATGTGAAGCTCACTTGAGGGAAGCTTTTAAGGATAGAATTATAATTCATAAAGGACTTGTAAATGAAGTTGAGAATATACTTCCAGATTATTCTTTAGTTCCAAATTGGAGTGCAAGTATAATATTTTCATCTCGTGGATGTATAAGAAAATGTCCTTTTTGTGCTGTAAGCAAGTTAGAACCTGAATTTTGTGCAAAGGATTCAATAAAACATTTAGTTTATCCAAATCATAAAAAGATAATTTTATGGGATAATAACATTCTTGCTTCACCTTCATGGGAAAAAATCTTTAAAGAGCTTGAAGAACTAAATTTAGAAGTAGATTTTAATCAAGGATTAGATGCTCGTTTAGTAACTCCAAGAGTTGTAGAAAGGCTTTTAAAATTAAAAATACCAATAATCAGACTTGCATACGATACACATATTATAAGAGAACCTTTAAAGAAAGCTATAGATCTACTTAAATCTGCTGGATTTAGAGGAAGAAACATAGTAGTATATTGTCTTTACAATAATCCTTTTGAAAAAGATACGCCTGAATCTTTTTTAGAAAGACTTAGAGACTTAATAGATTGGGGAGTTGTAAGCTATCCTATGAGATATGAACCTCTTGAGCCACGACCTAAAAATACCTTCGTTGCTCCTAATTGGACTCCTGAACTTCTTGAGATGGTTGCAAAAGCAAGAAGAGTTTTAGGATATGGTGGAGCATTCCCACCATATAAAGGTTTAAGAATGAAATTCTTCAATGCAAAATCCTTTGAGGAGGCTTTCTTCTTAAGAGAACCTAAAAAGAATATTATTTATATTTCAAAATAAATTCTTTTTATTCTGCTGTATAATATATTGGGAGTGGTAACATGAAGGAAGATTTGGAAGAAAAAGAGAAAGAGTTAAATAAAAAAATAACAATTTCAAGCCTGTTAATGATTGTAGCTATTATAATTTTTGGCCTCTTCTTGCTTATGTGAGATTTATTGGTATTTTCTTAAGCCTTGTTTTGCTCCTTGTAGGTTTTAGTATCTTTTTAAAAGCTTTAACTGAAAAAGCAAAGATAAAAGCAATT
>Ga0072500_152332_pt1 | contig 12699 bp, 16 predicted proteins | sample GBScelen77Swater_FD_63803 | JGI IMG/M metagenome (GOLD analysis project Ga0072500, IMG submission 63803) | Hot spring microbial communities from Great Boiling Spring, Nevada - cellulolytic enrichment S 77C v2 (version 2) | ecosystem: Environmental > Aquatic > Thermal springs > Hot (42-90C) ...
TCAAAGTTTTCCTTAGAACCTCCTACCCTCAAACCAGTTATTGCCTTCAGCTCATACCTAATTATTACAGTGCCTTTGTAAGAAAACATCACCCCACCTCCTTAGGATTTCTTAGAGTAAGCTACCATAGCCATCAAAAGGTCGTAAGCCTTCTCAAAAGCTTCTTTGCTCTTATTCCTTTCTAGGTTATCAAAAAGCGTAAACATAAGCTCTTTGAATTTGTCGTTCAACACACCTCTCTTTGCCTGATACTCCAAAATAGCATAAAGCTTGTATAACTTTTTCAAAGCTTCCTCAACGTTTTCGTCCTTCTTTAGCCCATCCCTTATCGCTTTGAACTCTTGAAAGACCTTTCTCAGTTGCACAGCTGTAATATTTATATTTTTCCTTTCCATCATTTCCATCACCTTTTTAGCATAGCCTTCGGGATGGAAAATTTCCCTTTCAGTGAATTGAATTATTGCTTTTCTGCTAAGCTCTTGCTTCAGATCTTCCAAAGGGTTGTCTTGTCTTCCTTGATAAGCCCTGTTCATTTTTACCCTCCTAAATTATTTTTATAACTTTCTTGCTTTCTTCTTCTTGACATATTCCTTGTTTCCATCAAAACAAGCTTCAAAAGAAGTTCTGCGTAGTCTTTGAGATTGTAGTCCTTATTTGGGTCAAGGATCAGACCTTCCAGCTCTTTCTGGTCTTCCTCCCTTTTTAGGTTTCTATAAAGCTGGTAGTAAAGCATGGGATAAAACTTCATGCTTACCTTACCGTTCTTTTTATATAACCTCAAAAGGGTGTAGATCCTATAAAGAAGCGTTCTGTGGTTAGGAGCATCAAAGTTTGCCAAAAAGCGCTTTAGTTCCTCAATGGCATCTCTAAACTTTTCCCAAGGAAGTGGTTCTTTCCAAAGGCTTATGCAGTTCTTTTCCACTTTGGCATGTTCCTTTTCCTGCTCTGCCCCATCTGCACCAAACCTTATGGGATAGTTAGGTCTTTGGAAAAATACGCCCGCAGAAAGGGTAAAGCACGGATTGTAGCAAGTATAGGCGCTAAAGTCCTGCTCGAGCTCTTTTGCTACTTCCAATGCAGTTTCCCAAGGCGCGCAGAAAAACAGGTCGTCCCCTCCCGAATAGACCACATAAACTTTGTTTTTGAATTGCTTTTGCTCCAAAAAAGTGTTTATGTATCCAGAAAAGAACAGTTCCAAGCTTCTGCTTAGGGTTGCTACTCTGGAGAGAGAATAGTCCTTTTTTAAGCCCTGCGAGAATATAAGCCCCAAATTATCCACATCTACCTTGACAAAAGCCAAAAGTTTGTAGCCCTCTTCCTCTTCTTCCACAAGCTCGTTAAAGTCCTTAACCCTACCGTCTTCTTCCAAAGGAACGGTGTTTGCCAAGAAGAAAAAGCCGTCCGCCTTGCCCTCAAAGTCTGTGGAGTTTAGCAGTAACAGGGTGTCCTCTGGTAGAGCGTAGGCGATTTGATCTTTGGAATAAACGCTAACACCACCTATATCCTCAAGATAAAGGTCTCCCATCTCAGGAGAAAAAACCACATACTCCGCCCTTGGAATTTTTGCTCCTACCTCTTGGAAAAGCTCGCACCAATTACAAAACTCTTGGCTCTCTGGCTTTAGGTTGATTTGACACGAAGGGCACACTTCGTAGTTATCAGGTCCAAAGGGATTGGCTAATTGGTCAAAGTTTTTTAGTATGGTGGAGAACTTTTGAAATTTCTTGCGTCCTACCTCTTCGTAAAGCTCCTGTATTTTCTCTCCCAGTGTGCCTACCCCCAAATCACTTCCCCTTAACCTTAGCCAACCCAAGACAACCCCCAAGTGTCCCCCAAACTCTCTGACCAAAACCTGATCCACTTTCCTTTGTAGCTCTTCAAGTTTTTGCTCTATACCCTCTTCGTAGCCAATTATAAGCTGGAACTTTCCACCGCCCGCATAAAGGAGATTTACCATAGGATATTCAAGTTCCTTCAAGAAAAATCTGCCAAGGATTATGGGAAGCACAGAAAGGAAGAAACTTCTTCCTCTGAGCCTTTTTCCAACTCCCCTTATGTTAGAAAGTTGATATAAAAACCTTTGAATACCCGTTATGTCCCCCTCAACGAGCAGAAATTCCACTACGTTTAGCCCACCGTTAAGTCTCTCTTTGTTGTAGTCTGTCCAAAGGCTACTTACCAAAGCACTGGCAACTCTTAGGTGGTCAAAGAGGGATATGTCTGGAAAGTGATTGGTTCCCCTCTCTTTGTCGTAGGTAGAAGCGGGCACGCACCAAAGGTATTTGTAAAGCAGATAATAGAGCTTTGTGAGTGTCTTTTGTGGATCCTTAAAGTCAAGGTTACTTAGGTGTGTTTTCAAAGCTTGAAGTAGGTTTTTATATTTTTGCACTCCAGAGGTCCCAATTTTACTGGCATCCTTTGGAAACATAACCTCTTTTTCCAACTTCAAAGGCTCCAGCTCGTATTCGTGTTTTTCTCCATCTAAGTAAGTTTTGGCGCATTCTAAATCTACCAAGCCGAAAATACTCTTTAGTCTTTTTTCCTCTTTTCTTTGGGTAGTTTGATCCACGCTTTGTTCTTCTCTTCTGCTCCTTTCACTGCTGGCACAGTGGTCTGCAATTTGTTGGGCTATGTGGTATAGGTTATTCGGCTCTGGATTGTGATGGTAGGCACCAGAAAGGATAAGCTCTTTTACCTTTTGGCTTACTCCCTTCCTTTCCAAAAGCTCCTCTAAAAACTTATAAGAATACACCGCATGTGCATATTTGAACTTTTTCCTTTCTTCTTCTTCAGCCCTTTCTTCTCCAACCCTGTCTATGAGCTTCCCTATGTCGTGAAGCAACCCTCCTATTGCAAGCCAAATCCTAATCTCTAACTTTTCCATCAACCCCCCTTTGCTATATTATAATCGCCACCTTGATGACTTCCGAGGTTGCTTTTCAAAATCCCTAATCGGGACATCCTCTCAACCCTTAAGAGAACTAACCTTCTCCATCGACTGCCTCACAGGAACTTAGCTCGTCCTGAAGGCTTTTAAGCTTTTTTACATACATCTTAGCTTTTATTATGGCTACTCAGCACTGCCTGAAGATTTTTCGAACAATCTCATGCCTATCGTTGATTTTTTAGTAAGTGAGCATATAATTACTTTTATGTATTATGTGTCAAAGATAACTCCCCTCTTTTTGTTTAAAGCACTTATATTTCTTGGACTTTCTTTAGCCCTCAGGCATACTGACTGGCTTCTTTCTATAGTATTTTTACTCTACGGATTTATCGCTTCTACGCTGATCGGCGCTATGTATCAGATAGTCCCAAATTCCCAAAGCAGAAAGCTTTATTTTCCCAAACTACCTTACTTGGTGTTTGTTCTAAACATCATAAGCCTTGTGCTTTTTTCCTTGAATAAAGGAGCATTAGCTTCTGGTGTTTTATTACTCTCCTATATTTTGTTCTCTGCAAGTATATTCCTCACGATTAAAAACTGGAAACCTATAACAGTCAGGTTTCTTTCTGCTTCTGTGGTCTTTCTTAATCTATCTACAATATTTTTACTTTTGAGTCAGTTAAACTTGGTGCCTTTTAGACTTGCAGTTCATACTCTAACCCTTGGTGCTATGCTAAATGCAGTGTACGGTGTGGAATTGGCTTGGATACCCATGCTAACTATGACCACTCTAAACTTCAAGAAAGCCCTTAACCTCTTTTATGCAAAGCAGTTTTCCACCCTTTTTATTCTTGTATCCTTTTACATTACTACTTACAACCTTCTGATTTTTGCGTCTATAGTTGAATTTGCTGTAGCCCTGTTCTACTTGAGTCAGATATACAGCATTCTAAAGCAAAGGAGAATAAAAACCACCTTTCCAATCCCGGTTAGGTTCTTCATATTTGCTCTTTTACTACTCCCCTTTGGACTTTTTGTAGGATTTCTGATGTCCATATTCCCTGAATGGACACCAACACTTTTGGAACTGCATTACAACCTTTTGATTTATGGCTTCACCGCCTTTACCATATTCGGTGGAATAGCCCACCTTTTGCCAAGAATAATCTACAATTGGAAGTTTTCCGAGCGTCAAGGAGTATCTATTGGAGATTTCATAGATGAATCTTCTTTGCCCACTTTTTTTAAGCTTTCAGTGAGTTTATACCTTACATACCTTATTTTAGACCTTCTACCAGACCCTGCCAGCCTTATTTCTTCTTTCATCTATATAGTATTATTGCTCTATTTCTTTAAACTAACCTTCTTTAAAGCACTATCTGCGTTCCTATACCTTCGTCGGTGAAAACCTCTAAAAGGATAGAGTGGGGGAGCCTTCCGTCTATTATATGAACTTTTCTAACTCCATTTTTAAGAGCTTCCACACAGCTTTTTAACTTGGGAATCATACCACCTTTAACAGTCCCCTCCTGTATTAGCTTTGAAACTTGATCAACTCTCAAGGTTGATATTAGCTTGCCTTCTCTGTCTTTAACTCCTTCCGTATCTGTTAGGAATATAAGCTTTTCCGCCTTTAGTGCTTGGGCTATCTTAGATGCGCATATGTCCGCGTTTATGTTGTAAGCTTCACCGCTTTCGCCTACCCCCACTGGTGCTATAACTGGGATGTAGTTCTTTTCCAGAAGGGTTAGCAAAAGCTCTACGTTTACCTCTTTAACATCCCCCACAAAGCCCAGGTCTTCCTCTGGCACTTCTAAGCCAAGCTCTTTGAAGTAGCTCTCTTTGTCTAATTTTTCTGCTTTTATAAGATTACCGTCCCTTCCAGAAAGACCAACTGCGTAAATGGGTTTTTTTGTGTGAGTATTTATAAGAGCTACAATGTCTTTGTTTATGTCTCCAGAGAGAACCATCTCCACCACATGCATGGTCTTTTGATCTGTTTTTCTAATACCGCCTACAAAATGAGGCTTGTATCCAAACCTTTCTAAAATCTGGCTTATCTGGGGACCTCCTCCGTGAAGCACCAATACTTTTATACCTACGTAAGCCAAAAGCACCACATCCCTTGCAAAGCTGTCCCTTAGCTCCTCATTGAGCATGGCAGAACCGCCATACTTTATGACAAAGACCTTTTCGTAGAATTCCCTTATGTAAGGGAGGGCAGACTGAAGAATTCTGGCTCTATCTAATGCTTTTTGCATGGACCACTCTCTCTATGCATGCTCCAAGGCTTTTTAACTTCTCCTCAAGACGCTCATAACCTCTATCCAAATGATGGATTTCTCTAACCACTGTGGTACCCTCTGCCACCAAGCCAGCTAAAACTAAACTGGCACTTGCCCTAAGGTCTGTGGAAAAGACCTCTGCCCCGCTTAACTTTTTCTGCCCAAATACAATCGTAGTCCTGCCTTTCAGCTTTATATTTGCCCCCATCCTCTGAAGTTCATTTACATGCTGAAATCTGTTTTCAAAGATATTTTCCGTTATCTGAGAAATGCCATCGGCAATACAACAAAGAACCATAAACTGGGCTTGCATGTCTGTTGGAAAACCTGGATATTCAGAGGTGGATATTTCCAACGGATTTATCTTACCATCGCCTATCACTCTAATCCTGTCTAAACCAAGCAGTTCTATTTTGGCTCCAGCTTCCTTTAGTTTTTCCAACTGGTTTCCCATATGTTTTGGACAGACCCCCTCTAACACTATATCTCCACCAGTGATAAAGCCTGCCACGGCCAAAGTCCCCGCTTCAATCCTATCTGGAATAACTGTGTGATCAAAACCTCTCAGATCCTTACTACCCTTTATAATCATAGTTCTCCCTTCCACTTCAATCTCCACCCCCAGCTTTCTGAGCACTTCAACCAAGTCCATAACTTCCGGCTCCAAAGCCACGTTTCTAAGCACACTCCTTTTTTCACACCTACTCAAAAACATAAGGGCATTTTCTGTGCCCGTTACGGTTATCACCTCAAAGGTATGTTCAACTGGCCTTATATTTTCAACCTCCATATGAATGTATCCACCCTTTACGTTTATGGTCGTTCCCCCCTTTTCAAAAACCTTGAGATGCTGATCTATTGAGCGTGCTCCTATAGAACAGCCTCCTGGCATGCCTACCACTGCCCTGCCCAGACGTGCCAAAAGGGGACCAGCCACAAGTATTGATGCCCTCATTCTTCTGACCACATAATCCGGCGCAAAGTAGCTTCTTATATTCTTTGTTTCCACACAAACAGTGTGGTTTTCAAACTTCACATCAGCCCCCAAGATTTCTAAAAGTTCAATCACATTCTTCACATCAAGAAGTGTAGGCACATTCCTAATAACACAGGGTTTCTCTGTCAGGAGAGTAGCCATCATGATGGGTAAGGATGCGTTTTTTGAACCAGAAACTCTGACTGCACCCTTAAGTCTTCCCCCTCCTCTAATTAGAAAAAAATCAGAGTCGGATAATGTGGTGTTTGTCATCTTTCTTGATAACTATTTTAACTACTTCCCAAAACCTTGAGTAGTATATGGTAATACCGTTGTCTTCTTCCACATACTGATGGGGCTCATCGGAATACACAACTACGATCTTTTCATCATCCTCAAAGACCATGGGATAATTCATATTCTGACTACTACGCAGGTGAGCGCCTCCCTCACCCCTTCTAAGGAGTGTATCTTGTTTATCACAAGCCTTCCCAGCTCATCCTGATTTTTTACTTCCACGAATACAATAATATCGTAAGGGCCTGTTACCACATCCGCAGTTTTTACCCCATCAAAGGTAGACAGAGCTAACATGATGGAGGGTATTTCCCTTGGATCCGCTTTTATGAGTATATATGCTTTTATAGAGTATTCAGATTCTAACTCCATCAGCTCCGTTATAGACATCGGATAATTTTCTGACCTTGTTTCCATCCTCGTCCTCCTGAAGAAGTATTTTAATCAACTTTTCCGAACCTATAGGGTCTTTCTTTATCTCCCTGAGTGCACAGTAGAGAAATCTTCTAAATTTGGGTTCCCTTCTTTCTACATCAGCCCAAAAGCTTTTTATCTTCAAAATATTGTCTTCTATCTTAAGAAACTCAAGCCATCTGAAGAACTTGTCCACTTCATCCCATACGATGATCTCACCTTTCTCCTTTTCCTTTAAGCGCTCTTTTAGGTTCTCTTGAGATATAGTTTTTAGGTCATCTATGTTGTAAAGAAATGCCTGATCTATATCGTTTATGTCTGGTTCTGCGTTTCTGGGCACGGATATGTCTATGATAAACACAGGTTTGTAGTCCCTTTTTTTCATAGACTTTTCAACCATGTTTTTTGTAAGCACATAGCTTTTAGCACCAGTGGACAGGAGGACTATGTCAAACTTGTGTAGATGATCTTCCAGCTCATTATACACTATCACATTACCTTCTAACTCCTTAGCTAATTCCAAAGCCCTTTCATAAGTTCTATTAGCTATAAAGATATTGGCTTTTAACTTTTTGAAATATTTAGCTGCTAGCTCTGCCATTTCTCCAGCCCCTACCAGTAGAACCTGAGCTTTACTGAGATTGCCAAAGATTTGTTTGGCTAGTTCCACCGCTACATAGCTTACCGATACGGCGTTTTTACCTATGCCCGTTTCCGTTCTTACCCTTTTGGCAGTTCGGAGAGCTTTTTCAAAAACTCTGTTTAAGATCTTCCCAACAGTGCCCATCTCCCTTGCTATCTGAAAGGCTTCCTTGAACTGAAATACTATTTGACTTTCCCCTACCACCATAGAATCAAGGCTGCTTGCCACCTTAAAAATGTGGGCTACTGCTTCTTTGCCCTCCAAAAAGAAAGAGTGTTTTCTGTAACTCCGACTAACACCCTTTATATCCAAAAAATTTTCCACAATGGAGTATACCTGAATGTAGTCTTCACAAACGGTGTAAATTTCAACTCTATTACAAGTGTTTAAAATTACCAGTTCCCTGGCATTAGAGTAGGATTGTATAGTCGGCAAGAGATTTTTTATCTCCTCTTTACTACAGGCTAAGAGTTCCCTAACACTTATGGGGGCAGTCTTGAAGTTAAACCCCCAAACAAATATGTTTTGCATCATATAATAATATATCCTTTCTATGGTCCTTTACGAGCTTTACAAAGGCAAAGATTATAAGATAGTTCCCACATTGGACAGAATTCAAAAAGCGGTAAATTATGTTGGACTGAAAAACCTCTGCTATACACCCATCCTTGTAGGTGGAACAAACGGCAAAGGTTCTACTTGCGCCTTTTCGGAAAGCATTCTGAGACATCACGGTTACAAAACAGGCTGGTTTGTATCGCCACACCTGTTTGACGAAAGAGAAAGGTGGAGGATAAATGGACAGAAGATTTCTGAAGAAAGGCTTGAATACTATGTTAGTAGCTTAAAGAAGCTGTTTGAAAAGTTTGAACTAACTTACTTTGAAGCATGCACCCTAATAGCCCTTATTTTTTTCCAGGACGAAAAAGTAGAATTTGGAGTTTTTGAAGTTGGTATGGGAGGCAGATGGGACGCAACAAGAGTTTGTAATCCTTCCGCTTGCGCAATAACCAACATCCAAAGAGACCATACCAGATGGCTTGGAAAAACACCTGAAGAAAGAGCAAGAGAAAAGCTAGGCATATACATCTCAGGCAAACCGCTAGTTTTAGGAAGTCCAAGGTATCCCCTTTATCCCTTGGCTTTAGAACTTTGCAGAAAAGAAGACCTTCTGGTGGCAGGAATGGACTTTTTTGCTGAGGGAAAAGTAGAGGGTATGCAAACGTGGTTTGATCAATTCAGCTCGGAGTTTTTCCAGATAGGGAAAGTAAAGCTTGGCCTTTGGGGAAAGTGGCAGATAGACAATGCAAGCATAGCCATAGCTCTTACAGCTCAGGTTATAAAGTTGAAGGAAGATGCGGTAAGGTTGGCTCTTGAGAGCACCAGATGGGAAGGGAGAATGGAAATAATCAAGAAAAACCCGCTTTTGGTCTTAGACGGCGCACACAATACAGATGGTGTAAAATTTGTGATAAATCAGCTGAAAGCAAGTGGGATAAAACTTGTACCGGTCTTTACGGGCTTAAAGGAAAAGGAGTGGAGAGATTCTATGAAAATCCTCAGAACTTTTTCAGACAAGATATACCTATTGGAACTAAGCCATCACAGGGGTGAAAGTCTATCTGAGCTCGTAAAGGAAGCAGAAAAGCTGAGATTCCAAGAGATAATTACCTTAAACTCCCCTGCAGAAGTGCTAAACTTAGAGGAAGATGCTTTAGTCGTAGGTTCTCTTTATCTGGTGGGCGAAGTAAAAGGATGCATAGAAACCAGCAAGAAGTGAAATTTTTTGGATCCTTCAGAGAGAATTTTCCAAAAGATCAGAGAAAGCACGTGGTTTTTGTAGGAAGATCCAATGTAGGAAAGTCTTCTCTAATAAACATGCTGGTTGGTAAAAAAGTAGCCTATGTTAGTAAAGAGCCTGGTAGGACTAGAAGCATAAACTTCTTCCTTTTTGACAAAAATCTTTACTTGGTAGATGTGCCAGGCTATGGATACGCAAAGGTATCTGGAGAAGAAAGAGAAAGATGGAAAGAGATGATTGAAAGATACTTTTCAGAGTGCAAAGATAGAATAGCGCTCGTGTTCTCACTTATTGACAGCAGGCACGGACCTACACCTTTGGATGAGCAGATGCTACGCTTCCTTGAAGGATATCAATATGTGGTGGTTCTTACAAAATGTGATGACGCAAGCCAAAAGGAGCAGTCTGAAACTATAAAAAAACTTAGATCTTTAACAAACGCCCCTATCATTCCTACTTCTGCAAAAGAGGGAAAAGGCAGAGAAGAACTTTTAAGAACCATTAAAATGATCGATGAGGAGGTATAAGTATGGGCCTTGAATCTGTAAACTTATACTGGAGGACATGGGGCACTGGGGAGCAAACCCAGGCATAAGCTTTATTTATGCGCATACTAACAGAGTCATAAAGCAGTAGGACTTTGACTGCATATTTGTGGTGGGATCTGGACATGGCGCGCCAGGATACATAGCACCCATTTACCTTCTAATCCTATTCAGGAAGAAAGAGAGCTGGGTTATGTGCTTTCTCACTCTTACGGTGCGGCTTTAGATAATCCAAACCTGTTGGTGATTTCCGTGGTAGGAGACGGAGAGGCAGAAACAGGACCCTTGGCCACTTCCTGGCATCTGAACAAATTCATCAATCCACAGAGGGATGGTATAGTCCTTCCGGTGCTTCTGCTGAACGACTATAAAATAAACAATCCACCCTTGCTTTCAAGAATAGAAGAGGAAGAACCTCTCTCTCTTTTCAAAGGATACAGTTATGAACCTAGGTTAGTAGCTACGGAAGAAGATATTATGCAAGCGCACCAGTATATGGCGGAAGCTATGAGCTGGGCTGTGGAGCGAATGCTAGAGATTAAAGGTACAGCCAAAAAAAGCGATTTCTCGATTAGACCCCACTATCCAATGGTAATACTGGACAGCTCCTATAGAAAAGCACTTAGCCCAGATTTTAGAAGAGCTTTTGCCCCTGAGCCCACTTCATAACTATCTTTCTTTGAAGGTAATAAAGTTTTTCAGGGAACACTTTACCGAACTGCCTCAGTATGCAGTTTTTGACACAAGCCTTTTTAAAACTCTTCCAGACCACTCAAAGATCTATGCCATTCCTTACCAATTCTACAAATCCGGCATAAAGAGGTATGGCTTTCATGGCATATCTTACTCTTACCTTTTGAGAAAGATTGCAGAGCTTTTGGGAAAACGCGTTAATGAAATGAACGCGACAATACTACATTTGGGAAATGGTGCGAGCGTATGTGCCATCAAAGAGGGAAAACCCATAGACACGTCAATGTGAATGACACCTTTGGAGGGTTTGATAATGAACACAAAATCGGGAGATTTAGACCCGGGCATCATCCTGCATCTTTTAAGAATGGGTTTAAACATGAAAGAATTGGAGGAGTTGCTTTACAGAAAGTCTGGCGTCAGAGGGCTAACCGGTGGCAAGGAAATAAAAGACTTGGAGGAAGAAGATTTAGCTTTTAAACTTTACATTTACCGAATTAAGAAATACATAGGTGCTTACTTTGCCATTCTTCCAAATTTGGAGTTAATAGTATTTTCTAGCTGTGTGGGTGAGAAAAAACCCGAAAGTCAGAGAATCAGTGTGTAAAGTATTGGAACACATGGGTATAATCATAGACGAAGAAAAAAACAAAAAGGCTGTTTCTCCATCTTTTGTTGAAAAGAAAATTAGCAAAGTAAAAATTTTAGTCTTAGAAACGGATGAAGAGTCTGAAATATTCCAAAAAGTGATAAAATAGAAAGTCAAACAATTACAAGGAGGTATAAAATGGCTAAGAAAGGAAGAAAAAAAGGCGGTCCAAGATACAGAAGGGTATCTTTATCTTTACCCAAGCGATTATACTATGTTTTAAACGGCATTGCGATGGGAGACGAGAAAAAGTTGAATAGATTGATAAAGGGAATACTGGAGGATAAGCTCATGGAATCCACAGTGGCAGAGCTTGAGCTATACTTAGGAAGGGGTGAGGAGATGGAGGAACAAGAGGAGGAAGCCGAAGAAGAGAAAAAAGAATGATCTCTAAAAGAATAAAAGAGCTTTCTCCTTACAAAACGGAGACCACTCCTTGCAAAGTAAAACTATCCTCCAACGAGCTTCCTATAAGGTTTCCAGAGGATGTTAAAAGAAAGATAGGGGAGGTGGTCTCCTCCATACCCTTTAATCGCTATCCTGATCCGCAGGCCACCGAGCTAAAAGAGATAATAGCATTTAGGTTCGGTGTATATCCGGAGAATTTGGTTTTGGGCAACGGCTCAGATGAGCTTATACAGTACCTTTCCATATCCGTTGGGGAGTTTGACAGAGGTGTGATATATCCTATACCAACTTTTCCTATGTATGGTATATGCGCCAGCGTCTTTGGAAGGAAAAAGGTAGAAGTGCCCCTTCAAGAGGACTTTGATATAAACCTTGAGGAGTTTATTAGAAAGATAAGAGAGGAAGAGCCTGCTATAGCCTTTTTTTCCTACCCGAACAATCCCACAGGAAATAGCTTTAGCGAGGAGAAGATAAGAAGGATAAGAGAGGAGAGAGTTTTTACTGTGTTGGATGAGGCATACTATCATTTTTCAGGAAAGACCTTTCTTAAAGAAGCACTGAGCAAAGAGGATACGGTAGTTATCAGAACGCTTTCAAAGATAGGGCTTGCAGGGCTCAGGGTGGGCATACTGATCGCAAAGGAGGAGATAGCAAGTGAGATAAACAAGCTGAGACTTCCCTTTAACATAACCTATCCCTCTCAGGCTATAGCCAAAGTTATGCTTGAGGAGTTTTACTTTTTGATCGAAGAGCATGTCAGTATGGTAATAAAGGAAAGAGAAAGAATTATGAAGGAGCTAAGCAAGTTGGAAGGCGTTAAGGTCTATCCTTCTGATGCTAACTTCTTTCTTTTTAGCACACCTTATCCTGCAGACTTAGTCCATAAAGAGCTCATAAAAGAAGGGGTTTTAGTAAGGGATGTATCCTACCTTCCCGGGCTAAAGGGTTGTCTGAGGGTAAGCTTGGGCTTTCCTGAAGAGAACGACGTCTTTTTAGAGGCATTGGACAAGGTGTTAAAAAGGCTATGCTGATCAGAATAGCTACCTATAACGTAAATTCCATAAAGTCAAGGAAAGAGCTGATATTTATGTGGCTTGAGAG
>Ga0072500_155895_pt1 | contig 12680 bp, 10 predicted proteins | sample GBScelen77Swater_FD_63803 | JGI IMG/M metagenome (GOLD analysis project Ga0072500, IMG submission 63803) | Hot spring microbial communities from Great Boiling Spring, Nevada - cellulolytic enrichment S 77C v2 (version 2) | ecosystem: Environmental > Aquatic > Thermal springs > Hot (42-90C) ...
GCGGGTCGGGTCCCGTCGCCGTGGTCCCTTACCTCGCATACGCGAGGCAGGACAGGGAGTTCCTCCAGGGAGAGGTGGTCAGCATCAGGGTAGTTCTGGAATCGCTGAGGTGCGCGGGCGTCGACGTGCTGCTGACCGTCAACCCGCACTCGCCTTGGGCCCTCGCTTCGGGAGTCCTGGAGGCGGTCTCCGTCGACGTGACGAGGTTCCTCGCGAGGAAGGTGATGGAGCTCCTCGGCCCCTTCCACCTCGTCGGGTCGCCCGGAAAGAAGGGGAGGTCCATGGCCGAGTCGGCGGCCGGGGAGATAGGAGCCGAACCTTTCCATTTGACGAGCTCGAGGGACCCACTCACCGGTCAGGTGACCGTCAGGGCAGAGGGCATCGACGCAGCGGGGAAGCGGGTCCTCCTCGTCGACGACATCGTCAGCACAGGCGGCACGATGGTCGGGGCCGTCAGGGAGCTTTTGGGGTTGGGCGCCAGGGAGGTGGTGGTCTCGTGCGTCCACGGCCTCTTCGTCGGAGACGCTGCAGAACGTTTGGTCAAAGCCGGGGCCTCGGCCGTCATCTCGACCGACACGGTTCCCACGGACCACTCCAAGGTCTCGGTCATAGGTGAGGTCGCCAGAGCCATCAGGGAGAGGATGGAATTGGGGTGATGGGAAGGTTCGTCGCCCTCCTCTCGGGAGATAACGTCCCCCTCGGCCTCGGAGAACTCAGGGCCCTCCTCGACGTGCTGGGGGGCTCCCTGGTCGGCGAACGATCGCATGCTAGGTTGCCGGAGTTCGTCGCGAACGCTCGGACCGCGAGGGATGTGGCGTGGCGTTCTGCCCTCGTCAAGGAGACCGTCATGAAGCTCTTCGAGGTGGAGACCAGAGAGGTGGGCCGGAGCTTCGACCTGCTCCTGGACGAGTTGCCACGTCCCAGGGGGCCAATAGCCGTCAGGGCGCTGAAGCTCGAGGAGGTCCCGGTTCGGAGGACGGAGGTGGAGCGATGGGTGGCCAGCAGGCTTCTGGAGGAGTGGAAGGGAGTGAGCGTAGACCTCGAGAGACCGGGCGAGGTGATCAGGGTCTACGTGACCTCGCGCTCCGTCATCGGAGGGATCCTCGTCGGGGTCAGGGACAACGAGGGCCTCGCCCGGAGGTCACCCGTCAACAGGCCCTTCAGGCTTCCTTCGACGCTGAAGCCGAAGGAGGCGAGGGTTGTTGTGAACCTGGCCCGTGTTCCACCCGGAGGGACGCTCCTCGATCCCTTCGCCGGTTCCGGTGCCATCCTCCTCGAGGCCTCGGCACTTGGTTACATGACGTTCGGGGTGGAGGTGAAGGGCTGGGTGGCCCGGGGCGCGAGGCGGAACCTCAACGCTTTCGGGCTCGGAGGGCTCTCCGAGGTGGTGGCTGCTGATTCCAGGCTCCTCCCCCTGAGGTGCAGGTTCGACGGCGTGGCCACCGATCCGCCCTACGGCAAGTCCACGACCGTCGTCGGAGGGAGGAGGTCTGAACTGGTCGACGCGGTGATAGGGGAGCTGCTCGATTCGATCGGGAGGGGAAGGAGGGTTGTCGTCGTCTATCCCGAGGGCCCTGACCTTCCCGAGATACTGAGGTCCGATAAGGTGGTGGAGCGCTACTCCTACCGGGTCCACTCGGCGCTCGTGAGGACTGTGAACGTCTTGGTCGCCTGAGACAGTAACTTCACGCGAAGACCATCCTGAGCAGTATCCCGATCACAGCGATCAAAGTCGGTAGGTTGAACGCGATGAAAAGTCTCACGAAGAGGTTCATCTGCCCCTCGAGCCTCGCAAGCCTGGCCTCGATCGAGTTGACCCTGTTCTCGAGCGCCTCAATCCTGCTCTCCAGCGTTGAGATCCTCCTTTCTATCCTCTCCTCGAGCTTCTCCAGGTCCTTCTTAGTCGCGACATCGGCTAGAACGGCGTTGATGATGGCAAGCCTGACGTCACTGTCTGTAACCATTAACTCGGCGAGTCTCTTCCTGATCTTCGGGTCCTTCTCAAGCTCCTCTATCAGCTTCTCAGCTATTGACACCGGAGAATTCCGGTCTACGAGCGTAAATAACGTTATCCCCGATCATGCGGAGCACCCGGAGGTGTGGGCACTAATTCAGACCCTTCTCGAGAGTTGCGGGGGCCTGGTGTGACGGTCTGACAGCGTGCCTCACAGAAGAACGGCCTCGAACGCTTCCGTTCAGGAAACGTTAGGACTCCAGTTGCGGAAGTTCTGGCGTTCTTACGCATCAAAGGTGCGGGGGGTGGGATTCGAACCCACGAACCCCTACGGGACAGGGTCCTAAGCCCTGCGCCTTTGACCAGGCTTGGCTACCCCCGCTCATAATAACTGTCCTAGTTTTTGGTATAAAACTTTTAGAACACGAAGTACAATCAAATTTTTCTTCACACTCCAGTGCTGTTATAAATCATCATATCTGCAATCGGGGCTTGCTTTTGGATTGTCCCTATCATGGTCCTTCCATCCATAACGACATAATCGCTACAAAAATAAAGATCTCAATTCAGATTGTTGTAAAGATTTCAATTCGGTCGGTTCTAGCTCGCTCAGGCTAATCGGTGTCTGACGCGGTTTTAGAAATCTGATCACACCTTTAACTGTGTCAACCTCCATAACTCCGGTAACTGGATAGGCTTTATCGGCGGATATCTGTAGGTAGAATTTATAGATCCCAGGTTTAAGAACGCACCTTACTCTACGAATCGGATAAAAGTCGCGGTTGTTTATTCGTAACGTGTTTGTTGGAGATAACGGGATTTTTACTATTTCAGTTCCGTATTCGGAAAAGACTCTCAAATAGTAAGAGGGATCATCTTTTAGACGTATGACTTCCAAGATGTATGCTTTGTTCCTCTGACTCGGCCCGATGTTAGTGATATGTTTAAGCGCTATATTGTGGAGTCCGCTCGACTGATAAGGTACTTCCGGTATCATCCATGGTATCGGTTCACCTTCGATCCTAACGGTTTCGTATGGGACCAGAGGATTATCAAACTTTATTAATTGTTCTCTAGGTATCAGGTCGGCTGTTTCTAAGGGCTTCTCTTCACCATTTTCAATCTTCTTTATGGTTATAGTAGCTTTGGCATCTCTGGCAATTTCTCTTCCAGCAGCATTCTCAATCTCTGCGAAAATTCTAACAGAACTGTCAGTAATTCTATATACACCCCACCCTATGAACCTTAGTTTTGGATTCCTGATTTTGTCATTCAATCGGTGGGCCATAAAAACACCTATCGTCGTCAACATTGGGCTTGCCGCTATTGCCAAAACCTCCCATGAAACGCCGGCAACAGCAGGCATCCAGAAGAGCGTAGAGGCAACGAATGAAAAAAGCAAAAACGCTGGAAGGATGTCAAGATTTCTTCTCACATAAGTTATGAAGTCACTAGTTATCTGCATAACATGAGCACGTTCCACAAATAGTTAAGTCTTCAGGATGATCGATCGGATAGTTCACGCACCAGACAACTTGATGGAAAGGTTTCCGCCTATGCCGTAAGCCCCAGAGGCGGCCTTAAGGGTCGGGCTGGATTCGGGGAAGATGGTCGACTCCAAGCGTCTGTCTTCGCTCGACCCCATCCAATTCCTTAATAAACTGCTTAGATGCGCCCCGGGCGATAACACCCCGCACACCGTCAAACCCGATGTCCCTCGACTACTGAAGCCCCATGCCCTGCCTTACGTGTCTGTAGAAGTCTTCGGTCAACGGTGGGGTGTACACCTTTGTGTCAGGCAGGTCCAGCCGGGTGCCCGCATTGTTGACGACGGTCAGTATGGGCTCCTTGAGGCGAGGGAGAAACGTCCCGAGATCTTCCGGGCTTTTCACGGTCAGGATCTTGTACACCCTTTCGTCTCCGCCGAGCAGCATGTGGAAGCCCTCCGCTATCAGCACATCGACCTCGCCCTCAATCATCCTCACAAGCCTCTCGAAGCTCGAGTCCCAGCTCTCAACGGCGTAGAAAAGGACGGCCAGCTCGTTCGGGGAGATGCTCGCAACTATCCTGGCCCCTTTCCTCGAGAGCCTCCAGGTGTCCTTGCCCTCCGTGTCGATGGTGAACTCGTGGTGGATGTGCTTCGCTGCCGCAACCCTGAACCCGTCACGGACGAACCGCTCAACGAGGAACTCAGCGACCGTCGTCTTCCCCGAGTTCTTGCTGCCCATGACCGCGATAATCTTCACGTGGTGACGTGGTGTACCCCCTCTGTATTAGCCTTTTCCGGAACCTGGGGCTCAGACCCCACTCCTGAAATCACCGGTCAGACGCGACGTTCACTCATCATCGCCTATGGGTCACAGGATCGCGGGATCAAAAACCCTGACGCCGTTGCAGGGGACTCACTTCACGGTGACGCTCTTGGCGAGGTTCCTCGGCCTGTCGATCTCGGCGCCCCTCTCGAGCGCCATGTAGTACGCGAGGAGCTGGAGCGGTATCACCTCCAACAGGACGGATGCGAACTTGGAGCTCGTCCTCGGCACCCTGACGAAGAAGTCGTAACTCGGGTGGTGCCTGTCGGAGATGCCGATGACCGTGGCTCCCCTCGCCTTGAGCTCCTGGCAGTTGGAGAGGGTGTCGACGTACGTCTCGTCGGAAGGGTTCAGCACGATCACCGGTGTTCCCTTCTCTATCAGGGCAAGGGTTCCGTGCTTCAGCTCTCCTGCGGGGAGGCCCTCGGCGTGGACGTAGGCGAGCTCCTTCACCTTCAGCGCACCCTCGAGCGCTATCGGGAAGTGGATGCCGCGTCCCACGAGGTAGATGTCCTTCGAGTCCTTCAGGTCCTTCGCGATCTCCGCGATCTGGGGCTCCTGCTCGAGGACCTCCTCCACGCACCTGCCCAGCTCCTCGGCGTCCAGCGTTACCTCCCTTCCGGATACGCCGCATGCGAGCCTGACGAGCGCTATGACCTGGGACGTGAAGCTCTTGGTCGCGGCGACCCCTATCTCGGGACCGGCCCTGATGTTGATGTGGACGTCCGAGAGCCTCTCGAGGCTCGAGCCCGGCATGTTGACGACCCCTATGACCTTGGCGCCCTTGCTCTTGGCGTCCCTGACAGCCTCGAGGACGTCAGCGGTCTCGCCGCTCTGGCTGATGGCCACCACGACCGAGTCGCCGTTCACCCATCTAGATGCGAGGGCGTACTCGCTGGCGAGGACCGGTTGGGCGTCGACGTCGGCCAGCTCCGCCAGGACGTGCCTTCCGACGAGGGCTGCATGGTAGCTCGTCCCCGCAGCGACTAGGAAGACCCTTGAAGCGCCGCGCAGCAGCTTCGCAGCCTCCTCAAGCGGCCCGAGGTCCTGTGTGAGCGTCCTCTGGACCGTGACCCGCTGGTCGTGGATCTCCTTCAAAGTGTGGTGGACGTATCCCCTCTTTTCGACCTCCGAGACCTCTATCGCGACCTTCGCGACCTTCAGGTCCAGGTCCTCTCCGGTGATCAGCCAGGACTCGACGCTGCCGGGGCGTACGATGGCACACGACTCGTTCTCGAGGAAGATCGCGTCGTCGGTCCACTCGAGGAAGCTCAGGACGTCGCTGGCCGGTATCGAGAACCCCTTCCCCATCCCCACGACGAGCGGCGAGTTGTATCGTGCCCCGAGGATCGCATCGGAGGTCCAGGTGCTTATCGCGATGAAGGCGAAGCTCCCCTTAAGCCTCTTGACGACGGACGTGAGGGCTCCCCGCGGGTCGTCAGGTCTCCGGCGCAGCTCCTCTTCGAGGAGGTGGGCGATCACCTCGCTGTCGGTCTCGCTGGAGAAGACGTGTCCCCTCTCCTCTAGCTCGGCCCTCAGCTCTTCGAAGTTCTCGATGATCCCGTTGTGGACGATCGCGACCCTGCCGTCACAGGAAGTGTGCGGGTGGGCGTTCCTGTCGGATACGCCGCCGTGAGTGGCCCATCTGGTGTGGGCGATCCCGACCGAGCTCTTGACCTCCCTGAGGGACGACGCCTCCCTCTCGAGGTTCTCGACGCTCCCCACCCTCTTGACGACCCTGATGCCGTCGGCGGTGAGGAGCGCCAGCCCAGACGAGTCATAACCCCTGTACTCGAGCCGCCTGAGGCCCTTCAGGAGGACCTCCAGCGCCTTGCCGTCGCCCGTGAACCCGATTATCCCGCACATTACGGTGACCTGATAGGAGCAATCGACCGGAACCATAAAAGCGTGCGCCGGATCGAAGTTCCGGAACCTTCCGTTCTAACAGTGGAACGGCTCTGGTTGGATAAGGTATTTCCGGAGCGAGCTGACTTCGTCTTGAGGGTTGATCGCAACCGAAAGGGTCCTCGAGGACGTTCTCAGGGTGAGGGTGGAGCACCCGGGGACCTACATAGGCCACGTCAACCTGTACCTGCTCGAGCTGGAGGACGGCAAGCTCATCGTGGACACGGGCTTCAGGCAATCCGCGGAGGAGCTGGTCCGGACTCTTAGGGAAATCACAGGAAACTCGGGGTTGAAGGAGGTCTTGCTGACGCACATCCACAACGACCACACCGGAGGCGTCAGGGGTCTGAGGGAGGCCTTCGGGCCCGAGTTCAGGATGCACCAGCAGGAGATCGACTTGATCGGATTCATGCGGAGCGTAGTCGAGAGCGGCGGCGATCAGCTCAGGGCTCTGGGCCTCGACGAGCGGTTGCGGAGGGACGTCCTCGAGTTCTTCAGGTTCAACCTCCAGCACCTCTCCATCGATTACGAGCCGCTCAAGGGCGGCGAGGAATTCGAGTCGGTAGCCGGAAGGTGGAAGGTGATCCCGACGCCTGGCCACACGCCAGGACACGTGACGCTCTACGACGTCAGGAGGAAGGTGCTGATCTCGGGGGACCACCTGCTTCCGAACGAGACCTCGAACGTCTCCTACTACCCGGTCGAGGGGTACGACGCGCTAAGGTCCTACCTCCGATCGCTCGTCTCGACGGAGTCCCTGGGGCCAGAGCTCGTCCTCCCCGCGCACGGTGAGCCGTTCCGCAACGTTAAGGGCAGGATCGATTACCTCTTCGCCCACCACAGGAAGAGGTTGGCGGAGGCGATGGCGGGTGCCGGGAAAGGGAACGAACTGATCGGCGTGGCCCGGAACATCTCGTGGTCGAGGGGACACTTCGATACGTTGGGGCCGATCGACAGATGGCTGGCGGTTCTGGAGACGCTTGCCCACCTCCAATTCCTGATCAACGAGGGCTTCGTCGAAGCGAGGCGGGAGGGCGAGAAGGTGACTTTCGCAGGGACAGGTAGGGACGAATCCGAGCTGGACGGAGTCCTCCAGAGGATCAGGGGCGGACGCTGAGCTCTCAGGTCTGTCCCAACTCCCTCAGCATCTGACCGATCCTCCTGATGCCCTCGACGAGCTTCTCCTCCGATGCAGCGAAGCTCACCCGAATGTGTCCCTCCCCGCCAGGACCGTATGATGAACCGGGGACCGCCACGACCCTCTTCTCCTCGAGGAGCCTGACGCAGAACCGTTCGTCGTCAGCTACGCCCGGAAGCCTCGGGAAGGCGTAGAAGGCCCCCCTCGGAACCGAGAGCTCCAACCCCTCCTCCCTCATCAGCTCGACGACCAGGTCCCTCCTCTTCCTGTAGAGCTCCCTCGCCCGCCTCACGTACTCGGCGTAGACGCCTGACCTCAGGACGTCGAGGACCGCATGCTGAACGAAGGTCGGTGGGCACGCGTGGGAGTAGAGCAGGAACTTCTGGATCCGCTCCGTCAGATCCGCAGGCGCTATCATGTACCCGAGCCTCCATCCGGTGATCGAGAGGCTCTTCGAGAAGCTCTGGACGACTATTATCCTGGGGTAATCGTCGATGAGGTTGGCGGCGCTGAAGAACTCGCCGTCGTACACGAACGGCTCGTAGACCTCGTCGGAGATCACGTACGCACCGGCCTCCTCAGCGACCCGGACGACAGCCCCCATCTCCTCCCGGCCGTAGACCGCACCGGTGGGGTTGGAGGGCGAGTTGACGACGACCGCCCTCGTCCTTCGGGTGACCAGCGACCTGAGCTCCGCCTCGCTGGGGACGAAGCCTCGCTCCTGACCTGTTCTGAGGAAAACCGGTCTCGCACCGAAGATCCTCGTGATGGCAGCGTAAGATGGGAAGGCCGGTGAGATCACGACGACCTCGTCATCCCGTCTGAGGACAGAAGCCATGGACGCGAACAGGGCGTTCTCGCCTCCGACCGTTACGAAGACGTTCTCCGGTCCGATCGAACTCGAGGCCGTTGAGCGCCTGCTCGCCAGCTCCTCCCTCAGCTCCCTCACCCCGGCGATCGGCCCGTACTTGTTCCGCCCCTCCCTCATGTGCCTCGCGGCCGCCTCGATCAGCTCGGAAGGAGGGTCCAGGTCCGGCTCACCTATTCCTAAGTTGATCGCGTCGGGAAAGCGGGAGGCCGCCTCGAAGAACCTCCTTATCCCCGTCAGCTCGACAGCGTCGAGGTTATCGGAGACCGACATCGTCTCTGCTCCGTCACATCTCCGTAAAAGCCCACCGCCCACGGGTATTGGCTTAATACCCTGCGAATGCCCGGTCATCCGGTGAACCCGGCGGAGGCGCTGAGGGCAGCTCTCAGCAAGTTCATCGGGAGGCCCACGGCCGACAGGGAGGCTACGGAGGAGCTGATCAGGGGGATACAGAGGGCTCTGCTCCTGGCAGACGTCAGGGTCGAGCTGGTGAAGGAGCTTTCCGACAGGATCAGGGAGAGGGCCGAGAGGGAGAAGCCGCCGCCCGGCATCTCGAGGAAGGACGTCGTGGTGAGGGCGGTCTACGAGGAGCTCGTGAAGCTTCTGGGTAGGAACAGGGCCGAGCTGGTGAAGCCGACGACAAAGCCCTACGTCGTGATGCTCGTGGGAATTCAGGGCAGCGGCAAGACGACGACGGTCGCGAAGGTCGCGAACCTCCTCAAGAGCAGGGGCTTCAGGGTCGGCGTTGTGGGAGCGGACACCTACAGACCTGCGGCCCTCGATCAGCTGAGACAGCTCCTGCTCCCTCGGGGCATACCGGTCTACGGCGAGGAGAACAGCTCCGATGCGGTCGGGATCGCCCTGAGGGGAGTCGCGCACCTCTCGTCGCAGGGTTACGACTACATCGTCATCGATACGGCCGGAAGGCACAGGGACCAGGAGTCGCTGATGGAGGAGATGAGGGAGATGGCGGAGAAGATCAGACCGAACGAGATAGGGCTGGTGATCGACGGGACCATCGGTCAAGCAGCGGGCCCTCAGGCGGAGGCCTTCCACAAGACGGTGCCGATAGGCTGGATAGCGGTGACGAAGCTCGACACCTCGGCGAAGGGCGGCGGAGCGCTCTCGGCGGTAGCTGCGACGGGTGCGCCGATCCGCTTCATAGGAACCGGAGAGAGGATAGAGGACATCGAGCTCTTCGACCCGGAGTCTTACGTCGCCCGGCTCCTCGGCATGCCGGACCTCAGATCGGTCCTCGAGCGGATCAGGCTCGCGGAGATAAGGGTGTCCGAGCAGCAGGCCGAGAGGATCGCGAAGGGCACGTTCACGCTGGAGGACATGATAGCCCAGCTTAGGGAGGTGAGGAAGGCGGGGCCGCTGTCGAAGTTCCTCAGGTCCCTGCCGATACCCGGGATTCCTTCGCTGCCGGAGGAGGAGCTGGAGAAGGCGGAGGAGCTGGCGAAGAAGTTCGAGGCGATCTACAACTCCATGACGCCTGAGGAGAGGAGGGACCCGACGATAATCGACGGATCGAGGGCCCGGCGGATCGCGAGGGGCGCTGGCGTAAGGGAGGGAGACGTCAAGAGGCTCGTGAAACAATACCTCGAGGCGAGGAGGCTGATGAAGACCCTCAGGAGATCGAGGCTCCCGGGCATGGGGAGGGCGCTCCTCGAGGGGAAGGAGTGACCGGGCCGCCCCTTCGACCCTCAAGCATCTGCCCAGAGCCCCCTGAGCCTCAGCCCTTTGCCGTCTGATCCGACGCGAGCCTCTCGAGGACCTCGATGACCGCCTGCGTGCCCTGTTCTCCGTACCCCGACGCCACGAGAGACCTCACCATCTGCCACGCCAGCGAAGCGAGCGGTAGCGGGAGCGAGTGCCTCTCGGAGACCTCCATCACGATCCTCAGGTCCTTCTTCAGATGGACCGCCTTGAACCCCGGCCTGAAGTCCCTCTCCACCATCTTCGGGCCCAGGTTGACGAGCTGCCAGGACGACGCCGCACCTGCCCCTATCACCTCGATCACCCTTTTCGGATCGAGCCCCACCCTCTTCGCGAACAGAACGGCCTCGGCCGCTGCGAGGAGGTTCCCTGCCACGGCGATCTGGTTGCAGAGCTTCGTCAGCTGACCGTGTCCCACAGGGCCCATGTGCTCAATCCTCGACCCCAAATGCCTTAGGATCGGCAGAACCCTCTCGAACGCTGCCCTCTCGCCTCCGACCATGAACGTGAGGGTACCGCCCTCGGCAGCCGGCGTGCTCCCAGTCACAGGTGCGTCAAGGTAGTCCACACCGATCTCCTTCAATTTCGCCGCTATCCTCACCTCGGTCTCTGGAGAGACGGTCGAGCAGTCGACGACCACCGATCCGGCCCTCAGTCCCTCGATAAGCCCGTCCTTCCCGAGGACCACCTGCTCGACCTCTGCGGAGTCCGGCAGCATCAGGAGCACGGCCTCCGACCTCTCGGCCACCTCCCTCGGCGACCCGGCAGGAAAGGCACCCATCGACGCCAGCTCCTCGACAGGCCCCCTGCTCCTGTTGTGGACGGTAAGCCCGTAACCGGCCGCGAGAAGCCTCCTGGCCATAGGCCTCCCCATCAGGCCGAGACCTATGAAGCCGACCCGCTCGATCACGTAGGTCTCCCTCCGCACCGTTCACTAATGTTTTTACTGTTGGACGACGCTTGAACGGCGAGGGGTCATGGGAGACGAGTGGTGGCCTCCCTGGTGGAGGAGGAGGTTCAGGCCCTTCGAGCTGATCGACGAGATGATGAGGGAGTTCGAGCGTTGGTTCGAGGAGGAGTTCAGGCGCTTCGAGCGGGAGCTTCCGAGGGACCTAGTCCGGGAGATCAGGACTCCGACGGGCGTCAGGAGGGAGATCGGGCCCATCGTTTACGGCTACTCGATAACGATCGGACCGGACGGCAGGCCGGTCATCAGGGAGTTCGGGAACGTCAGGCCGGGAAGGAGGGGTGAGCCGCCGATGCTGACGGTGGAGAGGGAACCGCTGGTCGACGTACTCGAGGAGGAGGACAGGATCAGGGTGATCGCCGAGGTCCCAGGAGTTCAGAAGGAGGACATCCAGCTGGACCTACAGGAGAACCGCCTGATCATCAAGGTCGACACTCCCCAGAGGAAGTACTACAAGGAGGTGGACCTTCCCGGAGAGGTCGACGCCGAGAACTCTAAGGCCAACTACAACAACGGAGTCCTCGAGGTGATACTTCCGAAGAAGGGCGGAAAGAAGCCCGCAAAGCGGATCAAGGTCGAGTAGCCCGGAACGCGAAGAATCATTCGCCCTTTTCTGAGCTCACCCTGCCGCACCGTATACGCTTTCTGCGCCGTGGTCACGGAGTCCTGAACACCTGGCCGGAGGGTCGAGATTGCTTTAAGAGGACCGGGGTTCCAAGTGATTCACCGGATGCGATTCAGCTGGATGATAGGTGGAGCGCAGGGAAGCGGGGTCGACTCGTCCGCTAACGCCTTCGCCTATGCTGTTGCCTCGGCCGGGTACAACGTCTTCGGAAAGAGGGAGTACTTCTCGAACATCAAGGGGAGGCACAGCTACTTCACGGTGGTCGCATCCGAGGGGCCCGTAAGGAGCGTGACCGATGAGGTCCACGTCCTCACCTCCTTCGACGCCGAGACCGTATTCAGGCATGCCTTCGAGGTGATGAAGGGAGGGGCGCTGATCTACGACAGGTACCTCGAGGGCGAGCGGCTGAAGAACCAGTCGATGCTCGAGCCGGAGGAGATGGAGCGGATCGAGAAGCAGCTCGGGGAGATGGGCGTGGCGGACAACCTGAAGGACGTCGTGAAGGCCGTCAACGAATCGGGCGTCAAGGTCTTCCCGGTACCCTACATGGACCTGTTGAAGAGGGTCGGGGATCTGATAGGCGAACAGCAGCTGAGCGCCCTCACGCGGATGGTCAACACCCTTGCCGTGGCCGTCTCCTTCAGGCTCGTCGGCGGAGAGCTCGAGAACCTCGAGAAGGGCCTCAGCTACGCCTTCAGGGCGAAGAGGGCCATCGTGAGGAACAACATGGTGGCGGCCCAGGTCGCTTACGATTACTTCGACGAGCACTTCCAGGGAGAGTCGATCGGCATCGCGCTCAAACCCATCCCCAACGGCACCAGGAGGATCCTCGTCAACGGCACCACCATCGTCGGCCTCGGAAAGATCGTCGCCGGATGCAGGCTCCAGACCTATTACCCCATCACCCCTGCGGCCGACGAGAGCTTCTACCTCGAGGACAAGATGGAGTTCGGCATCACAGCCGATGGCGAGCTCGACTACCCCGAGCTGGCCGAGACGAGGGTGTTGAGCGAGAGGGGGAACATAGTTGTCGTCCAGACCGAGGACGAGCTGGCCGCTATTGACATGGCCATCGGCGGCGCCCTCGCCGGCGTCAGAGCGTCGACGGCCACCTCTGGTCCGGGGTTCTCGCTGATGCCTGAGGGCCTCGACTGGGCCAGCATCAACGAGGGTCCGGTGGTCATCAAAACTT
>Ga0072500_148767_pt1 | contig 12666 bp, 10 predicted proteins | sample GBScelen77Swater_FD_63803 | JGI IMG/M metagenome (GOLD analysis project Ga0072500, IMG submission 63803) | Hot spring microbial communities from Great Boiling Spring, Nevada - cellulolytic enrichment S 77C v2 (version 2) | ecosystem: Environmental > Aquatic > Thermal springs > Hot (42-90C) ...
AATTTTTGGAGATACTAATTTTCTCTCGTTTCCATTCCTCATAGATTCGATTGAACTGAAGTAAAAGATATCCTTCAACCTGACACAGCGAAGTTTCCATTCCTCATAGATTCGATTGAACGGAAGCTTGGGTGTCTCAAAAGGACTTTTAGTCACAGGTTTCCATTCCTCATAGATTCGATTGAACACATATGCTAAAGCAATCAGTCGTGTTGGTCACAGGTTTCCATTCCTCATAGATTCGATTGAACAAGCACTGACGATAGCTAAAGGTTTTTTCAAGACCGGTTTCCATTCCTCATAGATTCGATTGAACTCGAAGGGACGCTCTTAGAATTCGGGATCAATCCCGAGTTTCCATTCCTCATAGATTCGATTGAACGTGTTCGGCTTGTGGCGCGGGAAAGCGGGATGCAATAGTTTCCATTCCTCATAGATTCGATTGAACTACACAGCCGCAACATACGGAAAGCCCATGGAGCGCGTTTCCATTCCTCATAGATTCGATTGAACCCTTGTGGAAAGAGTCGAGCACGGAATCGAAAGCAAAGTTTCCATTCCTCATAGATTCGATTGAACCGGAGGATGGCGTTTGTCTAATGAACGCAGAAAGGGTGTTTCCATTCCTCATAGATTCGATTGAACTGAAGAAGATCGAAAAGACGAAACAGACCAAACAACGTTTCCATTCCTCATAGATTCGATTGAACCGGAGACCCTCGACGAGCAAGCAACGAAGGAGAGTTTCCATTCCTCATAGATTCGATTGAACAGGATGAGGATCTGTGGCAGTACATCTTTGAGAAAGCGTTTCCATTCCTCATAGATTCGATTGAACTTATCACCACGAGCTCTTCTTCAAACTGTGCACGAAGTTTCCATTCCTCATAGATTCGATTGAACAGGTATAAGAGATCTGGAAGACTATACGGCTCGGCTCCGTTTCCATTCCTCATAGATTCGATTGAACTTTTATATCTCGTGTCTGATTGTGTTGGTTCTTTATTGTTTCCATTCCTCATAGATTCGATTGAACTCGGACCGAGCCCGCGCGCACTGTGAATGTTGTGTGGTTTCCATTCCTCATAGATTCGATTGAACACAGCTGACGAGTAGGGGTTTGTTAGGTGATAGCCAGTTTCCATTCCTCATAGATTCGATTGAACCTTATACCATACCACGACCCTAATCACTTGTCAAGGTTTCCATTCCTCATAGATTCGATTGAACATGAACAAACGCCCGCGGACCAAAGACGGGAATCAGGGTTTCCATTCCTCATAGATTCGATTGAACAGTGAATACCTCGGTAGGCACCTCCCGACTACCGAGGTTTCCATTCCTCATAGATTCGATTGAACGCGGGCGTGATTTGGAAATCGTTAGAGGCGAGTTCAGGTTTCCATTCCTCATAGATTCGATTGAACTATTTTGGCTGGTGATTCTATCGTTGCGATTGAAGGTGTTTCCATTCCTCATAGATTCGATTGAACTTGACGTCTGATAACGATGCGAAGTTTATCGAGGAGGGTTTCCATTCCTCATAGATTCGATTGAACCCCGCGTCCTTTAGCTATTCCGAGTTTGCAGGAACTTGTTTCCATTCCTCATAGATTCGATTGAACATAGCCCGCGTCCTCAAGAACTTTCGCTATTAGCTGGTTTCCATTCCTCATAGATTCGATTGAACATGATGTTGTCATACTCTCACCGCGATTTGAAACTGTGTTTCCATTCCTCATAGATTCGATTGAACTCATTGCTCTCACATCAAACGCGATTCCATTCGAGAGTTTCCATTCCTCATAGATTCGATTGAACTTGGTAAGGAAGCGGTTTATCTGGAGGAGACGAAATAGTTTCCATTCCTCATAGATTCGATTGAACAACAAACCAACGCCCGCCTGGTCTGGTTGTCGAATGGTTTCCATTCCTCATAGATTCGATTGAACAGGGGGTGAACGAGGAGGACTTTGAATGGTGGAAAAGTTTCCATTCCTCATAGATTCGATTGAACGGAAAAGTGGTTGATTATGTTATTCGCGGGCGTGATTGTTTCCATTCCTCATAGATTCGATTGAACTCTTTGCGAATACTGGTGTAGTTTTTTACTGTCCTATGTTTCCATTCCTCATAGATTCGATTGAACTTTAGTCATTCAGGTTTTAGACAGAGAAGCAGGAAAAGTTTCCATTCCTCATAGATTCGATTGAACTACAAAGCCTTCATTCTTTCGCGCGCTGTGTCTCAAGTTTCCATTCCTCATAGATTCGATTGAACGCAATAGAAGTATTTCCATCTCTCTCACCGCCTTTCGAGTTTCCATTCCTCATAGATTCGATTGAACCTCAGTCGAGCGCCACAACCTTGTACCTTTTCACCCCCTGTTTCCATTCCTCATAGATTCGATTGAACCCTGTTGTTCGAGATTCGCGATCTGCATGCGGTAATTTGTTTCCATTCCTCATAGATTCGATTGAACTTGGCGCAGTCAATCCAGCAGGGGCTCAGCACAACCTGTTTCCATTCCTCATAGATTCGATTGAACACGCATACCTCCTCGATTTTCTCCAAAACGGGAGAGGTTTCCATTCCTCATAGATTCGATTGAACGCGCAATTGCGGTAGGTACAATCATCTTGCTCTTCGGTTTCCATTCCTCATAGATTCGATTGAACTGGATTTTGAGGGGACGTTACGGTCTTTGAAAGAGCAGTTTCCATTCCTCATAGATTCGATTGAACCAAAGCAAACCGTAGAAGCACACGCAATTCGTTCGCTGTTTCCATTCCTCATAGATTCGATTGAACTTTCTACAAGAAAGTCAATCACGTGGTAGTTAGTCAGTTTCCATTCCTCATAGATTCGATTGAACAAAAGCTACGTATATTTTTGTATTGTGTCCTGTTTGGTTTCCATTCCTCATAGATTCGATTGAACTAAGCTGAATCAAAGACAGCAAATTAGACAATTCAAGTTTCCATTCCTCATAGATTCGATTGAACTGCGCAAAGCTGGCTAAGTCTGTTGACGATTATCCGCGTTTCCATTCCTCATAGATTCGATTGAACGGCACTGTTTTCACGGCAGATGGGCAGATCGTAGAGGGTTTCCATTCCTCATAGATTCGATTGAACTATATATAAAAAACCAAAAAACGCGTGTCAATTGAGGTTTCCATTCCTCATAGATTCGATTGAACGCAGCACAGCAAAGGAGTGTGAGAAAATGATCAATGTTTCCATTCCTCATAGATTCGATTGAACTAGAACATCGCGTGTATCAGCTCGTGAAGTAGAGTCGTTTCCATTCCTCATAGATTCGATTGAACTTGCTCCGCCTATCTCTACCTCCATTGCAGAAAAGTGTTTCCATTCCTCATAGATTCGATTGAACCCCCAAGCTGAGCCTTGACGTGGTCGGCGTAGACGAAAGTTTCCATTCCTCATAGATTCGATTGAACGTGATACGAGACGAGGGGGTATCAGGCGCGAAACCTTGTTTCCATTCCTCATAGATTCGATTGAACCTGGCGTCGATGGCAGAACTCGAAAGGAACCTGATTTCGTTTCCATTCCTCATAGATTCGATTGAACCCATTTCATTCAGTATTATAGCATATCTGCTAACGTGGGGTAAGTTGGCTAAAACTCAATCTGTGAAACCAACGTTTTCGTAATTCCTATGACGAATTCTATCAGAGCGTGTTGGACTATCCTATGAGGAATCCCCCGAGTTTTTTCCCCTATCCAAAGTTTACTCGTCTCAAAGCACTTTCGCGTGCTTCCTGTTAACATTCATAGGATCGATTTGTGAATTTTCACAAAGTGTCAGAATGCAATGTAAATGTGAACGTAACGACAGTCTGTCACTAATTTGCTTTAGTTTTTCACAAATCGTACGTAATATAACATCACACTTGTTTTCACTCGTTTTGAAGCCTATTTTCAATTTCACAATAAAGGTGTGATCACTCAAAGTTAAGTCACTATGAAGAGAAAATTACGATCGCACCTGAGGATATGTGTGTCAAAACAACAACAGCGATGAACTTCTCTGGAAGCCTGTTTGGTCGTTATACCAATGCGACAAATTGTCCCTTGTCACGACGACGAAACCGTTTTCAACTATCAGCGCCGATGTGAGTTCCTCTCGGTTCATTCGAACGTCTATAGTGTACAAAGACATTTTCTGAAGTATTCTCTTTATCGATGCAAGTTTGTCGAACTTCCCAAGACCATGATCTTTGCTCATTATCGAGTTGAGCTCTTCTCTGAGTTTAACTGCGAAGTCATCGTACTCAACATAGACGGGTATTGATTGTGCTCCGTCTTCGATCAGATGGAAGTTCGAGATTTCTTCAAATTTTAGACTCTTGAAGCTATTGATGAGATTTTTCTTGTCAGTGTTACCTCGATTATCAACTTTTTGAAAGTATTCTTGAACCAAATCAGAGAATTCTCTCTCCTCGCAGACTTGCCGATTTGACGTAACCTCCTTGGTGATACCCAGGAGCATGGAATCGTACACATAGGACGCCAAGCTTCTTTTGTTTTCCTCTTTTTTCACAACATAGACATCAACTTCACCCATTCGATTCTCGAAGTGTCTGTTACATCGTCCAGCTGCCTGTATGATGCTGTCAAGTGGAGCATAGTCTCTGATCACCTTGTCAAAAGATATATCCACACCAGCTTCGATAACCTGTGTGCTCACACAGATCAAAGGTCCCCGATCAATCTGCTTCATTCTCCTTAACCTCTCCAATCTCTGTTTCGGTATCACGTTCGATGATAAGTAGAACAACCGGTCAAAGTCGAAACGTTTCAGAATGTACTCGAAGATCTCCTTCGAATGCTTTATTGTATTTAGAATGATGAGCAGTTTCCGCCCGAGCCTCAAAGCTTCCTTCACATTTTCTTCTACAACATTGAAGAATTCTTCGTACTCCACCTCTCCATGAAATCGTATTCTTGTGCGATTGAGATCAACACCGTAGTTCTCTTTCACTATGCTCGTGGCCTTTTTCAACAGAGCTGGTCGAGTCGCTGTGGACAGAATCACAACACTACCGAACTCTGTGAGCTCGGATAGTATTCGGGAGATTGGTTCCCAATATTTGTGAGGTATAGATTGAACTTCGTCCAGGATGATTACTGAGTTCAAAAGTTTGTAAAAGAAGGGAATTCGTCTGTTCGTGAACAACGATTCAAAGAGTGATACGAACGTCGTGATCACCATCTGTGTGTGCCAGCCCTCCACTATTACACGTTGTATTGATGATTGTTCGTACTCTCTGCCCGCAAACGAAGGATCCGCCAGATGGTGGTAAGGTAAAAGAACAGTGGCATCGTAGTCAACACCCTCGAGTATCTTGTACATCAGTTCCATTGTCTGGTCTATTATGTTTATGAAAGGTAGAGCATAAACGATTAAGGTATCTTTCTTCGCCAGAGAAAGGGCGACCTTTATATTTGCCAAGGTCTTACCTAAACCTGTTGGGGCGGTTATTGAAAGAATTCTGCTATCGACTTTACTCAGTGATCGATCTATCTCCTCGTGGAATCTCTGACGCAGTGAATACATGGGACTATCCTTTGCTATATTTGCGATGTAACTTTGAACAAGATCCAACGTGATCTTTGGTTGTATTTCTATAATCATATCCTTGAGTGCGGCGTCCTCTTTATCAGAACTGACCAAAATGGAAATCAGTGTGTGCAACAGTATGTAGTCTTTCATCGTGAAATCTGTAAAGAAACTGAGTTTTGAAATCTGACTTTGAATTTTTTTGCATATCGCCTGGACATCAAAATTCATCAAATTCGTACCTGTTTTTTTCTCAAACCACTCAATAACGCTTGGATGAACGGAGTGAAATTGTTCTTCAAGTTCGTTCAAATTTTCTTCTACAATTCCGAAATTTGGAAGATGACCGTGGTGGTATCTGACAGCGAAATAACCAAAGACTGCCAGCTTCGACTCAAATCCATTATCCAGCAAAGCTTGATAAGTCACTAAAGAGGAAAGGGGGGCATGCGTCGTATGCCCCCTGCCCGGATGCATAATATAATTTTGAAATTCGTCCGATGCCTTCCCAAAGTCATGACACAGTGCACAAAGTTGAACCAATCGAATAGCACTCTCTTTGTTGATTCCAAATGGTTCCCATCGAATCGCTTCGGCTTTCCCAGTGGCTCTTTCAGCCGTACCGATCAGATGATCCAACAAGAGTCTGTCTGGATGAGACTTCAGTCTATCCAGCATATGTTTTCACCCAATTCTTTTATCGTGTAGACTTGCTCAACGTAATGTACCAGCTTTATGGGTGTTGCGTTTTTCTCAACCCAGTAAGAGGCAAAAGCCGTGGGTGTTCGTTCATTGTCCATGTTCAGTGTCATTCGCTCTTTTATGAACAGTTGGCCTGCTTGTGGAAGTATTTTCGTACCGTCCAAGATCTTTATCACAGTGTGCACTTCCAACGGGGTGGATACAGGTTCAACATCGAAAGAACCCACGTAGTTGAAGTTTGCTATCATCTGCGCTTGACCGAGATATGGTGTGAAAACGCTGATCTTGTTCTTCAGACAGTATTCGAGCTCTTCGTATTTACCGAACTCCGAAACATATATTCTGTAAGCTGGGTTCTTGATCAACTCCAAGAGTATCTGAGTTCTTGAGTGTTTCTGGCCACTCTTAGTTTCAACGTAATTCGTGGCTATGTTGATCTTCTTGATTGGATTCAACAACTTTACAGCAAAGTGCGCGTCATCGAAAATCCTAAGATGTTTGCTGCTGTCGGTCGTATCGTTTTGTACGCCAAGTATGGCTCCCAGAAGACCACATATCGCGGTTCTGGGTGGAAAGCAGTACGAAGTCGAGCTGGTCGTCGTATAGCTTCTTCTGAAGAGAGCGTATTTTCCAAAAACGTCAAAAACTAAAACTTTCATGGCAAATTCACTACCTCGATGTTCATATCTTTGAGTACCTTGTCGATTTCCACTGGATTACCGTTCCTAATCACTGTAAGTCGGTCGCTCTGTTTCAGTTCCACCCTTTCTATTAGGTCCTTGCTTTGCTCAAGTTTTTCTAAGAGTCTGTCGATCTTCAATTGAATTTCGGAGATATCTCTGATGCTCTTTTCATCGACGCTGCTCTGAATCTCCAAGTAAGAGTCAAGTTCACCAATGTGGTATTTCACACCCTCTTTGTAAACCACTCTCATCAGAAGCCTTGGGTTGTGTTCCATCTTGGAGCGAGTGATGAGATTCTTTGTTCCGTCCCAAATGGCCTTGAGGAGTTTTTGAAGGTCTTCCTCGGTCGCCCCTGTGATCTTTGCTGCTGTTTCGTTAGCAACACCGTAGAAAGCTATAAGCGCGTAGGGTATCAGATACTCTTCTCTGAAACTTCGCTGTTGTGCTTGATCCTGGCTTGTGAACGCTGCCGTACCCTGTTGGAACACCACCTTGACTGCGTGAAGTGACGTACCTGGCCTGAACTGTACTGGACCGGTGTAAGACGTGTCGGCCTGCTTCGATATCGGAATCACCGCACCAAACAACCTGACATCCAGGCATTTCAACGCGTCCTCTTTCTTCTCGATCTTAAGCTCTTCACGGCGCTTATCGGGACTCACCGCTTCACCAGACACCCAAATTGTCTCTCCCCACGACAGCCATTCGTCTCTTATTGTTCTTTTGAGTCTGACATCAGTTACGATGCATCTTTCCGTTTCTTCGTCAATCCGTGGTTTGTTCTCGTCGAGAGGATCTCCGTTCGGGTTCGCCCACTTCACATCGTACAAAAAGAGAATTTCAGACCTGTTGTTCATTCTGCTCCACCTCCTCGACTTCGATCTTGAAAGGTTCTCTGTTCGAGAAAGCCATTCCTAAGGTGAAGACAAAGTTCAGTTCATCGATCGTGATGTTTTTTTCGCCAGCCAACAAATAGTACTCCGCAGCAGCCTTCATGATAAGATCAGTTCTTTGCCCGTAACTTTTGTACTGCTCAAGCTTGTTTCGGATTTCTGGTAGAAGGCCTTGAACATCCCGCATGTTCATCTTCAGTCCCTTAAGTTTGTTGAAGAACGGTGCTGCCTGTCTTTTCGCGTACTGAACCGCTAAGACTTTCCCTGCGAGCACCCCTGTTAAGAAAACTGCCTTTTTCCAAGGTTCATCAAAAAATTCCGGGTACCTTTGGAAGAACTCGCTCACCTCGCTACTGACCACTGATTCTCCCTCCTTCCTCAGATGGAAAACTTCTATTTGGTTTAGAAACAAAACAGCCGCGAAGCTCAGATAAGTGAGCGTACGCCAATGAAAGTTCCTCGTTTGCTTTGAATCTGTTTCTTGTACAGCCTTCCTGATCTTCCGCATACAGTACCACAGAAATCTTTGTAGGTTGTAACTCTCACCGTGAAAGATCGATCTGATTAACTGAAGATAATCTTTTCTCGCTTTGCTCTTTGACGTTGGTTTCTCGTACAGGTCCCATAACAAGCCGAGAGTCGGTTCAGGCAAGTTTTCAATAGCGATCCTCTTCACAACTTCTTTTCTTTCGTTGACCAGCTTTCTAAGTCTTGTGGGAGAAACTTCTGTCAGATGCAACTCTATTCTCTGCTGGTTCTTGTTTATTTCCATGAAGAGAAAGTCATAATGAACGAATGGATCTTCGTCAGCGAGAGCTTCTTCGATTTCTTCCTCGTTCCTGGCGAAGTCTTTCAATGTCTTGGAGTTTTCCTTCACCCTTTCTATCACGCGACTCAGAATCGAGTCGTTTCTGTGCATCAATGAGGGTATCAGCCAGATGGTCGTTCCGAGAAAGTTGAACGTGAGGTCTCTGGTCACGATGTTCGCCCCGTTCTGCAGATCCGTTTTACATTCCTCACAGATAGGTACGACTTTTACAGCTTCTTTTTCTCTTAAACTTGGGCAAAAACCCGGTTTGTCGAACGTGGCGAACGTGAAGACTTCGTTGACGGTTGCGGAAACAAATTTGGGTTTGCCACAAAAGTGGCACGTACCTTGAACACCTGTTCTCGTTGCCTTTTCGAGGGCTCTCTTTATGAAGACTTCCCTGAAGGCTTCGTATTCGGCGGGCATCATTTCCTGACCATTTTTTATCAAGATTATGGTCAAGTAAGTGCCTTTTTCTTCCATAGTCATGAGTTGTTTTTCTAAGTCTTCGACTATCTGCAAATGATTCTTCTCAAAAAGCTCGACAAAATCTCTGAGGACCTCCTCGTCCTCGAAGAACCTTCTGAACTTTCGCAAGGCTTTCTCAATGGCTTCTTTTATTTTTTCCAGACTCTTGCCGCTCACACTCAAGTTCACTGTAGGTGATTTCCCTGACACTTGTCCCAGCTGGTCGGTGTAAAGCAACAGATGTGCTTGGTCTGGTCCTGGTGTCTCGAGCGCCACAACACCTTTGTACTCTAACGGTTCTAAGCTGACGAGTAAAGCCAATCCCTTGTCCTGCTTCACTGCCTTTGTAAAGTTTCGATAATACTCTGACTGCCTCATCAAACGTCCAATCTCAATAACCTTTGTCAACACATGTTTCACCCCCTATCAGTACATGAAGCTGGTTGAGCCCTTTTCTTGACCAAGTACTTCGAGTGTGACCAGAGTCTTGTCATTAATGATGTAGAATCTGACAGAATCTCTCGATCTTTCAATGTTTTCCTGAAGCTCTAATTTCAGTTTCTCGAATTTAGCTTGTGTTATCTCTCCTTCAAAAACGGAGTTTTGAACCCAGTTCAGATATTTTCTACATACTTTTAAGATCTTTCCGACGCGTTCCTGCTCGATGTCGTACGTGACTATCACGTACATGGTTATCCCCAATAGTTGTGTCCACACTTAACTGACGGATCAATCTTAGGATTTTCGACACCCAACTCTCTGCTCACCCGAGATATGGCTCGTATTCCTCATCTTCCAAGATGTGTTTTTCGATTTTGTAGGCTTCCATCCTGATCAGTGAACGATAAGAAACCTGCCTCTTCAGCTTTGAATGGTAGATGGTGTCTTGAAGTCTTTCTTCAAACGTCTGAACCAAGAGTTTTTTCGCACTCTCTTTCATGGATATGCCGCCGGCTATTTGATGGAAATCTGTTGGTTTGATCTGCTTTCTGTTGACGAGTGTGAGTATCATTCTGTCCACGAGAACAGGTTTGAAGATCTCAGCTATGTCGAGATTCAAGGTGAATCTTCTGTTGTTGGTACTATGCAAATAGCCGATCCTTGGGTCCAAGTGAGTCCTGTATATCTGTGACAAGACCGTGGTGTAGAGTAAGCTGTTCGCGAAGCTCATGAGTGCATTCAGCTCGTTCTCTGGTGGTCTCTTGGTTCGAGAGCCAAATTGAAAATGCTCTGATTTTATCATTCGGTCAAAACAACTGTAGTAGATCTCGCGTGCGTTACCTTCGAGAGCCATCAACTGATTCACTTCTGAGCACAGAATCAGATTTTCAACGTGATTTCTTATACTTTGAATTCTTTCAGCAAACTGATCGTCATCGTTGTACTTCTTCAAGGTGTTGATGATGTTACACAGTGCGCCTTTGACGAACATCCTTGCGAGCAAAAGTCGCTTCTCGCTGTTAAGGTAGTGTTCGGCCTGTTTGAGTATCACAAGGCCTGAGTTGAGAAATTCCCTTGGATAATAGCTTCCAACGTAGTAGCCGAAATGATTGAAAAAGTGAACTATTATCTGTTTCTCGGTCAAAAACTCCAGCAGTCTTTTGTTCAAATCGACTTCGGAAAAGATGTTAATCTCTGAAACGTTTTCTACTGGTATATGTCTTTTTCCATCCTTGGTTTCAAGTAAGATGGTGTTTTCCTTGCGCTTCAGAATACCATCTGAAAAAATGTATATCGGTTCTGCCATAGGATCACCTCAAGACCAGCAGAATTCTTGATAACCGCACTTGGAACAAAAGGATGACCGTCTCCGCTGAGGGGGTTTCGGTAAAGAAATTATCTCTTCTGCCTTCTTGATAGCTTCATTCAGTTCCGTTGACGATTGCTCATCAAGTACGACTGTTATTTGCTTTTTCTCCTTGGGGATGAGTATCTTCCCGACAGCCTGGACCCCTCTCTTTTTAATTTCCGACAGATAGTAGAGCAGCTGGACTCGAGCACCCTTAAGGAACTTTGAGGATTTTTTGATCTCACCGACCACAACCATTTCCCCTTGCTCATAGATCATGTCGATCTTGATGCCCGGCAGGGATATTTCTCTGATTCGATTGTTCTTGTAACTCTCTGTGTGTATCAGTCTTCCTATTTCTATGAAAGGGTTGTACTGGTCTGGTTCTATCTGGTGAGCTATCAACCACGCTTCTCTCTCACACACAGTTGAACTCAGCAAAACTGTGCCCGTGATCGTGTGGTTCACCCCCGATTGATTTCAAAAATTTTCTTGAGCGGTACTTCAGAAACCATAGGTGCTACCATTCCGAATCCAAGGCTGTTTCTTTCGCCGAACCCTACTTCGTAACCAAGCTTTATCAATCTACTATCACCCCTCACCTTGAATGGAAAGACTGCGCCCTTTATCTTTATGCCTCGTATATCTATGAGCTTTGTGATCCTGTTACGTCTTTTTATGTAATCCCAGTCAGGTTCTATCGTGATCGAAGCATCGATCGCTTCTCCGTAAAAGGCCTCATATTTCTTGATCAAATTCTTATTGAGCACTTGTTCAAACTGCTCATCGCTTGGCAAAAGGTATTTGTGATACAATTTGCCGTTTCGTTCAATGGGAACACTCACCACGAGCGGGGAGAGCATGAAGAATTCTGCGTACCCTTCGAAGCTTGGCTCCTGCAAAAGATTGATCTGTTCGATCGGAAAAACTGTGCCCTCAATTTCTATCTGTGGAACTTGTATGAGAGACGAGAAGAAGTTCGTGATGAACTCCTCACTCACCGACGATATGTACCATCTCCCCATCGCAGGCCATATCAAGAGTGAATCAAATCTCACGGCCGACCTTTCAAAAAACAGTTGTGAGAACGTGAAAAGCTTGAATCCTTTATATCCCTTCTCGTGTAAGAAAGATTCGAAATCACGATCAACATGCATCAACCTTTTGTAGACAAAGGAACAAAGCTGGTAATGATAGTTTATGGGAATGGAACAGGTGTAAGTCCTGAACACGATTTCTAACCTCACGTCAGGCCCCCCATTCAAAACTTTACAGGATACATTCAGACATAAATTTCACCTGAACTATTTCCTTCGTTATAATAACATACGAGGCTTATCATGAGTCGCGGTTGAGTGTGATCGTAGTGAACGCACCAGATCAAGGTCATGACTGATCGTTTCGTTCATAAACTTACCCGTGAACGTGTAAAAATGGGTTGAACATGCTTAAAGGGTTGGTAATCTGAGCAAATGATACAATTAGAAAACGGTTTGGAGTGTTGTTGCTTTTCTTTGCTAAAGTGTGATGGTCAGCCCAAGACTGCGTTTTGTTTTTGTCGGACGTTCTTCACGAACATTTGAAACGAGTGAAGGAGTGTTGCGTGTGTCAAAGTTTGAAACCTGCGTGGAGATACTCCAGTACTTAGGTGAGATCGCTTCGAAACTTCTGAGTGGGCAAACCGAAAATGTCTATCAAGATGTCTTGGAAAAGGCCATGAAGATCGTGCCTGGA
>Ga0072500_144036_pt1 | contig 12632 bp, 13 predicted proteins | sample GBScelen77Swater_FD_63803 | JGI IMG/M metagenome (GOLD analysis project Ga0072500, IMG submission 63803) | Hot spring microbial communities from Great Boiling Spring, Nevada - cellulolytic enrichment S 77C v2 (version 2) | ecosystem: Environmental > Aquatic > Thermal springs > Hot (42-90C) ...
ATCTTTTACTAATTTAATTAAAAAATATCTTAAAAAAAAGAAAAGATTAGTAATATTATTTAAGGGACATTTGGGATCGGGGAAAACTACAATAATAAAAGAAATAGCAAAAAATTTAAAAATTCCTTATGAAATAAAAAGTCCAACATTTATTTTGTGGCAAATGTATCCTTTTAAGTTGTTTAACAAAAATTATGTTCTGCATCATATTGATCTTTATAGAATAAACCCTAAAGATATTCTTAAAATTAATTTGAGGGAACATCTTAAATATCCTTATAATTTATTTTTGATTGAATGGGGCGAAAAAATGGTTAAATTTTTAAAAGAAAATTTTTTATTAGTAGAAATTAAAAAAATTAAAACAACAGAAAGAGAAATTAAAGTACAATTTTATACTAAAAATGAAAGAAAAACTATTATTGATTGATATAAATTCTCTCCTTCATCGATTATATCATGCCATTCCTATTTTAAGATCTCCTCAAGGGATCCCAACTAACGCCCTATATGGTTTAACAAACATTCTTTTAAAAATAATTAACGAGATTAGAGCTAATTATATTGTAGCTTGCTATGATACACCGGCTTTAACCTTAAGACATATAAAATTTAAAGAATATAAAGCACAAAGGCCTAAAGTAGCTGATGATTTAAAAAAACAAATTAGCTATTCTAAAAAACTACTTCAAGTTTTCAACATTCAAATAGTAGAAAAATCAGGATATGAAGCTGATGATTTAATTGGTACATTAACAAATAAAAATAAAGATAAAGAAATTATTATTTTGTCTGGAGATTTAGATGTACTTCAGCTTGTTGACGATAATATTAAAGTATTTTTTCTTAAAAAAGGCATAAAAGAAGTCGAAATTTATGATAAAGAAAAAGTAATAGAAAGGTTTGGTATAGAACCACAATTCTTACCCGATTTAAAAGCTTTGATCGGAGACCCTTCTGATAATATTATTGGTATAAAAGGAATAGGAGAAAAAACAGCGAGTAATTTAATAAAAAAATTTGGAAATATTGAAAAAATAATTGAAGCTGCTGAGAAAGGATTGATAGAATATTCTTTAAGGAAAGCTATTTTGGAAAATAAGGATAGGTTAATTTTAAATAAAGATTTAGCAACCATTATAAAAGACGTAGATATTAATTTACAGTTAAAAAAATATCAAAGACCATTAGATAAACAATTAATTTCGGTATTAGAAGAATTAGGGTTTAAAAGTATCATTGCTAGGTTATTTAAAGAACAAAAAATTAGTTTGTTCACAAAATCTTTCCAATATAAAAATGATTTACCCCCAAATTTAGAGGAAATATTTATAATTTTGCATCAAGATAAAATTTATGCTTCTGTTAATAGCGAAGCTGTTAAGATAGATATTACAAAAGATAATTTTCAAAAAATAATCAACGCTGATAGAATTTATGTTTTTGATCTTAAACAATTATTTAAAAAATTTTACGAAATAACTCAGAAAGAACTTCCTTTAAATAAATTTTTTGACCTTAAAATAGCTTTTTGGCTTGTAACTCCCTATAACAAAATAACTTTAGAAAAATTAACAAATTTTTATTCCACTAAACCCTTATTAACCTTAAAAGATTGTTTAGATTTTATTTTGCTTAACTATAAAACTATCGCTAATGAATTAGAGAATAAAATCAAAGAATTTAATTTAGAAGAAATCTTAAATCTAGATCAGCAAGTAAGTCAGATTTTAGGTATAATGGAACTTAATGGCATTTTGTTGGATAAGAAAAAATTAAAATCTTTTAAAGAATTTTTAATTGAAGATCTAAATAGATTAAAAAAAGAAATTTCTGAATTAGCTGGAGCTAATTTTAATGTTAATTCTCCAATTGAATTAAGATATATCTTGTTCACTAAACTTAAGCTTCCTACAAAAGGATTGAAAAGGACTCCTAAAGGAGAAATTTCTACACAAGAATCAGAACTTATCAAAATAAAAGATCAACATCCTATTATAGAGAAAATTCTAGAATATAGAGAAAAAACAAAAATGCTTTCGGCATTTTCAGAAAATCTTCTAAAATTTGTAAGAAATGATGGAAGAATAACTACTAATTTTGAGATTACTGGTACAGCCACAGGAAGAATTTCCTCTGAAGAACCAAACTTGCAAAATATTCCTGTAGAAGGAGAGTTAGCTAAAAAATTAAGATCATGTTTTATTGCGCCAGAAGGCCACAAATTTATTTCTTTTGATTATTCTCAAATAGAGCTTAGAATTACTGCAGAAATTTCTAAAGATGATAATCTTATAAGTATATTTAAGCAAGATTTAGATATTCATTCAATAACTGCTAAATTATTATTTATGGAAGAAAATGAAAAAACTAGAAGATTAGCGAAGATAATAAATTTTGGGATTATTTACGGAATTTCGCCTAAGGGATTAAAAGAAAGAACAGGATTATCTTTAACGGAAAGCAAAAAAATAATAGAATCTTATTTTAAAAATTTTCCAGGTGTTCAAAAGATGATCAAAGAATTAATAGAAAAAGCAAAAACATATGGCTACGCAGAAAATATTTTTGGAAGGAAAAGATTTATCCCTGAATTATTTTCTAGAGCTTATAGCGAAGCACTAAAAGGAGAAAGAATTGCTATTAATACACCTATTCAAGGGACCGCAGCAGATATTATGAAAAAAGCTATGATACAAATTTATAAATTTATAAAAGATAACAACTTAGAGAATAAAGCTAAAATAATTTTACAAATCCATGACGAATTAATTTTAGAGGTTTCAGATGATATAATTAATTTAATAAAAGATGAAGTTAAAAAGATAATGGAAAACGTTGTTAACTTCTCAATCCCTTTAAAAGTAAAAGTGAACATCGGGAAAGATTTAGCAGAAATTAAATGATGAGTAAAGATAAGTTTAGTATAACCTCTTATTTTATTTTACTGCTTATTGCTGGTTTTTTGCTTTTTATCCCAGAGTTTAACCAATTAAAATTAGGAATTTTATTTTTAATAGGTGCGATTATAGTAATAACTGCAATATGGTTTTATTTATCAAAAGAAGAGCTATTTAAAAAGAAAAAACCATTTTTTGAGGAATTAGAAAAATTTTTGAACTTCTTAGATACCCCTATATGTTTTTATGACGATAATTATAAATTAAAATTTGTAAATACAGCTTTTACAAAATTAGTAGAACTTAATAAAGAAAATCTTTTGAATATAGAATTAGGAACATGGATTGTTAAAAATCCTGTTTATTTTAATTTATCATTAGTTTTTTTTCCTTCTATTACTGCTAGTTCTATAGAGGTTTTAGATTCTGGTGATGATTATGAAGTTATTAATATAGGATGGCAAAATAAATTTTATTGGACTGTTATTACTACTAAAATATTATTTAAAAATGAGAAGTATAATTGCAAAATAATAATAGATAGAACACCATTAATTTCTAAAGAAAAAGAAGAATTGGAATTTTTAAATCTTATAGCACATCATTTAAGAACTCCATTAAATCAAATCAAATGGATATTAGAAAGTATAGATAAAAATAAATTAGACGATCCATCTTTGATTGACAATGCTTTATTTATTATAGATAAAACTATATTTTTAGCAGAATCAATATTAATTGCCAATAAATTAGAAACTAAAAAATTAGAATTGAATGTTCAAAAAAATGATATTGAAAAATTAATTAGATCCTCTTTAACTTTACTAGAATATTCTATAAATGAAAAAAAATTAAAGGTTCAAATAGAAATTGATGAAAATGCTAGAGAGTTTTACTTTGATAAAAATTTATTATTTTTTATTATCTTCCCACTTTTAGAAAATGCAGTTGATTATAACAAAGAAGGTGGAGAAATTTTTGTAGAAATTAAAAAAATGGAGGAACGCCCCTATATTTTAATAAAAATAAAAGATACAGGGATAGGGATAAATGAAAAGGAGCTAAACAAAATATTTGCAAAATATTTTAGAGGTGAAAAAGCTAAAGAGCTTAAACCTACTGGTTTTGGTCTAGGAATGTATTTAGCCTATAACCTTCTATTGTTGCATAAAGGAAAAATTGAAATAAAATCCAAAGAAAATGAAGGGACAGAAATAACTTTAGAACTACCTGCTTATAAAGAGATCTACGATTATAATTTAATTAATGGTGATAAGAGTTAGATTTGCTCCTTCACCAACAGGAAGATTACACTTAGGTTCTATAAGGACTGCTTTATTTAATTTTGTTTTCGCAAAAAGCCAAAAAGGTGTTTTTATTTTAAGAATAGAAGATACAGATAAAGAAAGATCTAAAAAAGAATTTGTTGATGATATTATTGAAAGTTTAAAATGGCTTAATTTAAATCCTGATGAGGGGCCTATATTCCAATCTGAAAGGGTAGAGATTTATAGAAAAGTAATCGAAGAATTACTTGACAAAGGAAAAGCTTACCGATGTTTTTGTACCAAAGAGGAATTAGAATTAAAAAGGCAAATGCAAATTACTAAAGGTGAACCACCGCGGTACGATGGAACTTGTTATAAGCTTTCTAAAGAAGAAATAAACGAGAAATTGTCAAAGCATATTCCATATGTAATTAGATTAAAAGTGCCAGAGCAGATTTTAACCTTTAAAGATTACTTAAGAGGCGAAATAAAATTTGATTTAAGATTGATAGGTGATTTTGTTATAGCCAAATCTGAAACAGAACCATTATTTCATTTAGCTACACCTGTAGATGATTACTATCAAGGAATAACCCATGTTATAAGAGGAGCTGAACATATTCCTAATACTCCTAAGCAAATTTTAATATTCAAAGCTATGAATTGGAAAATTCCTATTTATGCTCATATTCCTTTAATCTTAGGAGAAGGAGGAGGGAAACTTTCAAAAAGACACGGAGCAAAAAGTGTTTTAGAATACAGAAAAGAAGGATATCTACCAGAAGCTATTGTTAATTTTTTAATTTTATTAGGTTGGCATCCTAAAGGAGATAAAGAAATAATTAGTATGAATGAGATAATTAAAGAATTTAATTTAGAAGATGTAGAAAAAAGACCTGCAGTTTTTAATACAAAAAAATTAGTATGGTTAAATAAAGTTTATATGAAACGACTATCAGCTAAAGAAATAGAAAATATAATTTTAAATGATCCTTATTTAGAAGATTTAAAAATTTATTTAGAAAGAAAAGAATATAGCAAAGAAAAGATTTATAGAATTATAGAATTGGGTAAAGAAAGAGCAAATACTATAAGAGAAATTTTTGAAACTATAAAATTCTTTTATCAAGATTTTGATTATCATAAAGAACTTCTTATATGGAAAGATTATACTTTTGAGCAAATAAGTAATTCATTAATACAAGTTAAAAATACTATTGAAAATATCCCAGAAGATAAATTTAATTACGAATACATTAAACAAGCTTTAGATTCTTTAAGCGAAGATAAGGGTTATACATACTGGCCTTTAAGAGTTGCTTTAACAGGTCTAGAAGCTTCTCCACCGCCGATAGATATAATGTTAATTTTAGGCAAAGAAAAAACATTAAAATTAATTGAAAAAGCAATAGAAAAATTATCATAAATGATTAGAATAATTTGGAGAATAATTACAATTTTTTTAGTAATAATAATTCTTTTTGCTATATTGCCTAAAAGCTTTTGGGAATGGTTAAAACCTTATTTTAATATTGAAGTTCTTATTAATACTCTGAAAACAGGTTGGTATAATTTCTGGAATTTTATAAAAGAAAGTACAGGTTTAGATTTTTCAAAAATTCCAGAATTTATTAAGAATTATTTGGGGATAGATATTTTAAAACTATGGCTAACAATTAAAAATTTTGTTATCTCTATTTTAGAAAAGATTTTAAATATATTAAGATAAATTTAACTAAGCCCACTCCACTTCGTTTATAATTTTATTAAGATAAATTAAAAAACCGGGAGGGGTGCCAGAATGGAATTGGGGCGGCCTCGAAAGCCGCTTGGCTTTAAGCCTGTGTGGGTTCGAATCCCACCCCCTCCGCAATCATTAATTTACTCTTATAGAGCTGATAGTTATTTTAAATATTTTATCTTTGTTAAGTATATTAGAATCCTATTCCTTAAAACCTGTAGAAATTATTAAAGGTTATAGAGGCAAAAAAGCTAGTTGATATTAAAAATAAAAATACAGAAAAAATTTTAAATACTATGAATGCTTTACAAGCAGTAGAAATTTTTGGGTAAAAAAGGTTGTATGGAGGAGGTGGTGATCCAACTACATCCACCCCTATAGGATTAATAGAGGTTTTTGATATTTCTAATCCTTTAAATCCTCAATCTAAGGGAGTAATAGATGTTGGTATAAATGCTCCTGTAAGAACGTTAAGAATAGCAAATTGCCATATTTATATATCTACTAGGCCAGAACATGCTATAAGGATATATCAAATAGGGACAAAATATTAAGAAATCTTGTATTTTTCTTTCAATCTATTTATAAATTCTAAAATTGATTCTTCTCCTTTAAAATCGAGAAATAATTGTTTAGTATAATCTGGCGTGCTTCCTATTAACCAATGATAAGCTAGGCAATTTAGATAATCATCCCTTTTATTTTTAATATTGTTACAAAAATCAATTATTTCTTCCCAAATTTGTTCAAAATCATTTCTTTCTATGATTTTGTTTATGAAATTTTTAATATTGTTTTTAATTTCTTCGTTAGGATGTGGTCTAATATTTTCTTTCATGTTATAATTTAATTTTAAAAATATCTTAAGCGAAAAATGATAGCAAAAATTTTTCAGCAAGCTCTTTATCCATTTATTTGGTTATTCTTAAAGATTTGCTTAAATCATAAAACAATTGGATTAGAAAATTTAAAAGGGCTTGAAAATAAAGCTGTAATTTTTATAGCTCCTCATAAGCATTGGCTAGATCCTATTATTTATGGATATTCTTTGCCATTTAATTTTGCACCTATAAGATTTATAGCTGCCGAAGAGTATTTTTATTTCTTTAAGGGGAATCCTGCAAAGATATTTAGCCCAATTGTGGCTTTATATGTAAGAATAAATGGATCTATTCCTGTTAAAAGAGGAGACAGAACCGCTACTTTAGAAGAAAAACTTAATAAAGCTATAGAAGTTTTAAAAAATAATGGAAAAATATGGATATTCCCAGAAGGAAAAATAATTAAAGAAAACAACTTAGGTAAATTTAAAAGAGGTGTAGCATTTTTACATCAACAAACTAAAACATCTATAATACCTGTTGTTGCTTTAATAGATGGAAAATTATTTAAATTAAATTTTAGGAACTTTTTATTTTTATTGTTAAGAAGAAAAAAACTAGTAATAAAGTTTGGTGAACCTATATATAACTTACCCGAAGGGGATTTAGAAAAAGCCGCAGAATTCTTAAGAGAAAAATTAATTGAATTGATTTCAAAAGAAGAATTAGCCGAAAAATCCTTACCTCCTGAATTTTGGTCAAAATACTTTAAAGTTTATGATATATTAAATATAATTCCTCCTTATATAGATCTTTTAAAAAAAATACTATCGATTCTTAATCCACAAAAAGGAGAATTAATTTTAGATGCAGGTGCAGGCACAGGCAATTTAGCAATTTTAATTGAAAAAAAATTAGCTAAAGTTGTTGCTTTAGATTTTTCTAAAGAAGCACTGGATATATATAAACTCAAAAACCCTAATGCAACAATTTGTCTTCATGATTTAACTAACCCTCTCCCTTTTGAAGATAATTATTTTGATAAAATTGTTTCAAATAATGTTATTTATAATATCCCACGAGAAAAAAGATTAGATGTTATTTTGGAGCTTAAAAGAGTTTTAAAGCCAGGAGGTTTAATTGTAATTTCAAATATTCATAAAAACTTCTCTCCATTTAAAATATATATTACTAGTATTAAAGAAAATATAAAAAGAGAAGGATTTTTAAAAACAATCTGGCTTGTTTTAAAACTAATTATCCCTACAATTAAAATGTTTTATTATAATTTTAAAATACAAAAAATTCATCAATTCGATAAAAAAAACCTTTTTGATTTTGAAGAACAAAAAGAGCTTTTAATTAAAGCAGGATTTAAATATGTTTCTGACACAGAATTAGTTTATGCAGGCCAAGCAATATTAAATTATGCTATAAAATGAAGATTTTAAATAAGTTAATTTTAAATTATAAAAATCCTATAACCATTTTATTTGGGATACCAACTACCGATAAAGAACTTAAAGAAATGTTTGAATTAAGATTTAATATATACAAAGAAAAAAATTATATAGACCCCGAACAATTAAAAGATAATTTAGATCTAGATGATTACGATAAACAAAATAAATGTGTGTACTTCATAGCAAAAATTAATGAAAAAATAATAGGAACCGCTCGGCTAATTAGAGATTACCCTTTGCCGACTCAACTTTATTTCGAGTTTGAAGAACCGTCTATAATGAAAACGATTCCAAATGATCTAAAAATAGAAATAAGTAGATTAGTAGTAGCTCCTCCAAAAATTAGTGGTTCTTTTTATTTGCCTCGTCATATAACGATGTTAATGCTGTTTAATACTATAGCCAAATATGCAAAAGAGAACAATTACATTGCGGGATATGCTTTTATTAAATCAAAACTTTTTTATAAATTAAAAACTTTAAAAATACCTTTTTATTTAATAGAAAATTATAAACAAAGATATCCTAAAAATGGAATTTTATATAAGTATTTTAATGATCCAGATAATCCTGTCATTCCTATTTATTATTTTCTTAAGGATATAGAAAAATATTTTAATAAACTATTTTCTGTAAAGTTTTTATTTGATAAAAAAACCGAAAATGAAATTATAATGAGAAATGTATGGATTTATAATACTTTTCTAAAGCTACTTAATTTCTTCAAGTAAAATGTATTAAAATTATTCATTAAATGCTAATAGATTGGAAAGTTTTATCAATAAGCTCTTTAGCTTTAGCTCTTTTTACTCTAAGTTTTAGCGTTATTCTTAAAAGATTTAAAGAAATTTATGGTTTGTTTTATGCTTTTTTTATGATTTTTTCTTCTTTATGGGCTCTTTCTATTTTAGGTTTCCATTACGATTTAATTTTTCATAATAAGTCTATTTGGTTGAAACTTACTCACTCTTTTGGATTGTTAATCCCTTTGACTTTATATTTATTTATTTCAAGATTTTACAAAGATAATACTTTTAAGGATTTAGAAGCCTTTTTAATAATTATTACTATTTTTCTACTTTTTTTAGTGATATTTACTAAAACCATAATAAAAGATGCTATCGATTCTAAGTATGAAACAGCAAATCTGTATTTGCTATACAGCTTTTTTCTAATTTTTTTGTTTTTGTTAAGTTATTTTATTTTATTTAAGAATGTATTTTCGACAGAAGAAAGTTTAAATAAAATTCAAAACACTCTTATATTTCTTGGAATTATATTATCCTCTATACCAGCTTTAATTGTTGATCTAATTTTCCCTTATTTTAAAATTTATGATTACACTTTATTAGGTCCACTTTTTACTTTTATAGGAGTTATTTGTTTTGCCTTAGCTATTTTTAGGTACAGATTGTTTAATATTCCCATAATAACAACAGAAATTTTGGTATTTTTACTATGGTATTTTTCTCTTTTTAGAATGCTAGGATCTTTTGGTAAGGAAGAAATCCAAATTAATTTAATGTCATTTATTATAAGTTTAATTTTGGGCGTTTTACTTATTAGATCTGTTATTATAGAAGTTGAACAAAGAGAAAAGTTAGAAGAACTTAATAAAGAATTGGAAAGACTAAATAAAATAAGAGCAGAATTTTTATCAATAGCATCACATCAGATAAGATCACCTATGGTTAATATTAGAGGATTTTTAGAGCTTTTATTGCAAGGGTATTATGGAGAAATTCAAGAGAAAGCAAAAGAAGTTTTATTAAAAATTTATCGAAATATAAATGAAGAAATAAATTTAGTTAACAATCTTTTAGATTATAGAAAAATTGAGGAGGGTAGGATGGAATATAATTTTGAAAATATTAATATAGTCCAAATAGTTAAAGGAATTTATGAGTTTTACAAAATAAGAGCAGAGGAGAAAAAATTAGAATTTATTTTAGATATAGAAAAAGAAAGTATAGTAATAAGAGGAGACGAAGAAAAATTAAAACAAGTTATAGCTAATTTAGTTGATAATGCTATAAAATATACCGATTCAGGGTTTGTTAAAATTTCTGTAAAAGAAGAAGATAATAGTGTTCTAATAATCGTACAAGATTCTGGTAGAGGAATAGAGAAAGATTATTTGGATAAGATATTTGAAAGCTTTGAAAGGGGTACAATTGATAGAAAAACTGCTGGTAGTGGTTTAGGATTATATATTGCTAAAGAATTCATTAAAGCACACAATGGAGAAATTTGGGCAGAATCTGAAGGGTTAGGAAAAGGTAGCACTTTTTATGTCAAATTGCCTTTATAATTTATTAATTTGAAAAAGTTTGAAAATTATATTAATAGAAAACTTAAAAAACCAAAAATTTGTTGATTATATAAATTAAAAAATGTTTTAAAAACAAAATCGAATAATCACCAAAGTTTTATTATACTTAAAAATACCTTTTAAAGTTTTGAAATCATAAAATATTTTTGTTAGACAGCGTATAATTTAAAAAGAAATTTCAAAAAGTCTAATTTTCCAATATGAAAAATAATGAAAGTAACAATTATTTTAGGAACAGGGAGAGAAGGATCTAAATCTGAAAAAGTTGCTAATTTCGTTGTTGAAGAAGCAAAAAATTTTGGTTTCGAAGTTGAATATATTAAAGTTAAAGACTGGCTTGATAAACCTTTTACTGGTGGCATGAGTGAAGAAAAAAGAAATAAAATGTCAGAAATTTTAAATAACTCTCAAGGTTTTATAATTGTCTCTCCTGAATATAACCACTCTTTTCCAGGCGAGCTTAAACTTTTTCTTGATGAATTTTATGAAGAATTTAATCATAAACCCGTAGGCATTTGTGGTGTTTCTGTAGGCAAACTTGGAGGAGCAAGAATGATTGAAAGTTTAAGGCTTGTTTTAATTGAATTTATGATGATACCCCTTAGAAATGCAGTCTATTTTTCTAATGTTCAAAATTTTGATAAAGAAAAAGAAAGCTATAAAGAATTTCTAAAAGCAATGTTTGAAGAGTTAAAATTTTATATTAAAAAATTAAGGTCTTAATTATTTTTTTGTCAAAAATGAAATATCCATATTCTTTACCGCCACTTCCATATCCATATGATGCTTTAGAACCCTATATTGATAAAATGACAATGGAAATTCATCATACTAAGCATCATCAAGGTTATATCAATAATCTAAATTCCGCTTTAGAAAAATATTCAGAATTTCATAATTTAGAACTTGAAGAAATTTTAAAAAATTTAAATCAACTGCCTGAGGAAATAAGAACAACTGTAAGAAATAATGGTGGAGGACATTATAATCATACTCTTTTTTGGGAAATAATGAAGCCAAATGGAGGTGGTGAACCAAAAGGAAAATTAAAAGAAGAAATTGAAAAAAATTTTGGAAGTTTTGAAGAATTTAAAAATTTGTTTTCTGAAATAGCTATTAAACACTTTGGTTCTGGTTGGGCTTGGCTAGTTATAACTTCTGATAAAAAATTAAAAGTTTATTCTTTACCTAATCAAGATAGTCCCCTGATGAACGGCGATATACCAATTATGGGGCTTGATGTTTGGGAACATGCTTATTATCTTAAATATCAAAATAGAAGAAATGAATACGTAGAAGCTTGGTGGAACATTGTTAATTGGGATAAGGTAGAAGAAAGATTGTTAAAATTTTTGTAAAATTTACAAAATTAATCAAAATTAATAATGACAAGCTTAGCCATCTATAATAAAAATTTTCCATTTGAAGAATTAGATAAGGAATTTGAAGTTTTATTAAATAATATTGAGAAATTAAAAATTAATAAGAAATTTTTACAGTTTGTGTTTTATGTTTTAGGCGAACTTTTTGACAACATACAAGATAACTACTATTTATAAAAATCAAATTAAATTTAAAGAAATAAAGTTTAAAAAGGGTGTAGAAATTTTTATTAAAGTCACAGTTAAGCCAATAGATATTTATAAAGTTATTAAATGAAAATAAAAATAAACAAAAAATTTTTAGTTTTTAGAGAAGAAGCAAAAAATTTAGAAAAATTAGCAAAGGAAACCTTGAGTAAGTCAAAAATCGTTTATTTTGATTTTTCTAAAGTAGAATTTTTAACAAGAAGTTTTATTGATGAGTTATTAAATCTTCTGAAAAACGAAAAAAGAATTAAAATTCTAAATCTTAAACCTCACTTAAAAAAATTTCTTGAGAAAGTGAAAAAGACAAAAACCTCGCTTAAATTATTTTGAAATTATTTTACAATCTCACTTATGTTTATTTTTCTTATCATTATTAAAAATCATTTACTGAAAATTTAGCAAAAACTAATCGAAAGATACGAAATTTTTGCGAAATTTATAGAAAAAATAGTGCTAGTGACTTAGATATTGGTGGTGAAATTTTGCTTGATTAGTTAAAGAAAAAGAAAATCGATCTT